>Ga0208788_1001146_pt1 | contig 12895 bp, 10 predicted proteins | sample Wag4_2014_7_11_3_FD_187363 | JGI IMG/M metagenome (GOLD analysis project Ga0208788, IMG submission 187363) | Fresh water mixed with fracking chemicals microbial communities from Ohio, USA - Utica-2 Time Series FC 2014_7_11 (SPAdes) (version 2) ... | reverse complement strand
TACTGGCACTGCGATTCTTCTTAACTCTAGAACGCAATTCGGCGCAAACAGGGGAGCAATAATGGATCTAGAACTTTTGGTTTTTGGTCTCGACATTGTTTCAACTTTTGCCTTTGCATTAGTGGGCGCACGAGTAGCCGCCAATAAGGGTCTTGATTACGGTGGAATTTTATTTATTGCAGCTGTTGCATCATTGGCCGGCGGAACCATGCGCAATATTTTTATGGGTCAGCAACCACCATGGGTTCAATATCCATGGCTTTTCGCACCTGTCGCGCTGGCGTTTTTAATTACAGTTTTATCGGGCAAAAGTAAAAATGTAGGTCGCTTTGCTTTGTCATTGGATACTTTTGGATTAGCTGTAGCAACAGTTTCTAGTGTGCAGTTTGCTATCACCTATAAATCACCTGTTGTTGCCGCCGCCGTTTTGGGATTAATTGGCGCAGTAACTGGTGGCTTGTTCCGAGACATCATGTGCCAGAGGCAACCTGTATTACTACATCGCGAAACCATAGGTACAGCGTGTTTTGCCGGGGCTGTTATTTACCTTGCCTTGGATGCAATTCAACTGCACGAAGCTGTATCGGTCGTGGTTGCAGGTTCAGTGGTCATACTGGTCCGAGAACTTTCCATTAAATTCAATTGGAATCTGCCAAGAATCAGCAAAGGGTAGTTAATCCCGCGCTTGACCACTTCTGTGGGTATATCGGCCCAAGAATTGCTGCTTCATTTCGGCGAAGTTTCCATCTAATAACGCCTGACGCATTTGATCTACTAATCGAACGATAAATCTTTCATTGTGGATCGTTGCCAAGGTTGCACTAACAATTTCTTTACCGCGGAAGACATGGTGCATGTAGGCCCTTGTGTAGCGCGTGCAGGTGTAACAGTCGCATTCGCTATCAATGGGGTTGAAATCCCTCTTAAAACGGCTATTAGATAGGTTAAAACGCCCTTCCATCGTGTACACGGCGCTCGTTCGTGCAATTCTGCTCGCCAATACACAATCGAAGGTGTCGCAGCCGTTTTCTACGCCAACAAAGAGATCTTCGGGGGCACCAATTCCTAATAAATGTCGAGGCTTATCTTCAGGCAGGATTTCATTGACCCACGAAATGATTGTGCCCAGTTGTCCTTTATCTAACGCCCCACCGATTCCAAATCCATCAAAAGATTGCCCGTCAGATTCCATGCCGCCAAGATCGGCCGCAGCCTTTTTCCGCAGATCCTCATATTGAGCCCCCTGGATAACTCCGAACAAAGCTTGGTATGGCTTTCCAATACGACTTTCGGTCAATCGCTTGTGCTCATCCAGGCATCTAATAGCCCAGGCATAGGTGCGATCCATGGCCAGCTCTTGATACGGGCGAGTGTTGTGCAAAGTGGTGCACTCATCGAAGGCAAACATTATGTCGGCGCCAATTTGATGTTGCACCTGCATTGAAACTTCTGGAGTAAAACGGTGCATAGATCCATCTAGGTGAGATTTAAAGGTCACACCTTCATCATCAACATGAGCCAAGCGATCTTTATTGCCCGCGATCACATCATCTCGCCGAAATGTTTGCGCATCCATTGCTAATACTTTTTTAAATCCCACACCTAGAGATAAAACTTGAAACCCGCCAGAGTCAGTAAATGTTGGTCCAGGCCAATTCATGAATTTGCCCAGCCCGCCAGCCTCATCCAGGACATCTGGACCAGGCTGTAAGTACAAGTGATAAGCATTGGACAAAAGGGCTTGTGCACCCAAATCTGCCATAGCTTCGGGCAGGACAGATTTAACCGTTGCCTTTGTGCCCACTGGAATAAAGGCAGGGGTTTGAATTGCTCCATTAGGTGTGTTGATAGTTCCAACACGAGCCAACGAATTACTTTCGGCGTGCTTTATTTCAAATGAAAAACTCAAAACGCTACCAAATCTGGACGCGTGATTGTTCATCAAGCCACAGCGCATCTTTTTCAGTTACGCCGAATGCTTCATAAAACGGGGTGAAGTTTTTGATAATTTGATTGCAACGAAATTCTGCAGGTGAGTGTGGATCCGTTGCGATACGACGGCGCATCTCTTCAGGGCGAACCTTTGCCCGCCATATCTGCGCCCAAGAAAGCAGCAGTCGTTGTTCACCGCTAAAGCCATCGATGACAGGGGATGGCTTACCACCCAGTGAAATTTGATACGCCTTATAGGCAATTGCTAAGCCACCCAGGTCGCCAATGTTTTCACCAATTGTTAGGGCACCGTTGACATTTACATCGGGTGCTTCTTCTGGTGACAAAGCATCGTATTGGGCAATTAGCGCCTTGGTGCGAAGTTCAAATGCTTCTCGATCTGAATCACTCCACCAGTTATTAAGTGCCCCATCACCATCATATTTAGAACCTTGATCATCAAAGCCATGTCCGATTTCATGGCCAATTACCGCACCGATTCCGCCGTAATTAACTGCATCATCATGGTCAAGACCAAAAAATGGCGGTTGCAGAATTGCAGCCGGGAAAACAATCTCATTCATCACCGGGTTGTAATAGGCGTTAACTGTCTGAGGCGCCATATGCCATTCTTCGCGATCTACTGGCTTGCCGATCTTGGACAGCTCGTGATCTCGTTGGAACTTAATGACTCGGCCAACATTTCCGTATAGGTCATCTGCCGTAGTCTCTAAAGCGCTGTAATCACGCCACTTATCTGGGTATCCAATTTTGGGGCGGAACTTGCCAAGTTTTTCTAACGCCTTGACCTTAGTTTCAGGACTCATCCACTCCAACTCGTTGATGCTGACTCTGTACGCCTCGATCAAATTGGCAACGAGCTGTTCCATCCGCGCCTTGGCTTCTGCAGGAAAGTACTTTTGCACATAAACCTTGCCAACTGCTTCTCCCAGTGAGCCTTCGATCATGGACACTGCGCGCTTCCAGCGCTCGCGAAGTTCCGGGGTGCCCGACAAAGTTTTGCCAAAGAAGGCAAAGTTTTCCTGAACAAACTCATCAGATAAGTAAGAAGCAGCTCCGCTAATGATGTGCCACTTCAACCACGCCTTCCACGCATCTTGGTCGAACTCAGCCAGGATTTGGCCGAGCCCTTCAAAATATGATGGCTGCTGGACAATCACAGAGTCCAAAACAATTGCCGGGATTTCACCAGCGGTTAGATACAGATCCCAATCGAAGGCGGGCATCAGCGCACTGACTTGGGCACGGTTTAATTTGTTGTAGGTCAGAGTCGCATCGCGATCTTTCACTTGATCCCAATGATGGCTAGCCAAACTAGTTTCAAGTGCCATTACCTGGGCAGCTAGCTCTGCGCTATTTGGGACTCCGGCTAGATCAAATATTTTTGCAACATGCACCAAAAAGGCGGCGCGGATATCGGCATATTTTTCTTCTCGGTAATACGCCTCATCAGGCAATGAGATGCCGCCTTGTTGCAAATACATAATATTTGTCGAAGCATCTTTCATATCAGCATAAATAAAAGTTCCAAAGATTCCTGACAGTCCGCGAGCTTCTAGCTTGGAAAGGGTTGAAATGAAATCCTTCAAAGAGGCGATTGCATCAACCTCTTTCAACTCATTGGCTATTGGGGTTGCACCCTTTGCGTTGACAGCATCTGCTGCCATAAAGGAGGCGTAAATATTGCTGATCTTTGTTGCTTCATCTGACCCTGTTGCACTTTCAATGATTTCGCGAACTCTGGCCTCGGACTGAATGCGCAAGGTCATGAAAGCGCCATCAGTTGCCCGATCGGCAGGAATTTCAACGGTCTTTAACCAGCCGCCATTGAAGTGACGATAGAGATCATCTTGAGGGCGAACCGATGAATCTTGATTGGAAAAATCCAGCCCAGCTTTTTTGATACTCACGAATTACTCCTTTTGGACGATGAAACTAGATGAAAGTAGTTGAAGCTTCAACCTTTGCCGTAGACTGCCCATATGGCACGTGAAAACGCTACCGCACCAAGGTGGCTTAACCCATCTGAAATGAAGGCTTGGCGTCGATACATATTGGCTAGCCGCCGACTGATAGATGTACTGGATACCGACCTTGGCGAGCACGGATTATCCATGCCTGATTATGAAATCTTAGTTCAGCTCAGTGAAGCACCAGATCGAAAAATGCGCATGAGCGAGTTAGCGGCCAACGCCCTTTTATCTCGATCACGTCTTTCTCACCGAATGAAGGTCATGGAAAAGTCTGGCTGGATAAAGCGCGAGGCCTGCCCAGATGACAAACGTGGCTACTTTGCAGTGATGACCCCCAAGGGATGGAAGGCCATTGTTGCCGCGGCCCCGGACCATGTTGAAAGTGTTCGCAATAGATTTATTGATCATCTGACAAAGGCTGATCAGATTGCACTGGCGGAAATTTTTGAGCGAATTGAAGAGTCACTTCGTAAAGATGGGATTGAAGAGTAAGCAATTTTTTTGCATAAAAAAACCCGCCACATAAAGTGGCGGGTTTTTTTAATAGAGTAAAAGGCTTTACTTAGCCTTCTTTGCTGCTGCCTTCTTGCGACGCTTTGGAGCTGCCTTCTTCGCTGCTGGCTTAGCTGCTGCCTTCTTGCGACGCTTTGGAGCCGCCTTCTTTGCAACTGCCTTCTTGCGACGCTTTGGAGCTGCCTTCTTAGCTGCTGCCTTCTTGCGACGCTTTGGAGCTGCCTTCTTAGCTGCTGCCTTCTTGCGACGCTTTGGAGCTGCCTTCTTCGCTGCTGGCTTAGCTGCTGCCTTCTTGCGCTTTGGAGCAGCCTTCTTTGCTGCTGCCTTCTTACGGCGCTTCTTTGGTGCTGCTGCTACTGCAACTGCTGCCTTCTTACGGCGCTTCTTTGGTGCTGCTACTGCAGCTGCCTTCTTGCGCTTCTTTGGTGCTGCTTTCTTTGCTGCGGCCACGTACTTCTCCTATCGGAATGGTTCGGATCCGTCACCCAAACCTGTTCATGGATAAGCGTGACATCAAATGGGCAAAAATGCCAACATTTTGTGATAAAAAATTCAGTGCGTGTCGCAAATTTATATTTTTATTTTTTTATGCATTTGTGGAAATTTCATCAGTTTTTATTTCGAGAAATTATTATTTTTGCAAAAATTATTAAAATTCCCGCAAAAAACTGTCAAGTTAGGGTTTTTGCTCCTCGGAATCAGGATTTACGCGTAATTTTTCCGCCATTTTCTGATTTTCGAGGGCATATTTGCTGGTTCTAATGTCGAATTTTCTAAATTCTGGAATTAAAAGGGCGCACAGTGCAACTGCAATGATGCAAATAATTCCGCCACTTGTTACTGAAATGGACAAAGTGGTAGCTGCGGCCATAGAGGCGGCGCGCATTTGTCCGGCCAGTGGACCCAATGAATAGGACAGCAATTCAATACCAGCAAGTCGTCCTCGGAAATTATCCGGAATTGTTTGGTTCCACATTGCCGATCTAAACAAGGCGCTGACCATGTCAGATGCTCCAGCCAAGGTAAGAAATAGCAGAACTAGCCACAGGGAATTTGTCGCTCCAGAAAGTGCGATGGCCAACCCCCAGCCAACAGCTGCCCACATAATTGCTCGTCCATAAAAGTGAACATTTTTTATCCAACCACTGGTCAAGGTCACGATAATTGAGCCAACCGTCATAGCTGCATACAAAAGACCAAGTGCCCACGGAGCATTTAGCTGATCTGCCCAAAATGGAATCAATGCCGTTGGCATAGCAAAAAACATTGCCCCAAGATCTACTACATATGATCCCAATAAATCTTTTCTTCTAAATGCATATTTGACTCCGTCAATTAACCCTGCCAGAGATGGCTTTTCGGCCTCGTGGGATGGTGGAATTTTCTTCATCATCGCAATCAAAATTATTGAGATCACAAAGGTTGCAATGTCTGCGGCGTAACCGACTGCAACTGAATATGTAGAAATTAGAATTCCGCCAAGTGCGGGACCGATGATGACACCGGTCTGCCAGCGAAGACTCATCAGCGCGGCTGCAGCAGGCATATCTTCGTGGTCAACTAATCGGGGTAAGGCTGCCTGCATTGCCGGTTGGCGCAATCCACTAGTCGCGGCAAATAATCCGGACACGATGTAGATCAACAAAAGACTAGGCGAATCCATCATTGAATTGATCAAGAGGGCGGCGGTGAAAACTAGCGACAACGCTTCGGTGACCCAGATTAATTTCTTACGATCCAGGGCATCGGCTAGGACTCCGCCGTAAAGTCCAAAGATGACCAATGGCACGATTTCGACCAAGCCACTTATGGCAACTGCTACATAGGAACCGGTTAATTGCTTGACCTGAAAAGGCACGGCAACGTATGTGATCATCGAACCAAAGTAAGAAATCAATCCGGCAGCCCACAGTAAGGAAAAATCCTTAGATTTTCTTAGAGGGGATAGATCAATTGCGTATTTGGCCACGCAGCAACCTTAATTGAAGGTTTGCTCCTGCGTTGGAAAGGCACCAGATCGGACATCATCGGCAAATTCGGCGGTAGCTGCCAGCATTTCCGCCCGTAAGTTGCGATAGGCCTTGGCCAATTTCGGAGATTTCTTGGTGATGCCCATCAAATCGGTCCAGACAAGAACTTGTGCATCGCAATTGATCCCAGCACCGATTCCGATTGTTGGAATCTTTAACTCAGCCGTTATCCGAGCCGCTAATTCAGCCGGAACTAGTTCTAGGACAATTGCAAAACATCCAGCGGCTTCGAGCGCTTTGGCTGCATTGATAATCACATCTGCATCAGTGCGACCTTGAACCCTGTAACCACCCAACTGATGCATAGATTGAGGCGTTAAGCCCAAATGCCCCATAACCGGGATTCCACTATTTACAAGCTTTTTCACCGTTTCAATGTGGGCACCTTCTAGCTTTACCGCCATTGCTCCGGCTTCTTTGAAGAAGCGAATCGATGTTGCAAGTGCTTGTTCTGGTGATTGTTCATATGATCCAAAGGGGAGATCTGCCACAACCATCGCACGCTGTGATCCGCGAACCACTGCGCGAGCAAGTGGGATTAATTCATCAACTGTGACCGGGATTGTGTTTTCTTCACCTAAAAAATTATTGCCAGCGCTATCGCCCACCAGAAGAACAGGAATCTGTGCTTCATCAAAGATTTCAGCGGTCATGGACTCGTACGAGGTAAGCATCGCCCATTTTTCGCCACGCTTTTTTGCAGCGGCAAGATCCAAGATTGTGATGCGTCTATGCAGCGCACCGCCGTAAAGGCTTTCCATGTTATGTCCTCTCCTCGAAGCCGCCTGAAGCAGTCCCCGGGTACGCGGTAAATGCTACCCCCGTTACACTTGAAATATGAAGTTGCGCGTGGCGCTAGCCCAAATCAACCCAACGGTTGGTGACCTTGCGGGCAATGCTGGGCTCATTAAAGACTGCATTAAAAATGCACAGGAACAAGGTGCACACCTGATCGTTTTTCCCGAAATGATTGTGACGGGATACCCGGTTGAAGATTTAGCGTTGCGACCATCTTTCCAAGCCGCCAGCATCGAAGCCGTTGAGGCAATTGCAACCGAGATAACTGGTGACATAGTCGCCGTGGTTGGTTATCTAGATCAAGGCCCAAAAAATGCTGTCGCAGTAATTCATGATGGAGAAATCCAGGCCAGGTATGTAAAGCGCCATCTGCCTAATTATGGCGTTTTTGATGAATTCAGAAACTTTGTCGCAGGCGATGAAACTTTGGTACTGCGTGTGCATGGTGTGGATATTGCGGTCGCGATTTGTGAAGACATCTGGCATTCACTCGATTCAATAGCAAGCCGCACTCCTGGCCTTTTGGTTGTTCCTAACGGTTCTCCATTTGAGCGCAATAAAGATGATGTGCGATTAGCGCTGGTGCAAAAGCGGGCCAAAGAAATTGGCGCACCCATTGCCTACGTCAATATGACTGGCGGGCAAGATGATTTAGTTTTTGATGGCGACAGTATTGTTGTAGCAGCAGATGGCAAAGTCCTTGCGCGCACGGCGCAGTTTGAAGAGCAGTTAATAGTTGTCGATATTGATTGTGCCCAAGAATCTTCAAAGCCAGATGTGATTATTACTACCAACCCTGCGACCGTATCTGAATCAGCTTCCTCTTCAATAGCTTCACCGCTTTCAGATGAAGCTGAAATGTGGAACGCACTTGTTCTAGGGTTAAAAGACTATGTTGGTAAAAATGGTTTCAGATCTGTTGTCCTGGGACTCTCAGGTGGGATTGATTCCGCACTAGTTGCGGCAATTGCAATTGATGCACTGGGTGCAAAACGAGTAAATGGTGTTGCAATGCCTAGCAAGTACTCATCTGAACATTCAATTGAAGATGCCCAAGCCATGGCCGATGCCACTGGAATACATTTTCGAGTGACCCCGATAGCGCCAATGGTTGATGCTTATTTGGACAACCTTGTTTTAAAGGGCTTGGCTGAAGAGAATTTACAAGCACGAGTCCGCGGAACAACTTTGATGGGCATATCAAATCAAGAGGGCCATTTAGTTTTGGCAACGGGCAATAAGAGCGAATTAGCGGTTGGATATTCAACCCTTTATGGCGACGCAGTGGGTGGCTTTGCGCCCATCAAAGATATTTACAAGACTGATGTGTGGGCACTTGCTAGGTACCGCAACGCATTGGCGCTAGAGCGTGGAGAGATAGCACCAATTCCTGAGCGCTCAATTTCAAAGGAACCCAGCGCCGAACTTCGCCCAGATCAAAAGGATTCTGATTCTTTGCCGGATTATTTACTTCTGGACCAAGTACTTCGTGCATATGTTGATGAAGATCATGGTTATCAGGCTCTCCTGGCTGATGGTTTTGACCCAGAACTAGTTCGACGAGTTATTTCATTGGTCGATAAGGCCGAATACAAGCGTCGCCAATATCCACCAGGCACCAAAGTTTCAGCCCGAGCATTTGGCAAAGATCGCCGCCTGCCGATGACATCACGCTGGAACGAAGAGTAAATTGCAAACCATTTGCAAGTGGCTTAAATAAATCATTTCAGTAGAATTTCCCCATGCTCACGATCATTAACTGGTTGTTTACACGAAACCGTGTTGTTGATTTCTGCTTGTCATCATCTTGTAGCTGCTGATTCATTTTGATTTCGCGGCCAATTTAATTTATTTAAAACTACTTTTACAGGGAGAATCATGACAATTTATAACAACATCACAGAAATTTTTGGAAATACACCCTTGGTGCGCATCAACAAAATAACAGATGGCGCTGCCGGTAATGTTTATGCAAAGCTCGAATTTTACAATCCAACATCATCTGTTAAGGATCGCTTGGGCGTTGCAATGATTGATGCCGCCGAAGCAAGTGGGGCGCTAAAGCCTGGTGGAACAATCGTTGAAGCCACATCTGGAAACACAGGAATTGCGGTAGCAATGGTGGCAGCTGCTCGTGGGTACAAGGCGATTATGACTATGCCTGAATCTGTATCAAAAGAGCGTCGTAAGTTAATCCGTGCCTACGGCGCAGAACTAGTACTCACTCCTGCTGCCGAAGGAATGAAAGGAGCTGTTGCAGCTGCTGAAAAACTTGGCGAATCAGGTGCGATTCTTGTGCGCCAGTTTGAAAATGAAGCTGGCCCATTCATCCACCGAACAACAACAGGTCCAGAAATTTGGCGTGATATGGATGGCAAAGTCGATGCGTTTATCGCAGGAATCGGCACAGGTGGAACTATCACAGGTACAGGACAGTTCCTTAAAGAAAAGAATCCTGCAATCAAAATCTTTGGTGTTGAACCAGCTGCTTCACCAATTTTAAATGGCGGACAACCAGGACCACACCCAATTCAAGGAATCGGTGCAAACTTCATTCCAAATGTTTTGGATCGCACTGTCTATGACGAAGTTTTGGATGCAACTAATGCTGATGCACTTAAGTATGCACGCCGAGCTGGCGCTGAAGAAGGAATCCTTGCTGGAATTTCATCAGGAGCAACACTGTGGGCAGCTTCAGAAATTGCAAAGCGTCCAGAGTTTGCTGGTAAAAACATAGTTGTCATCGTTGCTTCAAATGGTGAGCGCTACCTATCAACCGTTCTTTACGAAGATTTAGTTGATTAATTAATGCCAATCCTAAGTCGAATCTTTGAGGATCTTGATAACGCGCTCAGCCATGATCCTGCAGCGCGCAATCGCTTAGAGGTCGCACTGGCATACCCAGGCGTGCATGCAATTTGGGGACACCGTATTTCGCATTTCATGTGGAACCACCACTTAAAGTTGCTCGCTCGCATTCATTCCAATTTAGTCAGATCCACGACAGGAATTGAGATTCACCCTGCTGCAACAATTGGCCGTCGATTTTTTATTGATCACGGCATGGGTGTTGTCATTGGGGCAACGTCAAAAATTGGTGACGATGTAATGCTCTATCACGATGTGACTCTTGGAGCTCGCGGAATTGAACCCGGCAACCGTCATCCGATTATTGAAAACGATGTAATTATCGGTGCCGGTGCCAGAGTCCTTGGAAATGTCACAATTGGTGAGGGTTCAAGAATCAGCGCTAATGCAGTCATCACTAAAGATTTGGCCCCAAAAACCCTGCTAGATCAGGCTGATTTTTTCTCAATTTAAGGTCAGTTAACACGGGCGTAACCTGCATTTGTAACAATCGCTCACATGTCTACAGATCTCAATAAGCAGCAAGAGTTTGTCCTTCGCACTTTAGAAGAGCGCGATATTCGTTTTGTACGTTTGTGGTTTACCGACGTACTGGGCTTTTTAAAATCTGTTGCAATCGCACCCGCAGAACTCGAAAACGCATTTGATGAAGGCATCGGTTTCGATGGCTCTGCAATCGAAGGTTTTGCTCGAATTACAGAATCTGACATGTTGGCAAAACCTGATCCATCAACTTTTTCAATTTTGCCATGGCGTACCGAGGCACCGGGGGCTGCACGAATGTTTTGCGACATCACCATGCCAGATGGTTCAGCATCACCTGCAGATCCACGTAATGTTTTACGTCGCACCTTAGAAAAGGCAGCCAAGATGGGATACACCTGTTACACCCATCCTGAAATTGAATTTTTCTTATTTAAAAATCCGCCAGAAAAAGGAGTTGCACCAATTCCTGTTGATCAAGGCGGATACTTCGATCACACGCCAGCAGCAGTTGGACATGATTTCCGTCGACAAGCAATTACCTTGTTAGAGGCAATGGGAATAAGTGTCGAGTTTTCACATCATGAGGGTGGACCAGGCCAGCAAGAAATCGATCTACGTGATGCAGATGCCCTAACAACGGCAGATAACATCATGACCTTTCGACATGTCATTAAAGAGGTTGCCATGGATCAGGGCTTCCATGCATCCTTCATACCAAAACCATTTACCGATCATCCAGGTAGCGGAATGCACACACACGTTTCATTGTTTAAAGGTGAAGAAAATGCTTTCTACGATGCCAGCGCAGAGTTCAACCTCTCATCAGTTGGGCGTAGTTTTGTTGCTGGTTTGATTAAGCACGCTCCTGAAATTACAGCGATTACAAATCAATGGGTCAATTCTTACAAACGTTTACATGGTGGAGGAGAAGCACCAGCCTTAGCTAATTGGGGACCTAGTAATCGTGGGGCACTTGTACGACTGCCTATGTATAAGCCTGGTAAAGAAAATTCCACACGAATTGAATTTCGTTCACCAGATACTGCTTGCAATCCTTATCTTGCATACTCCGTCATGTTGGCTGCAGGCCTTAAGGGAGTAGAAGAAAAGTATGTTTTAACTGATTCAAAGGATCCTGTTGCGTTGCCTGCAAATCTCAATGAAGCCATCACGGCGATGGAAAATAGTGAGTTAGTTCGTCAAACCTTAGGAGAACATGTATTTGAGTATGTGCTGCGCAATAAGCGGGCAGAATGGCTGGATTACAGTCGCCAAGTCAGCGCATTTGAACTAGATCGCTATTTGCCGGTCCTTTAATACACCCGTTACCCTTAGATTGTGAACTTCCCTCATCAACAGCCATCAAAGATGCCGGTGCATCGTTATGAGCCGTTTCACCCTGTAGATCTTCCAGATCGCACCTGGCCCAACAATAAAATTACACAAGCACCTAAGTGGTGTTCTGTGGACCTTCGTGACGGTAACCAAGCGCTGATTGATCCAATGGATACACCTCGCAAATTAGCGATGTTCAAGCTTTTGGTGGCCATGGGTTACAAAGAGATCGAAGTAGGTTTTCCAAGTGCAAGCCAGACTGATTTTGATTTCGTTCGCAAAATTATTGATGAAAATTTAATTCCAGATGATGTTGTGATTCAGGTTCTTACCCAGGCCCGTGAGTCTTTGATTGTTCGTACCTTTGAAGCTATTAAGGGCTCAAAGCAAGCAATTGTTCACCTATATAACTCGACATCTACTTTGCAGCGTCGAGTTGTTTTCGGACTTGATAAAGAAGGCATCAAAAAAATCGCAACCGATGCTGCTCAGATCTGTTTAGATTTAGTAGCAACGGTTCCTGAAACAAAAGTTTCATTTGAGTACTCACCCGAGTCATATACCGGAACCGAACTTGAATTTGCCGTTGAAGTTTGTAACGCCGTCAATGATGTTTGGAAGCCAACCCCGCAATGGAAGACGATCATGAACCTTCCAGCAACCGTTGAAATGGCTACGCCAAATGTTTATGCAGATTCGATTGAATGGATGTGTCGTAACTTAAATAATCGCGAGAATGTGATTGTTTCACTTCACCCTCACAATGACCGCGGAACTGGTGTTGCAGCAGCAGAGCTTGGATATCTAGCTGGCGCAGACCGTATTGAAGGAACATTGTTTGGTAACGGTGAGCGCACTGGAAATGTATGTCTTGTAACTCTTGGAATTAATTTGGTTACACATGGCATTGATCCACATATTGATTTCTCAAATATTGAA
>Ga0208788_1001145_pt1 | contig 12899 bp, 3 predicted proteins | sample Wag4_2014_7_11_3_FD_187363 | JGI IMG/M metagenome (GOLD analysis project Ga0208788, IMG submission 187363) | Fresh water mixed with fracking chemicals microbial communities from Ohio, USA - Utica-2 Time Series FC 2014_7_11 (SPAdes) (version 2) ... | reverse complement strand
GGTGGAGCAGGAAGCCCCCCTTGGCGTCGTAGGCGGCGTACACCCCGTCCTCAATGTTGAGGGCGGAGATAGCCGAGTAGGGCCACGGCAGGGCTACACCCTCCTCGTCGTGCGGAATGAACTCGGGGGCCGTGGGGGTAGTAGAGGCGGGCGCAACCGCGACCGAGACGGCCACGCCGTTCACGGCGCATACGTCCACGAGGTCGGCCCACGCCTTGTTGAGATAGTTGCCCGCCGCGTCCTTCTCGTCCCCGAAGTGGACGCCGAGGCGCGTGTCCTTCGTCCAAAAGACCTTCCCGGTCAGACCCGTCGAGGCGAGCGTCACCTCGTCGCCCTTCCTGACCTTCGGGAGCGTGGCCTTGTAGCCCTCCTCCTGCGCCCGCAGCGCGTCCCGGTAGGCCACCCACCCGCACGCGGGCGCACCGCCCACGGGGAAGTCCGCGTAGACCGTCTCGCACCAACGGGCGTCTACCCAATGGGTCGTGTCGTTGGCGTCCTTGATACCAACGCGGGCGGGGTTCGTGGGGTGGTCCATCCAAAAGACGGTGCCCTTCGTGCCCTTCGGCACCTTGCGCCCGCCGACCACGACGACGGTGTGGCCCTTGGTGGGAGCCAAGACTTCGCGCTTGGCGCGGTCCTCCTCGGCCTTGCGAGCCTCGGCCTTGCGGGTTTCCTCGGCCTTGCGGGTTTCCTCGGCCTGTTGTGCCGAAATGAACGCGAACACTTCGGGCGGGGCGTCCACCACCACCTTCGCGTGGCGGGTGTTGAGTTCAAACGCCCCACCGATGTGAACCTCGTCCACGCGGGTGTGCTCGGGGTTCCACACCTGCGCGTATTGTTCGTCCGAGTAAATGTCGGACATCACCCGAACGCAGCGCGTGTGCGGCCCACTCACCACGAGCCCGTGGTGAGTTTCCCACACGTTGCCGGAAGTGTCTCTCCACAGAAGCGGCATGGCGCTCCCTCCTCACAAGGGGTACGCGGGAGAGGGTGGTTGCGAAACCCCCTCCGTTGCAGGAAAGTAGGGGCTGCGCGGTGCGCGGGCTATCGCCCACTCCTTCGTAAGAGCACGGCTCCCCGAGAGCGAAGGAGAACTACATGGGCTGCAACTGCCGTCGAGGACGCGACCCCTCGGCCCCGACTCCTCCCGCAAGTCGCCAAGCCGTCCACAGCCGCATTGTGGGGACCGCGCCGCCGGTCGGCCCGTCCACCAACCCGCCACCTCCACCGGAACGCCCTTCCCCCGCGCACCAACGGGTAGAGCGTGGTGTGCGCGGTGCGGCGGCTATACACCCCACGGGGCGTAGGTAGTGTAAGGCGACCCCACGGGAGCGAAACGGAATGCCCGCAAACCGATACTTCCCCGGCTCCACCGTTTCTCGCTACCTCCCCACCGAGGGGAGGTCGTGGGACGACGCGGTGTATCAGTCGGGCAAGCCCGTACTTGATGCAGAACTGAACCTCTCGCAAGAGGTGAAGGCTGCGTTTGAGGGGCTCCTGCTCAACAAGACCACCCCCTCGGGGTGGGTGCGGGCGTCGAGCGGCTACGCGCCTGACTTCGCGTTCCCGAACCCCGGCGACCCTGCCTTCGTCAACAACGCCTTCTACATGGCGAAGCAGACGGCCCTCGTGGCGGGCATCCCCCTTGTGGTCGAGTTCGCCAACACGGTCGCCGTGGGACAGAACCTTGTCCAGTTGTCGGCGGCCCCTGTGTACGGGGGCGCACCTCCCGACGTGAAGCGCACGGACTTCGTGTTCCTTGAAGTGTTTCGCGCCCTCGTCTCCCCGTCGCCGCACGCCACGGCAACCGTCACGGTGAACCTGCTCCCGAGCGCGGGGGACACCGTTGTTATCAACGGCGTGGTCCTTACAGCGGTGGTGGGTGCTCCCGGCGTAGACCAGTTCACCATTGCGGGCACGACGAGCGCGACGGCGCAGAACATCGCGACGGCTATCAACCTTGGGACGAACTCGTTCACCGCCACTTGCACGGCCCAAGTAGATGTGACTGTGCCGAACCAAGTGAACCTCCGCGCTGTTCCGGCAGGCACGGCGGGCAACGCCTTCACGCTTGCCTTCGTGGAAGCGGTGGCGGGCACCTTCGCTATCTCGGGACCGTTCTTTGCGGGCGGCGTGAACACCGGGAACAAGCCAACGCAGAGCACCATTTACCGGAACGGCAACACACAAGCCCCCGGCCCTGTGAACCTCCCCGACGACATCGAAGACCCCATTGTGGGGGCCGAGACGACCAAGCGGGTGCAGGTGCAGTACCGCTTGCGGGTCACGGGCCAAGCGGAAGCCGTCAACTTCAAGACCGAGAACGGGTTCAGCAACCCGAACGTCGTGGCCCAAGGCACGCAGGGCGCACCCGTGGCGGGCTACCCGTTTGTTCCGGCTGACCTCTCGACGGTGGCCCTCAACTCGTCGGCCCCTGCTTACGGGCTTGCAGACATGGGGCTGTGGGTCGCAGGTGACGGTTCTTCGGCTGCGGCCACGGCTCTTGGCACGGTAGACGGGTTCGCCTACGCTATCCCGGTCGCCTTCGTGTTCCGGCGCAACGACGCCTACAACGGCGGCGCGGGTGCGGGCTTCTCGCCTCTCAACAACACCAATGGTGCGTTGCCCGTTACGCACCCCCCGTTTGTGAACCCCGAGGTCGGGGCTATTCCTGCCAATGCCTCTGACCGACCGGACAGGCGCTTCCACGACGCTATCGTGAGTGGCGACTTGCTCGACCTCCGCAAGCAGGTGTCGGTTGGCAGCGTGGACCTGTCGGAAGAACTCAACCGCCAAATGCAAGCCCTGCTCGACGGCAACTTCGCCACTTGGGCCGTGGACGCTGCTGACAAGAACGTGCTTGGCGCGGGGTCGGGGGATGTCTCGACGCGGTTCTTGGTCTGCAACGAGGTCGGACGGTCTGCTGCCGAGGGCGGCGTGGCCCCTTCTTCGGGCAGCACCACCCGTGGCAACAGCATTGCCAACTTTGACCACATTCGGCGGCGGTTCGCAGACCAAGCCGTAGTCGAGCGCATCGCCTTCCCCGTGCTCCCCACCGACACGGCTGCAACCGAGCCGGGCAAGTTCGTGGTGCAGGCCAACGCGGGGTATGCAGGGTGGGCCGAGGACGACGTTATCACCATTGACTTCGGGACATTGAACGCCACGGGCACGGGTGAGTGGTCGGACGCCACCAAGACCTACACGGGCGGCGTGGGCGGCGGCACGGTCGCAGGCTTTTGGCCTCCCGGCACGGTGGTGACGGACGTTCTGCGGGTCATTCACGACGACGGGAACTACGGGGTTCTCGTGTCCAAGAGCGTGCAAATCAAGACCGTGACGGGCTTGGGCACGCAAGTTCTTGCACTCACCCTCGACGCGAACAACACGCAGGTCACGGGCGGCGTAGTCGCCGCCCCCCACCGGGTAGTGGGCGACGGCGGTGCCGACGACGGCTCGCAGCGGCGCATCTTCGTTGAGGTCGAGGTCACCTACCCCGTGGGGTCGGGGGCGACGGACACGGTGGACGCGCAAGTGACCCCTGACCCCGTGGTGTACCCGAGCGGCCCCCTCATTGAGAACGACCCTACGCAGCGGCCCCTCGACTTCGTTGCCCTTCCGGCCCCCGAGTTCACGGGGAGCAAGCGAGAACTTGCCCTTGAGTATGTGGCAGGTGGGCTCGGAGGCGTGGTCACCGACCAAGTGGTGTCGGACAACAACCAAACACTCACCCTGCCCCGGCGCATTTTCGGAAGCGCGGGCACGGTTGGGTTCCTCACGGTCACGGACGTTCCGGCGGCACAGGCCCACAACGTCAACTTGCTCACCACCCCGTTCGGCACTTCGCAGCGCATTCTGCGGCTCGTCACGGCTGGCCCCGCGCCTGCCAACCTTCCGCTCTCGGGCGCGGGCAGCACCCTCTGCACGGTGACGTACAACCCCCAAGACCCGCTCCCCAACTACGGCGCGGTGGGCTACCAACTCGCGGTCTATTTCCGCACCAACGCGCCGCAGACGGTCGGCTCGCAAGCGGGCGTGCCCTCGCTCCCTGCGAGCACGACCCTCGTGCCCCTCGCCATGTCGCGTGGCTTGTGGACGGGCACGGTCGGCGTCGGCAGCGTGGACCTCGCGTTCCCTTACGCCGCCCCCTCTGACCAAATCGCCGTGAGCGGCAATGTCCCGGTGCCTGACTTCCCCGGCGAGTGGGTGCTCTCGGCCACGGCGGGCTTGTCTGTGGCGGACTTCTCTGCAAGCACGGGGCTGCTGAACCTGCACCAACTTGTGCAAGTGGACGGCAACTCGCAGTTCACCTTCACGAACCGCGACAAGGACACCGAGTTCCGCGCCCACTACAAGGTGGCCGACCCGAACTCGTACCGGCCCACGGCAATGGCGCAGCCCTTGTCGGGACAGGCGGTCCACAAGGCGTGGTTCCCCTTCCTTGCCTATGCCACGACGGACACGGTTCTGTGGCGCAAGGGTGAAGTTCTGCTCGTGGTCGTGTCCCGCTTCTTCAAGTTTGACGCGGACAACTCGGTGCGTTTCGACGGTACGCCGAGTGACACGACTTGTGCTGCCATTTACCGGACGCGGGGGCTCTTGCTCCTCGCCTCGCAATAGGAGTGCTCCCTCATGCCGCGTAACGTCAATCCCGCTTCCATCACGGTCGGCGCGGGCATTGCGCCCCAAGGCACGGTGGAGGACAACTCCTTGCGGCACCCGCAGCGGGACACGGAACCGCTGCGGGCGCACTTGCTCGACCCGAACAACGCCCACATGGCGTCGGCCATTGGCATCGTGGACGCGGGCGGCTACTACGCCTCGACGGACGTAGAGGGTGCCCTCCAAGAAATCGGCGCGGGTGGGGCTGCGGGTCGGCACAACGGCTTGGTCATTGGCGGCACGTTCACCTCGGGGCCGGGGCTTCTCACGCTCGACACGCCCACGGTCGTCCTCATTGGGGGCGTGGCGGCTTCGTTCGGCGGGGCCACGGTCGTGCTTCCTCCGAGCGTGACCCGCTACGTTTGGGTGGACCCCGCGACCTCCACGCTCACGGCGTCGGCGGTTCTGCCCCCGGTGAGCAGCGAGCCCATTCTCATTGCGAAGGTGACGACGGACGCCGGGGCCAACGTCACCGCCTCGCAGGACGCTCGCTTCTTCGTGGCGAACCTCGACCGCAAGGTGGACTACACGCTTCGGTCGGACGGCTCGGCGGTCAACGACGCCTCCGAGGCGTGCTTCGTCACGCTCGACGCGGCCCTCTTTTGGTTGGAGAACTACGTCGCCACCGCACAGGAGCGCAAGGCTCTCGTGCTCGTGCGCGGTGAGCATGTCATTTCGAGCACCGTGGTTGTGCCCACCGGCATCCCGAACATTGAGTTCCGAGGCGAGGGGGCGGCGACGTTCGCCACGGGGGCTTCGCTCAACCCCGTTTTCAACGTCAGCGGGACGGTGGGCCTCACGTTCACGGGGTTGACCTTCCGCTGTGACCATGCGGGGTCGGTGGCTATCCGCACCGCGACGGGCGCGCTTGCGTGCTCCAACGTGACCGTGCAGAACTGTCGCTTCACGGTGGGCGGCTCGACTTGGAATGATGGCGTGGTGCTCGACGCGGCGACCCCGGCTACGCAGCAGGGCCACCGAGTGCTTGGCTCGCAGTTCACCGTCAACAACAACGGCGTGCGTATCGCCTCTGCCGTGGACGGCGTGGTGCGCGACTGCACGTTCACGGGCACCTCTGTGGTTGGTTCCACGGGTGTCTCGTTGACGCGGGTGGCGGGTACGGGCGAGAACTGCGTGGTCGAGAACGCGAAGGTCTTCAGCGGGTTTAGCACCCCCTTCAACATCACGACGTTCACCTCTACGCTGCGGGACAGCCAAGCCTCGGGCGGCGGCTCCCTCGTCGGGGGTGAAGGGGCCGTGGTGAGCGGGTGCTTCCTCTCCGGCGTGACCGACACGACGGCGGGGCTTCTACTCCCAAACTCTGCCTTCAAGGCTATGGTGTCGAACACCACCGTTACGACAACGACGGCGTGGGCGGGGGCCGACGACCCCGCAGGTATCCGCGTGGAGGGGGACGCCGTTGTGGTGTCGGGCTGCTCCGTGAGCGGCTTCTACAACCCGGCGGGGAGTGCGGGCGCGGGTGTGCGTCTTGTGAGCGACACGAACCACAAGGTCAGCACGACTGACATTAGCAACTGCCATACGGGCGTCGAACTGCTTGGGGTGACGACCGGGACGGTTGAGGGTTGCACCATTACCGCCAAGGTGCGGGGCGTGTTCTCGGACACCACCTCTCTTGGAACGAAGGTGACGAACACGAGCGTGGTGCTCGACAGCGTGACGGGACTGCAAGGGATTGTCTTGGAAGGGGCAGGCCCGACCGTGACGGGGTGCCAACTTGCCACGACCCGCCCGTTCAACGCCTACCTCGTGGGGGACATGCCCGCAGGCATTCTGTGCGGCGTCAACGTGGTGAATGGCCCGTACATCATCACGGGCTGCGCCCTCAACAACTTCTACAACGCCATTGGGCAAGTGGGCGGCGGTGTGGTCTATAAGGGCGGGGTGAACGGCCTCACCGTGTCCGGCTGCACCTTCAAGGACTGCGGGGTGTTTGGGGACAACGCTGCGAGCGTCACCAAGGCCCGTGTCACGGGCTGCTTGTTCGACACGAACACGCCGAACTTGCAGCGGGTCGGGGTCGCGCTTGTCGCGGTGAACGACGTGCTCGATACCACCGTGTCCGGCTGCACGTTCTCTTTCGTCCCCACGGCCAGCACGACCAACGCGGTCGAAGTGGCGTGTGGCAACTTGGCCCGGTTCATTGTCGCGGACTGCACCTACACGGCGGCGGGGGCACTTGGAGGGGCGCAGCGGTTCGTGAAGGTTCTCGCCACCACGACCGGCGAAGGGGTCGTCATTGAGGGGAACTCGGTGCGGTATCCCGTTGCCTCCCCCCTTGGCCCCGTCGAAGTTCTTGGGGTCAGCACCCTGCTCGTTGGCAACAACACCTTCTTGGCCGATGCCGCTTCTGTGGCGGTCGCCCTCGCTACGGACGCCAAGCAGGTGGACTACACGGGCAACACCGTGGTCAACATGAACGGGGTGGACCTTGTTTCGCAGGGCGGGTTCGTCCCCACCTTCCGCGCAACGGGCAACACCTTTGACGGGGGCAGCGACACGGCGGCCTACGGCGTGCGCGTCGTGCCGTCCAACGGCGCGCTCTCTATGGGAGGCTTTGTCGCCACGGGCAACACCTTCCGTGCGGTGCTCGACGGCTTGCGCCTCACGAACCCGCTCAACACGTTGACCTTGACCGGAACCCTCGTCAGCGGCAACACCTTCGGTTCTTGTCGAAACGGCGTCACGACGGACGCGGACAACTACGACAACTTCTTGGTGACCGGCAACACCTTCGGGGTCTACAACTACGCGGTCTACCAAACCAACGCGGCGTCCACGGGCAAGACCATCAAGGTGGACGGGAACCTCGTCACGCAGGCGGGGTTTGTCCCGGCATTCGTGCTTGGCCTCGTCGGGCTTGCCGGGGCGTCCCTCAACGGCGTGTCGGTGTCGGGCAACCAGTTCGACCACGAGGGGTCGATTTCCGCTATTGCCATGCTTGTCTCGGGGGACGGGCCGGAAGACCTTACGGTGGACGGCAACACCGTTCGCAACGAAGCCGCTGCTGCCGGGCACGCCATTGTCGCGGGCTTCACGGTCACGAACCCCGCTGCTGCACAGGCCAGCAACATTAGTTTCTCCCGCAACAAGGTCAACCACTTCGGCGGGGTTCGCACGGCCATTCGGCTCGTCTTTACGGGGAGCACGGCCTCCAATGTGGTTCGCAACGTGCGGTTGGACGACAACCATGTGGTCGTGGTCCAAGACAACGCGGCGAACTTGGGGGTGGACCTTGTGTGCGCGGGGAGCGGGGGGAACTTCCCCACGCTTCGCGGCGTGAGCATGTGTCGAAACACGGTGCTTGCTTACGGGGCTTCCGTGCGTCTTGCCGCCTCGGACGCGGCAGGCATTGAGGACGTTCTGATTTGCGACAACACGACCCTCGCGGGCAACGCCGCTTCCGTAGGGGCGTTGCAGTTCTCCTGCACCTACACGGGGCCTATCCCTGTCGGTGCCGTCGTGAACAACGTGAGCATGTGCCGCAACCTCGTGCAGTCCAACCTTTCCAACTACGCCGTGCGCGTGACATGCGCGGCCCCCGTCGTGAACCTGTCGGTGGACGACAACTCCGTGCAGCAAGTCGGGGACGCGGGCAACCCCTCTGTGGGGTCGGGGAACATCTACCTGTTCTTGAACAACGCCTCCGGGTTCCCGGCGCAGGACGCGGCCACGGGCGTCTCCGTTTGCCGCAACAAGGTGTCGGGCGCAGCCCTTCCCAACTACGGGGAAGCGGCCATTCTGCTTACTTCGGCGGCGGGGCTCGTCACCGCAGGCAAGAACATCATGGTGGACGGCAACGAGGTGTTCAACCACGACGGCGCAGCCATCAAGGTCCAACTTGGCTACGACACGCTGCGAAACCTCTCCGTGAGCGACAACAAGGTTCACACCGTCGCGCACGAAGCAGTCGTCGTGGAGCGGGTGAGCGCGGTGTACGGGTTGGGCGTCTCCCACAACCGCGTTCACGGGGCTCTGACCGGGGGTGCCATTGGGGACGCCACCCTCAAAGTAGACACCCTCAACGGCGGCGGGTTTGTCTTTACGGGGAACAGCCTCGGGAACGTCAGCCGCAAGGGCATTTTCGTAGACGGCGGCTCTGCTGTCGGCTCCTTGGAAGGCGTGACGTTCACGGGCAACACGGTGGACTTCACGAGCGGGGCAGGTGCCGCCGAAGAAGGGCTGTACGTCTTTTGGCAGCACTCCCTCTACGGGGCGACGGCGACCGGCAACTTTGTGCAAGGGGCCGAGAAGGGCATTTACATTGACGGCGGGCTCGTCACCTCAAACGGCTTCATTGTCTCAAACGTAGAGCAAGTGACGGTGACCGGGAACACCCTGTCCGTGTCGAACTACGGGGTGTGGGTGTCCAGCCACACCACCAACTCGGGCGCGGGCACGGCCCTCCTCTCTGCGGTCAACATTAGTGGAAACACCGTCAAGTCGCCCATATTGGGGGGCTCCCTGCTGAACGGTGTCCTTGTGGCCCAAGTGTTTGGCACCAAGAGCAACGTCACGGTCGCGCAGAACATTGTGGACATGGGCAGCGGGTCCACGGGCGAAGGCGTCCGCGTAGACGGCGGCGGCGCGGACTTCCGCAAGGTGTCCGTGGTCGGCAACACCGTAGAGTACGGGAATGTCGGGGTGTACCTGCTCGCCACCGCCACTTCTTTCTACGACGTGACCGTGACCGGGAACCGCGTCACCGACCTCGGAGAAAGGGGCATCCTCTTGTTTGGGATGAGCAGCATTCGCAACATGGCCGTAGACGACAACCACATCAACGACGTTGACTTGGGGGTTCTTGTCGGGCAGGGGATTGCCCTCCTTGCCAACAACCTCACGGCCAACGTGCTGAACCTGTCTGTCAGCCGCAACCACATTCGCTCGACCGCCTTGGAAGGCATTTCTATTTCCCTGCTCCGCAACTCGGGCACAGCGGGCGTGCGGAACCTCAAAGTGAGCGGGAACACCATTGCAGAGTGGAACGCGAGCGGGACTTCGACCTTGCTCCCCGCCATTCGGGTCAACACCTGTATTGTGGTGGGCGACCCCAACCCCCTCTACAACCTCGACGTGTCGAACAACTCCTGTCTGAACGTCACGGACGACTACGTTTCGGGCTTCACCTTCTCGTTGGACGAGGAAACCCGTCAGGTCGTGTTTGCCCACAACCAAGTGCTCCTCAACAACCAAGCGAACGCCGGGTCTATGTCGTGGAACTTCTTGAACACGGGTGGGGCGATTCCAAAGGACTTCACCTTCACGGGCAACCAGTTCCGCGACACGACGGCAGCGCCCGTCTACACGGGCACGGGGGGTGACTTCGCCGTGTTCCAAGGGAACATTGGCTCCGTGGCGAACTTTTGGACGACCTTCGCTACGAATTGGGCGACGGTTCTCCCCGCCGTCGTCAACAATCAGAACTTCGACAACGGCACCTGACGCCCGTTGTCGTCTCGCAAAGGGTACAGGTGTAGTCCATGCGTGTCGTAGCCGAACTTGCCTCCAACCGCCTCGTGCGGGTGCAGCACCAAGACCCAACGGTGGGGGCGACCTCCACGGTGAACGGGCAGTTCGTGGTGCCCGTGCCCGAAGGCGCAGCGGTGACGCTTACGCCGTCCTCGTACTTGACCCCGCAGAACGCGGGGTCGGTGCCGGGGCAAGCCGCTGCGGCGCTCTTGGCTCGCTACCCCATGTACTCCAACGTGGCCTTCAACTACTTGTTGGAAGCAAGCGACGTTGCGGCGCTTGACCTTGGGGCCACGGGGCCAAGCGGAGAAATCACCCGCGCTATGGTCGGGCGCGGGGCAGGCGTGGGCACGGGCATTGCCCCGAACTCGACCGTCATCCTCCCCATCAACAACGTGGCGGCGGGGCCTCCGCGTCCCGGCTGCTTGGTGACGGACACCATTGACATTGGACCTGCGACGGGCGGGGCAGGTGCCGAAGAAGCCCTCCTGTGGTGGAGCGTTGCGAACTTCTCGACCTCCGAGGACACGCTGCACGGCTACGGGCCGACCGCCGGGGTCAACTCACCCGTCCTCCGCTCTTTGGTCGAGACTTCGCAGACGCCTGCGGGGCTGACCGTCTATGTGTCCAACGACGACGGGGCGACGTGGTTCCCGGCCCCTCGCTTGACCCCCGTGAACCTCGGCGTGTTCGATACGCGGGTGCGGGTGGCATTCGTGAACACCTCTCTGAACCGTGTCTACCTACTTGCCTTCGCAGTCCTGTTCTGACGGTGCCGCCCCTATAACGGGGACGGGGGTAGTATTCCCTGTACTCCCCGTGTGAGGCGACCCCGATATGGCCCAAGACTTCGGAAACGGCGTTAGTCGCACTCTTTCTGCGGCAGGGCGGCAGTTTGAGACGGTGGTGTGGCAAGCCGACAAGCCGCCCCTCGACTCCGAACTGAACCTCATGTCGCAAGTGGACATGGAGCGCGTGGCGAACGCCATTCGCACCTCCATGCACTCGGGCTTTCTTGCTGACCCGCTCGTGGCCGACACCGATTTCGTGGTGAACCCGGCGCACTCCAACCGCTTCTACTTGGGTCGGCAGGCAGTAGGCGAGCAAGCCCCTATCTTGTGGGCCAATGTGAACGGGTGGCTCGTGCCCGTCACGGGGACGCTCGTGCCGGACGGGGACACGTCGAACCAAGTCAACCTGTTCCCGCCCCCGTCCTCGGACGCCCGCATTGACCTCGTGTTCTTGGAGGTGTGGCTCGCGCAGGTGGCCCCGAACCCGAGCACGCTGAACAAGCCCTCTGCCACGACCCTCTACAAGTACGGGAACACGCTCTTTGGCGGGACGAACCTCCCCGACGACTTGGAAGACCCGACCGTGGGCTTTGAGACAACCGAGCGCGTGCAGGTGCAGTACCGTCTGCGGGTGTACGGCAGCGGGTCGGGGCTTGGCGCGAGCGTTGACCTGTCCCGCTACCCTGACGGTCTTGGTGACCCGAACGTGCTTGGGCGCGGGGGCAACGCGGCTCCTGTGGGCGGGTTCCCCTTCGTGAACATGCGCGAAGAACTTGGCGACCCGAGCCTGTGGCGGGCGGGCGACGGGGACGCCACCAACGCTCTTGGCACGGTGGACGGCTACACCTACGCGGTGCCCGTGTGCGCGGTGTTCCGGCGCAACACGCAGCCCTTCGTCGCAGTAGACACGGCGGGCAACGCGCAACAGAACGGCTCCGTGAACCGCAACCCGCTCTCGGTTCCGGTGGTGAACCCGGCGGACGGGGCTGCGACTTTCGGCACGCTGACGCTCACCTCGACCCTCTCCGAGAGTGCGACCGGCGTGGTGGCCGTCACGGGGCTTACGGGGTCAGGCTTCGACAACCCGAACCTCAACTGGTCGAACACGTTCATTGTCATTGACGGCGAAATCATCGGCCTCGACAGCGTGAACGTGGCGGGCAACACCATCCTTATCAACGCAAGCGGGCGTGGGCGGTGGGGCACGCAAGCGGCCCCTCACGAGGCGGGCGCGACCGTGCAGTTCTTCAACTGGCGGCAAGACAGCCTGTTCTCCGACCAAGTGGCCGCACAAGACGTTCTTGACCTTCGCCGCACGGTGACGCAGGGCGAGTGGGACTACCACCAACTGCTTGCGAGCAACCTGTCCCGCTTGTTCCGCAACCAACTCCGCACCTCGTACAAGCAGTCGGGGGTCACGGGCGGCGACGTGCAGGGCACGGTCATTCCCGAGGTGGACTACCTCTACGCGGCGGGTGCGAACCCGTCCGCGACCGAAGCCCTCGACGGCTTCGACGGTATCCGCACGGTGTTCTCCGACGCTGCCGTGGCGCAGTCCGATGTGACGGTGCTGCTCGATGCTCCTGCGGGTGCCGGGGCGGTGGCGAACTTCACTTCCGGCTCTGCTTGGGAAGTGGCGGCGGACTTCGTGCCGGACGGCTTCGGCACCGTCGCGGGGTGGAGCAACGGCAACATCATCAACCTCTATATTGGCGGCACGAACGGGAACTCCGGTGCTCGACGCACGGTGCTCTCCCCGAGCGCGAACCGCATCGTGCGTTTCCTGTCGCCCAAGGAAATGTGGCTCTCCCGCGACGGGAACGCCATGCAGGGTCGGCAGACGCCCGTGACCCTCCGCTTCATTGGGTCCAATGGCAACCCCGCTGCGGGGCGCGGCACGGAGCCTGCGGCGGGAGCCGAGTTGCAGGTGAGCCACCCCGGCCCCGTGTACCC
>Ga0208788_1001143_pt1 | contig 12915 bp, 12 predicted proteins | sample Wag4_2014_7_11_3_FD_187363 | JGI IMG/M metagenome (GOLD analysis project Ga0208788, IMG submission 187363) | Fresh water mixed with fracking chemicals microbial communities from Ohio, USA - Utica-2 Time Series FC 2014_7_11 (SPAdes) (version 2) ... | reverse complement strand
GGACAGGACCACTCCTTGGCTGGCAGTGCACCGCGTGATCGACGCGCTGCGGTCAGAGGCGGGAACCGGCCCAGGCAAGTTGAACCCGATCAGCGACCTTCAGACAGTCGGACTCGCCCGTGTCAAGGCGGCGCTCGAGAGAACTGTGGTGCCCTCCTCCACCGAGTACGCCCTGATGAGGTCGGTGCCAACGTGGCAGAAGTCCCCAGACGGAAGCCGTGAGGCGTCTGTCCCCACACGCGAGGTGATCGCTGTCACTCTCGGGATACCTGTGGGCGTGCGTGGCGAGCACATCGCTCCCGGAGCAGAGATCAGCACTCTCATCCCGCGATCCGGGCACGCAGCCGCGGCCGCCCGCTTTGCCCGCTCCTTTCGCGGGGTCGCAGGTCCGATGGGCGACATTCAGCTCATCGAGGAGGCGATCAGGCACCTCGCCTCAAAGACGGTCATGACCATCAAGGTCGTGACGGAGTCCGACATTTCGCCCTCCAGCTCCGTGAGGAACGCTGCGTACGGGGATCTCGGCGACTTCCTGTTCACGCACGCGATCCAGATGGGATCCGCCAGGAGCTACAGGGAGAAGGGCGTTGGCCTCCTGTCCGACGACATCATTCCAGAGTGCATTGTCGACTCCATGTACAACCGCGAGCGCGGAGGCCTGCGGATCAATCCTGACTTCCTGCAGCAGATCCGACCGATGTCGGGATACATCGGAAGCTCACCGATGCTCTCTGTGCAGGGCCTGCCGGGCCCGCCCATGAGCGTGTTCACCTGCATCGTCTCGCCGACCACCTTTGGAAACCGACACCTGCGTCGACAGATGGTCTACACGAGGGACGAGGAGCCCATTGGCGGATTTGAGAACGCAATCGCCGAGGATGTGCGCGCCTTCCTTCGAGCCTGTGTGACTGCCCTGCGCTCTGCGGGATCCGAGCACGCCGCCCAGGTGGAGCAGAGGATCGGGAGCTTCAACTTTGGAAAGCAGCTGATCGAGGGCTTCGCGGCCCCGCTCGCGAACAGCGCAGCGCAGCTCGTCAGGCGGCAGGAGACCCTGTTCTTTCCCGTCAAGTCGAAGGCAGGAGATCGAATCCTGCTGGGAGCCGTCCGCAGGAACATCCGGATCAACAGGGACGACGCGCGGTCTGTCGAGGAGGTGGCCCGCGCAGTGCAGGAGTTCAAGCAGCGCATTGACGCGGTGGCGAACCACCTGGTGACCGGAGAGGACATCCCGGGCCTGTCAGACCGCGCTGCGCAGCAGGACCTCCAGCTTGTGGGAAGGATATGGGTCGGCTGAGGCGACGAATGCCGCGCTTCTCAATACCTAGCACAGCCTGCGTGTGAGGAGACCAGTGAGCGCCGACAGGATGATCACAGAGCAGATTAGGGCTGATCGCCAGCGTCACTACGCCCAGCGGGCGATGACTGAGGCCCTGCGCGCGCACAGGGAGACGATTCTGTCTGGAAGATCGGTCATGACCGCCAACAGGGTCATGGTCGAGGAGGTCAGGCGGCACATTCGAATCGACGAGCGCGCCACCGCGAGCGAGGTCGAGGAGAAGGGCAGCTTTCGCAGGGGCTTTGAGGCGCTAGCCCAGACAGCCCTCGAGGGACTCGTGTCACCCCTCATCGAGGGCCTGCTCAACATACTGGGCCTGGACGAGTTTCCTCGCCTGCGGGGCGCTGTTCAGCGCGTCCTCGTCAACACATTCACCAACATCCTCACGGACGAGAGGTACAGCATCCTGTCGCTGACCTGTGAGGACATCGGGCGTGCCCTCGCGGAGTCAGTCGCTGAGACGCTTCCCGAGAAGATCTTCGATGAGATGGTCGGAAGCAGCGTGGACCTCCCACTGGTGCCCAGCGGGATGGAGACCTCCCTTATGCTGACCGTTCGTGAGGCGATCGGAAACTTCTTCAAGGACCAGCGAGTGATCCAGACTGTGTCCGACCACTTTGGAAAGATAATCTGCAACATTGACCTGTCGAGGCTCCTCTCGACGGGCGGAAGAGAGATTGCGAGGGCCTGGAAGCAGGGCCAGGGCCCAACGCCGAGGAGGTTCTAATGAGAGTCATGATCACTGAGAGCCGCGTGAGAGAGATCCTCCGTAGGGAGATCGTCAAGCGGATGCTCATGGAGAAGCCTGAGGATAGGCTTGTGGACTTTGGAATCGAAGACGTCATGGGCAGTGGGAGCGAGGGAGAGGGAGCTCTCGCTGCCGGCTCTCCGACGGGTCGCAGCACAGTCCTAGCCAAAAAGCAGGATCCCTACGCGGGCGGCGGAATCAAGTCAGGCGAAGACGTGTACGAGGCCATCGCCCGCGTCCTCAAGACTGATGTTGAGCTTGTCAGGGGCGCTCCCGATATCGGGCCCGAGACAGGGCAGAAGATCATTGACTTTCTCGCGAGGCACCCCCGCTCCATACAGGAGGCGACCTTCACAGATCCGAACACTGTGAAGCAGGACTGGGTCGACATGGCTCCCAATGTCACTCCGATAGAGATCAAGGGCATGGACGGGAGCGTTGAGCAGACGATCTCTTTCACCCCCGACGCAGAGGGGCTTCTTCTCTACCTGATCGCAGTAGACGTTGCCGGAACGGGCCTCCAGCTCATAGAGGCGGACATCGCTGAGCGCGACGGAATGCTCAGCAATCCCAAGTTCACAAGCACACTTGATCTGATGCGAGAGGGCATCGAGGGATACACGGACCAGTCCGACATCAGGGCCATGCTCGATAAGTTCCGCCAGTTCGTGAAGGAGGACACGTCTCCCGGCCTCTTCAAGACAAAGGTCCTCCTCGCCAAGTACGCAGCCGACAACTGGACGACAGGAGAGATCGCCACGGGAACAGCAGTGGGCGTCGGTGCAGTCCTCGCAGTTGCCGCGCTTCTCTACGGAGGCTGGATCATCGCAGGAGCTTTGGGAGTTGGAGCAGGCGCTACGGGCGGCGCACTCGCTGCGGGAGCTGCAGCCACAGGAGAAACGCTAGCGCTTGGTGGTGCTTTGGGAGCTACAGGCGGAGGAGGTCTCTTAAGCACACTTCTCGTGGGAGGAGGCGGTCTCATCACAAAGGTCGCCACAAGCGGCCTCCTCCTCTCGGGCACCTCCCTCGCGACAGGTGCCCTTGCAGGCTGGCTTGTCTCAGACGAGATCGAGGACCTATTCGCACAGTCCGCATTCGGAGAGCTTGCTGAGTACCTCGCGGATCCCGAGGCGCTCACAGAGTTCTCGCGTGAGCTCAGGGCCACGTTCGGCGGCGATGAGACAGACCGTGCGCTGGAGGCGTTCGCCTCCGCCGTGGACTCGGTGGTCGCAGGGGACAGCAAGGGCGCGGTCCTCATGAAGCTCAATCAGGCAGAGAAGCTCATGGTGGGGTTCTAAGATGAAGGCAACCAGCACACAGATTCGGTCGATCATTCGCGGAGTCGTGCGTCAGAGGTTCGGGCTGCTGTCTGAGGCGATGAATGCCACAGACAGTGGTGTCACCGGCACCTTTGACTACGACGCGGGTGTCAAGATAGAGAACCTCGACGATGATCCCATCACCTACTTGATCGTTGGACCAAATGTGGGGGAAAATTTTCCTCGGGGAAGCGAGCAGTATGTCGTCAAAGACGGAAAGCCGCAATCACTCGGAAAGGGAGTTTTTGATCTCACCAAGGCAGTTGAGGTCAGAACGGGCAAGCCTATAGCATTTCCAGCGAAAACAGGCATCGCTTTCACCAAGCAGAGCGGAACTAGGGGTTTTCTCGCTTTCGGCAATGAGGTGCCGTTCGGTGGGACTGCCGCGCCCGCGCCCGTGCCGACAGGTGGCGAGGTTCCCGCGCCGACGTCGAGTGGGAGCGCAGAGCCCGTGAAGACAGGCACACCTGTGCCTCCGCCCCCTGAGCCCCAGGCTTCTGCTGGGTCAGTGCAGGACAAGGCTGCGCAGGGTCTTCGAATTGTGTCTGGACAGTTCGCTGATTATGGGGCAGAGATCTCCTGCGATGAGGTCGAAAGGCAGAACCCGGTGGGAGACAACTTTACGTGGATCGAGTCTGACATGGCAGACTCCTACGGGCTCAAGAACTGGGACTCGGCTCTCGGCGATCCATACAGGTACTGTGCGCTCGTGAAGAGCACGGATGAGAGCACACAGGGTGAGCCTGTCGGATTTGTGGTGACAAAGGATCCCAAGGTTGGAATTACAAGTCACGACACCCGCGCCTCAACTGGCTTCTTCCTCTGCCCAGAGGCGAAGATGCAGAACCACAGGGACGCCTTCTGCTACCTGTACAAGCGCGCGACGGGAAGGACCCATCCCAGCTGCCCGTCAGGAGCGGGCGGCGGATCTGCTAGGACTGGTCCGACTGCGCCGGGATCGAGCGGTACGGGCGGCGGTGGTGGCACAGGCGGCGGCAGGCGCGGCGGCTCAGGCGTGATTCCCGGCAGGGAGACGTACGGACCGGGCGAGCACTCAGCCCTCGGGACGCCGGGCGCGATCAAGCTCGGTGTCGCAGGCGGGGCGCCACGCAGGGGCGCGGGCGACGCGATACCCGGCCTTCTCGGCATCGGGATACGTCCCGGTGAGAAGCTCCGCGGCGCGGGAACAAAGATCGTGACCAAGTCCAAGGACAACATGGGCTTTACGAGCTTTCCCCGCGGCCCGGGCAGGATGTTCTACAGGAACCCTGTCTTCGCGGGCGGCGGCAGGATCCCGCCCAGCGGCCTCGGCGTCTTCTTCCAGTATCCCATGGCGATCGTCACCGACGAGGTGGGCCTCAATCCCTTCATCAGGTTCGGCGAGAACAAGGGACCTGAGAACATCACCCTCATTCGGCTTGGCTGGGGATCAGTGGGACGCCTCGGCCTCCGCGGAAAGCTCGCTGGCGGTCTCACCCTTCGTCCTGGAGATGTGGGATTCGACGAGGCGGCGCGCTGGATCCTCGAGCACCAGGAGGAGTTCGACCTCCGCCCGGACGGCATCGTGATCGAGGATCCCATGGACGTGGGACCGGGCATGTCCGACGTCGAGCGACGCGTTGGAATGCTGGGAGAGCACAGGGTCAGGTTTAGCCGCTTCCTGCGCTAGCGCCTGATGCGGATGCTCACCTCGGTCACTGACTTCGGGGTGCCCGTCCTCCGCTCTGAGTCCAGGAACTCGTGGACAAGCTTAACGGCGTCCTGGGCTGCGGAGGCGCTCGCCTGACGCATCTCCTCGGGAACGTCGTACTTTGTGTCCGTCCACACGGGCTCCGTCTCTCCCACGAGCGGTCCCCTCTCGCGCGAGAGCATCCGCCTGACGTCGGGCACCCTGGGCGATCCGATGCCTGGCTCCTGAAGGGGATCTCTCGTCCCAGGTATGACCAGCGCTGAGACGTTCTTCACCCTGACTCCCTGATCCATCATCTGCTGGATCCGCAGGACTATTCCCTGCGAGGAGTCGGATCGGACGGGTGGGTCTCGATAGATCGAGTCCACTCTGCTAGATGCAGGCTGGAGGGACACCGGATAGGCGCTGTACCTGATTCCCGACTCATACTTGAAGACGTAGACCTCGTACGGCACGGACTCGTAGAGCTCCTCACCCGACTCCAAGTCGATTCCTCTGAACCTGCTGAAGTTTGACAGCGCTGCTCCCACCCTGGGCTGCAGCGCAGGTGGAATGTCCTCTTCTCCCAGCTCAAAGGTGAGGATCAGCGGGCTGGAGCGCGTGAACTGGGGCAAGTTGATCGCGCCACCCACAAACCCTAGGACCTGCCGATGGTGGCCCTGAATGATGCGGCCAGCCGACTCCCTCTCCTGCTCTAGGGTCAGGCTTCCGCCTGAGAAGGTGTGAACTGCGAGCGCTCCGTGGAGGTTGAGGCTCGGCCCCGCGAAGTAGGTCGGTGCGCCGATCCTGCTGGTGAAGATCGCGGCGAGATCGTGCGCATAGCTCGAGGAGGAGCTCATGCGTCGTACACCCTGTTCATCCCGTACGAGCGGGCGAACAGCTTCAGGAGGACGCCCGCCTTTGCGTTCGCGTCGTCCTCGAGGTAGCCGCCCGCGTACTGGATTGGGTTGGGTCCTATCTCGCCCTTCTCGCCCTGCCGCAGGTGGGCCAGCTCGTGGGCGATCGATCGCATGATGTCTGGCGCTGCCCTTCCCTTGCTGTAGATCTTCATGACCCCGCTGTCCGGATCGCAGAAAGCTGTCGTCTCGATCCTGTGGGGCTTCCTGTCCGCGACAAGGTGGATGATGAATCCTCCCTGGAGCTCGAGCTGAGAGCAGCAGTAGTTGATGAAGTCGCCGATCAGCGCAACCTTTGCGTCATCCAGACCGCAGTCGCTCTCCACGTGGAGCTTCCTGCCCTTCACACGAGTGGTCATCTGCGATCTCTCGCCCAGGAGCCTTGCCACGTATCCTCCCTTGCTGGCCATAAACTAGGTATTTGCCTTCTACTATAGGGGGAGGAGGCAGCGATGGCGAAGAAAGTGCTCAGCCCTGAGGCGGCAGAGAGGGTCAACACGGCTCCCACGATCGAGGAGCTCGAGGGGTACAAGCTGGGTGAGGAGGTCTGGGCCCGTCTCTCAGACGGCGCGGTGGCGTTCGGCAAGATCACGATGCTCCACAGCCCAGAGGGCGGCAAGGCTGCGACGCTCTACGACACGATCGGGAGCAAGTACAGGACTGTCCCGCTGGAGGAGCTGAGCAGGGAGCAGATCAAGGGACGCCGCAAGTCGAAGGGGAGGGGAGCGGCGGCCGCGGGCGTCGGGAGCCTGATCAAGCTCCGACTCCGTCCAGACGAGGGAGCGCTCTGATCGCAGTTCGTCCTATTTAGGGCATGCCCCTCATCGGAACAATATCAGGAAGCGTGGGATCCGGCGGAGCGCTGGGATCTGGGACTGCAATATCTGGCACGCTCGTGGTCGCGAACACGGCCACGAGCTTTCCTCAAATTCCCGTTGACCCCGCGGACGTCGTCCTGTACGCGCAGGGATCGATCGTCGCCTCGAATGAGATCCACGCCAGCGGAAACCTCCGCTTGATGAACTCTAACGGCGATGAGGGCGGAGAGATCTTCCTGAACAGGCCCGCCACCAACACTACGCTTGGGGGAGGCGTCACAGTCGATGTCTACCAGAACAAGCTTCGCTTCTTCGAGCAGGGGGGAACTGCTCGAGGATACTACCTTGACATCACCAACGGTGGGGCGAGCGCATCAACGAATCTCGGCGCAGCTGGTGGCTCTCCGGGAGGATCTGACACCTACGTTCAGTTCAACGATGGAAGCGCGTTCGGTGGGGACGCGGGGCTCACGTACGACAAGACCACGGACACCCTCACAGGAGTCACGGGATCATTTTTCAGCGTCACAGCGAGGACGCTACTGGGATCATCGGGAAATCCAAACCTGACGCTCGACCTGACGGGCGGCAAGGTCACGGTCGCTGGCGATCTCGAAGTTGATGGAAATGACATTCTCGCCTCGGACGGTCAAACAAACGTCACGCTCACGTCAAACACGCTCACGACCTTTGCGGGAGACATCAGGGTCGGCGGAAACGACATCCAGGCGTCAGACGGGACAAACGCGATTACACTCGCCAACTCAACTGGAAATGTCACGCTTTCAGGAGACCTAGCGGTCAACGGTGGGGACATAACCACATCTGCGAGCACTTTCAACCTTGTGAACTCGACAGCGACAACTGTGAACATCGCGGGCGGTGCGACATCCGCTGTCAACATTGGAAACGCGTCAGGAACGACGACGGTCTCAGGAATCCTGACGTGCTCTTCTGACGTTGCTGTGAACGGATCAAACATCACGACAACCTCGTCGACAGTGAACATGTTCACGGGCGCAAGATCCTTGACTTTCAACCTGGGATCTACGTCAGACATAAGCACAATCACTGTCGGCAGGTCAGGAAACGTCTCGACAACAAACATTGGTGTCGGGAACAACACAACAGCAGGCGCGACAAAGACGATCAACATCGGAACCAACACAGGGCCGTCAGCAACCTGCAATGTCAACATCGGATCATCAGCTGCGCTGGGAAGAACGACTCTGAACCAGGACGTCGCGCTGACCACGGGGAATCTCATTGGAGCGCCTGGATCAGGCGCGAATACACTGACGCTGATCTCAAGCGGCAACATCATCGCGAAGCTCGACACGGACAACAACAGCCCGGGACACAGGTTTGAGGTCTGGGACTACCTCAATGCCACAAAGTTCTCTGTGGGTGAGTCGGGCGACGCTGAGCTTGCAGGCATACTGCTCCTCACGGGGAGCGCAATCAGCACGCTCACCACGACCACCTTCAACTTCTTGACGACTGCGCTGACAGGCACCCTCAACATTGGCAGCGCGGCGACTTCTGTCAACTTCGGATCAGCCCTGTCGACAGGCAGCTTCACGGGAGATCTGGGTGTGGCCGGAAGATCGACTCTCGCCGGCATCGTTGAGCGAATGACCAACTCCAACGGAAGCACTGGAACGGTCAGCTTCAACCTCGTCAATCAGTCGATCTTCTACGTCAACTCTCCCGCCGGCGACATCACCGCAAACTTCACAAGCGTCCCGACAGCGAACAACAGGATCCTCACACCAACTGTGATCCTCTCACAGAGCGCCACAGCTAGAATTGTCTCAGCAGTGCAAGTTGACGGAGCAGCTCAGACCATCAACTGGTCGAACGGTGTGACGCCAACTGGAAACGCTGGAAAGCAGGACGTGTTCGGATTCAGCCTTATCAGGTCGGGATCCGTCTGGAAGGTCCTCGGTCAGATGAGCACGTACGGTTGATCAGATGTTTGGCAGAACATCCTCACTTGCGCCAACTTTTATTGCCTCCGCAGGCGGATCAAGCGTCCTGTACAGCAACATTGACAAGTATATCATAGACAGGACAAGGCTCACCCACGGCGCCTCCACGGACCACAACGCGACGTCCAGCACAATACGAAGCAACATCACAAGAAACAGTGTGATATCAGTCGGTGGAACGATAAACATAGAGGCCTTCGTCTTTGTTCGTTCTCCGACCGACAACTGGACAACTCTCGCGAATCCTATGTCTCTGACTCTCTCTCTTGCGGCAGGCTCGTCAGGGACCATCAACGGTGGGTCGGGCTCAGTCACGATTTCCAATGTCAAAACCAAGAACTACCCGATCTCATCTCGGTATTCTGGCGTTGATGTCAACAACGCGACAGCCAGGGCGCAGTACGACTTTAACTACGTCTACTCAACGAGTCAAATTAAGCTGACTGCTGGGACATACAACCTCGCTTACAACTCCTCGGGTGGAAACGTCCTCATGGCTGATCTCTACACCAGCAAGATCTCAGTTGACACGACGAGGATCGTCTACCCAGACACGACGTCCGCGACAAACACGACGCAGTATCCAGTTATGCAAATCCTCTCAGGATTTCCGTAGCGTGTTCTCTAGATCCTCATCATTCGCAGGATCTCTGGCGCCGAGAAATGTCTCATCTTGGACATTTCGCTACTACCGATTCTCAGTCACAAAGGTGCGAGATAGCACCGCTGATTCTCCCTCGTTTCCAGTTGGAATTCTGCAGTTCGCAGAGCTTGAGTTCCGCCTAAGCGGAACTCGAGTAAGCTACGCTGGAGCGACTGCAACGAACCCAGGCGGATCTAATCCAGCAGGAGAGGAGCCCGACAAGGGAATCGACAACAATACGGCCACAAAGTTTTTGGACAGAAGCGGAAACGGTGGAGCGTACGGATCGGTGATATCGTGGAAGTATGTTGTTGACTTTGCATCTCCGCGGACAGTAGATGCCTTTAGATTTTGCACTGCGAATGATGTCGAGGGGAGAGACCCAGTTCGATGGACCATGGAAGGAAGCACCAACAATGTCAACTGGCGCACGATTCACACCCAGTCGACTGACGCTGCAGTCACTACTAGCAGGCTCACTTACACACAGGCCTTCTATCTCAATAGGGGAGGATCATGATCGCTCAGCTTTTTAGAGAAGAGGAGGGCCAGTCCACCGTCGAGTACATGCTGCTCATCAGCGTGATCGTGATCGCGATCGTCGCGGCAGCGTACGTCTTCATCGATCCTTTCAGGCAGGGTGTGCTTGATCTCGCGAAGGACATCAAGAAGATCCTCTCAGACGGAAAGATCGGGAGAGTTGGCACGTCTCGCTAAATAATGATGTACATTTTATTCACCGATGAATATGACAGATCTGAGGTGGAAAATGAACATCTTCGTCCTAAGCACAGACCCGAAAGAGGCGGCTGAGTTTCACTGCGACAAGCACGTCGTGAAAATGATCCTGGAGACAGCACAGATGCTGTGCGCAGCCCACTGGATCGGGTGGCAGCGTGAGCTAAAATCAGTGCCCGAGAAGCGGAAGGACCTGGTTGAGTGGGCAGAGAAGAACATTCCTGTTGGAAAGACGCCGCCCTGGAAGATGACGCACGTCAGTCATCCCTGCACGCAGTGGGCCCAAAGATCGGCCGAGAACTACGAGTGGCTCCTGCAACTCGGCATTGAGCTCTGCAGAGAGTACACTGTTCGATACGGAAGACGCCACAAGTCTGAGTCAGTCTACGAGTGGCTTAAGGAGAACAGGCCACCCAAGTTTGAGGGGTCAGGCTTCACCCAGTTCGCTGTGGCAATGCCCGATGAGTGCAAGATCTCAGATGATCCGGTGGAGTGCTACAGGGAGTACTACCGGATGCGAAAGAGGGCCATGGCAAAGTGGAAGACCAAGACTCCGATCTGGTTCTAGCCTTTCTTCCTGTGCTTCTTTACTCTCTCCCACTGGGCTGCGTCCACCTGCCTAGCCTTCCCGCCCTTGAGGAATGAGTTGACTCTTGCCATCGCCCATTGGTGAGACGTCATGCCGGGGCGACTTCCTGATGAGTAGAAAGCACCCAATCCCTTCTTGTAGACAGTGATCAGAGCTCCCAAGGGTGCGTTGCTCTTTTCAGCCTTATTTTTAAGGGCCTCTCGTGTCTTCGCGCCCATCTTCTCGCTCAGCATCTGCTCTTCGAGGCTCATGTCCTCATGCTCAATGTCGTACTCTGACAAGACAGGGGAGTACTCAGCAGGCTGACGTGTCTCATCTGTGTACTTACTTTTTCTCGGCTTGAATCCTGGACTTTTACGAGCCTTGTCCTCCATTCTGTCACGAATTCTTATGGAGGTCTCTACGTCGCCTCTCTTGTAGGCTGCCTTTGCTGCGTCAAGCTGTCGGTCTCTTGCAGATCCCTCTGGCGCCTTGTATCCAGGCTCATGCTGCGTCCTTCTCGATCGCTCGCTGAGTGGAGTTTCTCTCTCGAGCGTCTCCCTTATCAGCTCCTCTATAAGCATGTCTAGGATCTTCAAGGCTCACCTCGGTCACTTGTCATAGGTATTGCCATGAAGATGGCACAGGAGAGAAGCGCGGGTGTGGTGGTCCTCAAGTGGTCGGAGGAGGGATGGCGATTTCTTGCCCTTGAGACGGACATGTACTGGAAGGACGGATCCTCTCGTCTTGACCTTCCCAAGGGACACGTGGAGCGGGGCGAGGACTGGCTTGAGGCCGCGGTCAGGGAGACCGAGGAGGAGGCGGGAATAGATGAGGCCAGCCTCGACTTCACGTGGGGCGCCTCCTATCACGACTGTGAGAAGCCCGACAAGGTGTCGAGGATGTTCATCGCGTCGACAGCAGCCCGTCCCACGATAAGGAGAAATCCAGTCACTCGGCGCAAGGAGCACACGGGGACGCTGTGGGTGCGACTAGACGATGAGGCGACCATTGCCAGGATCCACCCGTATCTTCGAAGCTGTATTGAGTGGGCGAGGAAGGTCGTCTCGCGCGACAGGTTACACTCAGCCCATGGCAGTGTGTCTGGGAGAGCGCGAGACACTTCTCGCGGCTGAGCGCGTCGTTTCAACAGTCTCAAAGGGTCTGGGTGTGAGGTCTCTTCTCCTCACGCCCGCGGGATCCTCCACGACCGACATGGGCGGACAGGCGGCCTTCTGGTGGTCGCCATCTCGTCCAATCGAGAGGATGATACTGCACTCGCTCAGGTCGCACGTCGTCTCCTGCGAGTCGCGGTATCCAGGATCAGGCGAGATCGCCATTCGCACAGCGATGAGAGTGTCAGAGCACTGGATGGCGCAGTCTCGACTCGGGAGGCGACACGGTGAGCTCGCTGACGTCATCGATCAGGCGATCGCGTCTGTTGGCAGCGTCCCAGTTCGTCGCAGGAGGATTCTCCTGGAGGAGGCAGTTGAGCTCGCATCCTTTGTGCCGGGCAAGGGCGGAGAGGACCTTCGGAGCTGCCTTCCCTTGCTTCCCGTTGGGACTTCAATCTCAGTGAGACTGGGAGCGGGACAGGAGACCTCCCTGCTGAGGTCGAGCGGTGCCAGATTCAGGGTTCACGCGCCTCCTGTCGCTGGTCAGCAGCCGAGGCTGACTTCTCCCAAGGTAGTGGCCGTTGACGGAACGATAGAGTCTGTCGCCCAGATCCACTCCCTGCTCACCTCCGCCAACGAGAGCGGGGAGCACTACCTGATCGTTTGCAGGCACAGCGAGCCCGATGTGGACCACACGATCCAGGTGAACAATGCACGTGGGACCATCAGGGCCGTGATCGTCCACTCTCGCCTGGATGATCTCACAGTGGGCGCGCTGGAGGACATCGCAGCCTACACGGGCGCAGACGTCGTGTCGAGGGAGAGCGGCGCGACAATAGGCTCTGCCGTTGAGAGGGCGCCATCAGTGAGGGGACGCGTCTGGCTCGACGAGGGAGTTCTCAGGGTCAGCGCGCCCGCCGCGGCCTCCCTCTCGTCGCACCTGTCTCGGCTCAGGGACGACATGGGCGCAGGAGACCAGTCTGTTCGAGACTTTCTCTCCCAGCGGGTGTCTGGCATGTCGGCGGACAGGGCAGAGGTGCACTTGGGCAGGGG
>Ga0208788_1001142_pt1 | contig 12933 bp, 11 predicted proteins | sample Wag4_2014_7_11_3_FD_187363 | JGI IMG/M metagenome (GOLD analysis project Ga0208788, IMG submission 187363) | Fresh water mixed with fracking chemicals microbial communities from Ohio, USA - Utica-2 Time Series FC 2014_7_11 (SPAdes) (version 2) ... | reverse complement strand
TCGGCGAAATGCGCGCCGTACACCAGCAGTTTTTTCGGTACGCAGCCGACGTTGACGCAGGTGCCGCCCAGGTAGCGGCTCTCGGCGACCGCAACGCGCGCACCGAAACCTGCGGCGAAGCGCGCCGCACGCACGCCGCCGGAACCGGCGCCGATAACGAACAGGTCGAAGTCGTAACTCATGAGGTATCTCCTTGGCAGACGAGGAGCATACCGTAAAGGCCCGCGCTAAGCTATTAGGCAGAGGAGAACACCATGCGCCCTACCCTGACTCACCTGGCCCTGCACGTCCCCGATCTCGACGCCTGCATTGCCTTCTATCAGCGTTTCTGTGGCATGCAGGTGATCCACGAGCGCCCCGGCAAGGGCACACGCATCGTCTGGATGGCCGAGCCCGGCAAGGAGCACCAGTTCATCTTCGTGATCATGCCCGGCGGCCAAGACAGGAACCTGGCCGCCAATGACTACAGCCACTTCGGCTTCGCCCTGGGCAGCCGCGCAGAGGTCGATCGCATCGCCGCCATGGCCGAACAAGCGGGCTGCCTGATCTGGCCACCGCGCGACGAGCCCTACCCGGTCGGCTACTACTGCGGCCTACGCGACCCAGCCGGTAACTACGTCGAGTTCAGCTACGGCCAGCCGCTCGGGCCTGGCTCCGAGGAAATGCCCATCCCCTGAAATGCAAAACGCCACCCAAGGGTGGCGTCAGTTTGAGCATCAATGCACCGAGTCTGTAGGAGCGGCGCCCCGCCGCGAACCGGAACGACGAGGCATCGCAAAGCTTCGCCCCGGGGCGGAGCTCCTACGAAAGGCTGCTCTGATAAGCAGGCGTATCAGAACGCCTTGCCGGTCTTGTACAGGTTCTCGAAGCAGAAATTGGTCGCGTCGATGTAACCCTCGGCGCTACCGCAGTCGAAACGCTGGCCCTTGAACTTGTATGCCATCACACAGCCCTGCTGGGCCTGGCGCATCAGCGCATCGGTGATTTGGATTTCGCCACCCTTGCCCGGCGGCGTGCTGCGAATCAGATCGAAGATGTCCGGGGTGAGGATGTAGCGGCCGATGATCGCCAGGTTCGACGGCGCGTCCTCGGGCTTGGGCTTCTCCACCATGTTGCTGACACGGTAGATGTCATCGCGGATCATCTCACCGGCGATCACGCCATACTTGGACGTCTCGTCCTTCGGCACTTCCTGAATCGCCACGATGGAGCAGCGGAACTGGTTGTACAGCTTGACCATCTGCGCCAGCACGCTATCGCCTTCCAGGTTCAGGCACAGGTCGTCAGCCAGTACCACAGCGAACGGCTCGTCACCGATCAGCGGCTGACCGCAGAGGATGGCGTGGCCCAGGCCTTTCATTTCGACCTGACGGGTGTAGGAGAAGCTGCACTCGTCGATCAGACGACGGATGCCAACCAGGTACTTCTCCTTGTCGGTGCCCTTGATCTGGTGTTCGAGCTCGTAGCTCACATCGAAGTGGTCTTCCAGCGCGCGCTTGCCGCGCCCGGTGACGATGGAAATCTGGTTGAGGCCAGCCTCGAGTGCCTCTTCAACCCCATATTGAATCAGTGGCTTGTTCACCACCGGCAACATTTCCTTGGGCATTGCCTTGGTAGCAGGCAGGAAGCGCGTGCCGTAACCGGCAGCGGGGAACAGGCATTTCTTGATCATGGGACTCCCTAGTGGGGATGGTTGGAATGCGCGCTCAGTCTATCAAGCCGCGCTAGCCTTACAACTGCCGCTTGCAGGTCGACCGATGCCGCGATAAAGAAAACCCAGCTCCGCCAGCTGATCGGCGTCATAGATGTTGCGCCCGTCGAACAGCACCGGCATGCGCATCGCACCGCGAATACGCGGGAAGTCCGGCTGACGGAACTGCTTCCATTCCGTCACCAGCACCAACGCATCGGCACCCTGGGCGACAGCATAGGGGGATTCGCTCAGCACCAGTTGCCCCGCCTCCACCGCCGCCGCATAGCGTGCGGCAACAGCTGCCGTGGCAGCAGGGTCGCAGGCCTGCACCTTGGCGCCAGCGGTCAGCAGTGCGTCGAGCAGCACCAGACTGGGCGCTTCACGCAGATCGTCAGTACCGGGCTTGAAGGCCAGCCCCCAGAGCGCGATGACTCGCCTCTGCAAGTGGCCATTGAAATGCTCACGCAAAGCCTGGAACAGCAGCGTCTTCTGCAGCGCATTGCGTGCCTCGACCGCACGCAGGATGCCCGGCTCGATGCCCTCGTGCTCCGCCGTGCGGATCAGCGCTTTCACATCCTTGGGAAAGCACGAACCGCCGTAGCCACAGCCGGCATAGATGAAGTGCGTGCCGATGCGCCGGTCGCTACCGATGCCGCGACGTACCTCCTCGATATCCACACCAAGGCGCGCGCAGATGCCCGCCATCTCGTTGATAAAGGAAATCTTGGTCGCCAGAAAGGCATTAGCCGCGTACTTGCTGAACTCGGCGGCGCGCACGCCCATGCACAACAGGCGGTCGTGATTACGCAGGAACGGCGCATACAGCCGGCGCAGCAACTCACGCCCACGCTCGTCGTCACAGCCGACGATCACCCGATCAGGGCGCATGAAATCCTCGACTGCAGAACCTTCCTTGAGAAACTCCGGATTGCTCGCCACGGTAACCCGCGCCCGCTGCTCCCGACGCGCCAGACCGGCGTTGATGCGCTGCGCCACACGCTCAGCGGTGCCCACCGGCACCGTGGATTTGTCCACCACCAGGCACGCATGATCGAGCCGTTCACCCAGCTCGTCGGCAACCGTCAGCACATGGCTCAGATCGGCAGAACCGTCCTCGCCACTGGGCGTGCCCACCGCAATGAAAATCACCTCGGCGCGGCGGATGCCGGCCTTCAGCTGCGAAGTGAAACTGAGCTGCCCTGCGGCCAGCTGCGCCTTGAGCATCGTGTCCAGGCCAGGTTCATAGATCGGCACCTCACCTCGCGCAAGCATCGCGACGCGCTGCGGATCTCGCTCGACGCAGACCACCTGATTGCCCATTTCGGCAAAACAGGTGGCCGTCACCAAACCTACGTATCCCGCTCCAATCACGCATATCTGCATCGCAGCATCCTCCTGGCCGATGCGGCGATTGCAACCAATCGCGGTGGCAGCGATATGACGGAACGGCGAAGGAATGATGACAGGCGTATAGCTGCACTCATCCAACCACCAAGGATGTGGAGTCCTTCGCATGACCGATCTGGCCCAACACCTCAAGGCCACCTTCCTTTCGTTGCTTCCTGCAGATGGAGCCACAAAAGGCAATGGGGCTCTTCGCCGTGAGATAGAAGAGCAGCTTTCCAAGGACGGGCTGTCGATCACTGAGGAGCAATACTGGCAGGTTCACGCAGAGCTGATCGCCAGCGGTGTGGTTGCAACAGGCAAAGGTCGTGGTGGATCGGTACGTCTTGTGGATGCACAGCCGGACTCCTTCGGGCTGGCTACTCAGGTCGTCGAAGCCGAGGAAATCGAACTGTTCTTCTTGCCGGCCTACGCCCCGGAGTTGAACCCTGACGAGTATCTGAATTGTGATTTGAAACATCAGGTTCGTACGGGCTTGCCGGCGCGTAATCAGGACGAACTGGAAAGGCGTGTTCGCTCGGTCATGAGACGATTGCAATTACACCCTGAAAGAATCCGTTCTTATTTCCGGCATCCACGTATCGCCTACGCAGCATGACTTGGTGTATTTGATTGCCGGGTTAATAAGAATGACCATTGCCTTCTGACTGGGCCTGCATCTTGGCTCGCTCATCCATGCGCTGGACAATTTCTTCTTCGACTGCCTTCTGCTGCTCAGGTGGCAGCGCCTCGATCTCCTCTTCGGTCATGCCTATTTCCTTGAGGATATTGTCGCGCATCTTCTCGGCCGGTCATCGCCATATAGGCCTTGAAGGCCTCCAGCGCGGCGTTACCGCCCTCGTCGGCCAGTGGTGAACTGACGGATGTCGCGACCTTGCCGCCTGACGCGTTCTGCAGAGCGACGCGCAGACGCGCGAAGCCCTCTTCGGCCGCCTGCCTGGCGCGGAACTCGCGTTCGGACTCGGCGTTCGCCGTGCGTGTGGTCTTCTCGACATTGCGCGCCAACTGGGACAGCTCGCCCTGCTCTTCACTCTGTTTGTTGCGAAATCCCGTCAGGGATATGCCACCGTAACTGCCAATACCTCCAATCGTGCTCATGCCGTGCTCCTTGACTGAGCTGCAATTGCCAGGCGCACTGACTCAAAGCGCATGCCAATTCATGAGGCGCGCTTAACTAATTGAAAGTATTGAATTTTATAATCAACTAGAAAGAAAGCAAGGCAACCCCTTGCCGTCAAGCGGCAAGGGGTTGCAGGGGCGGGCTCAGTGCTGCCCGCTCATTTGTCGAAAGGCATAGAGCAGTGCCTGGCTGAGATCGACCGAGGAGAACTTGGTCAGTACCGCATTGGCACCGACCGAACGCGCCTTCTCGGTATTCATGGTGCTGTCCAGCGAGGTGTGTAGCAGCACGTAGGTGTCGGCAATATCGGGGCTGCGACGAATTTCCTGAACCAGGCTGTAGCCGTCCATCTCCGGCATCTCGATGTCCGAGACCAGCAGCTCGAATGGCATGCCGGCCTGATGGTATTCATGCAGTTGCTGCAGGGCAGCCTGGGCGCTGCGCACTGCGGTGCAGTCGAGCCCCAGTTGGCGCAGCACGTTAAGGGTCTGTTGCAGCGCAACTTGCGAGTCGTCGACCAACAGCACGCGGCGGCCTTGTAACAAGCGCGCGTCCTGGCCATCGAGCAGTTGCCCAACTGGCGCCTCTTCCAGTGCTGGGGCGATATCGTGCAGCACCTTCTCGATATCGAGAATCTGCACGATGGCGCCATCGATCTGAGTCACGCCAGTGATGAAGGCCCGGTTACCGGCCCCGGCAGGTGGCGGACGCACGTCGCGGGTGGAGCACTGCACGATGCGTTCGACACTTTTCACATGCAGGCCCTGACGCGAGCGACTCAGCTCGGTAACGATCAGGCAGCCGTCGTCTTCGTCAGCCGCACCGCGCTCGCCGATGGCGCGCGCCAGGTCGATCACCGTCATCGCGGCACCGCGTAAGGTGGCGATGCCGCGAACATTGGGGTGACGATTAGGCAGTTTGGTCAAGGCCGGACAGGGAATGATCTCATTGACCTTGAGCAGGTTGATCCCCAGCAGGCGGCCGCTATGCAAACGAAACAACAACAGCGATAGCGCGTCGCCGATGACCATACTCATGCCACTTTCCTTGAAAGAACGATTAGACCTACCGGATATAGCGACCGGGTGGCCACGGACTTTAATCCGTGGCCAGCTTCAGGGCCACTCGCCCGCGACTAGGGCAGGTTTCCATGTAGCGATGCGCTTCGACGAAGTCTTCGAAATCGAACACCTTGTCGATCACCGGCGTCAGCAAACGGTCCGCCGTCATCTGGTTGATGTGCGTAAGTGCGCGCTGCACGGCATCATTGTTCGGCTCGATCCCCAGTTCCGGGCAGCCAGTGAAATCCAGCACGCAGTGACGGAAAAACTGCAGGTGCTTCTTGAAGGCTGCGCAGGCAGGAAATGCCGTGTCGTTGCCGCCATTAATACCGTACAGGATCAACTTGCCGCGCGGTGCAGCGATATCACCCAGTAGCTTCATCTGCGGGCCGGCACACTGGTCGAGAATCACCTCGACGCCCTTGCCCTCGGTGTAGCGCTCGACTTCCAGGACCAGGTCCTGCTCTTCGGTCGCAATCACCTTGTCCGCACCCAGGACACGCAGGAACTCGCGATCCTCCGAGGAACTGGTGGAGGCGATGACCTTGGCACCCAGTGCCTTGGCCAGTTGCACGGTTTGCGGCGCCATGCAGTGGCTGGCCTCTGTGATCAGTACATGCTGGCCGGGCTTTAGATGCGCGAGGTCGATCAGCGCCAGATAGCCGAACAGCAGGCTGGTGTAATGCACGCTGGCCTCGACCGGGCTGAGCACGTCGGGATAACGAGTCAGGGCGTGGCTGGGCATCAGCACCAGATCGCCCCAGGTCGGATAACGATTCGGCGTGCCCGCCGGGAAACCGGCAACGGCGGTGCCGACGTCGAAGTCGCTCACGCCGTCACCCAGCGCGGCCACAGTGCCGGCCAGCTCAAAACCAGTGCCGGCCGGGAGCTTGGCCTGTTCGGACGCCAGGTTCTGCCGCCACAGCACGTCTTTCCAGCCCAGGCCGACGGCCTGCACACGCACCAAGACTTCGCCAGGGCCGGGCACAGGGGTCGGAACCTCTTCGTACTGGAGCACATCGGCATCGCCGAACTTATGAAAACGGATCATGCGGGACATCGCTTACCTCGAGCTTGATCGCGGATTAACACTTCAATGACTGTGGACTCTATCCGCTGTACGGCGGCGACACTATCAGACTCTATCGATAGTCTTCATGCCTGTCAGTGATTCAGCGACTTTCAATCCGCTGCACACTGCCCGTACTATTGCCCGGGCAAAGGCTCTCATTTGCAGCGCCGTGCTGACAAGGCCCGTATCCCTCGAATGGTACCCGGATGAACCGCAACGACCTGCGCCGCCTCGATCTGAACCTGTTGATTGTCTTCGAGACCTTGATGCACGAGCGCAGCGTGACGCGAGCGGCGGAGAAGCTGTTTCTCGGCCAGCCCGCCATCAGTGCGGCGCTCGCTCGCCTGCGTACCCTGTTCGATGATCCGCTGCTCGTGCGTACCGGTCGCAGCATGGAGCCGACACCGCGCGCGCAGGAGATCTTCGCCCTGCTCTCGCCGGCGCTGGATTCGATCTCCACCGCTGTCAGCCGCGCCGCCGACTTCGATCCTGCCACCAGCAAAGCGATATTTCGCATCGGCCTGTCCGACGACGTTGAGTTCGCCCTGCTGCCCGCCCTGCTCCGCCGTCTGCGCGCCGAAGCCCCTGGCGTGGTGCTGGTGATTCGCCGTACCAACTATCTGATGATGCCGGGGCTGTTGGCTTCAGGCGAAATCTCGGTGGGCGTCGCCTACACCGAGGAACTTCCGGCCAACGCCAAGCGCAAGATTCTCCGCCGCAGCAAGGCCAAACTGCTGCGTGCCGACACCGTACCCGGTGCGCTCAGCCTTGATGATTATTGCGCGCGTCCGCATGCGCTGGTGTCCTTCGCCGGCGACCTCACCGGCTTCATCGACGATGAACTGGCCAAGATCGGGCGCGAGCGCCACATCGTACTGGCCGTTCCGCAGTTCAACGGTCTGGCCACCCTGCTGGCGGAAACCGATATCGTCGCCAGCGTGCCGGATTACACCGCCGCCGCCTTGACCGCAGCCGGCGGCCTGCGCGCCGAGGATCTGCCGCTGGAAACGCAGACCTTCGAGCTGCACATGGCCTGGCGCGGCGCCCAAGACAATGACCCGGCCGAGCGCTGGCTACGTTCGCGTATTCAGATGTTCTGCGGCGACCCGGATAGCCTCTGATAAATATCTGGAAACGCACGATCCAAGTGTCTCCAGGAACCTTGGTGCACCCTCATAGATCAAAATTGATATAAGTCCGCCTTTTATCATTCCCGATGATGTTCAAATTCATGGCATTCGATTCGTAGCCCTCCAAGACTCGTCGCAGACTCCGCCAATCCACAAATCCGACTGGCAGAGTCCCCCATGGAACAGCAGCACAAGAACATCTGGATATTCCCCCTGGCTCTCGCCGGCGTCCTCGCACTCAGCGGCTGCGAACAGGCTGAGCAAAGTCAGGCGCAAATACCCGCACCCAAGGTCAGCGTTGCCGAAGTGATCGAGCAGCCGATCAACGAATGGGACGAGTTCACCGGGCGCCTCGAAGCACCGCAGTCCGTCGAAATCCGCCCACGCGTCTCCGGTTACATCGACAAGGTCACCTTCGACGAAGGCACCCTGGTGAAGAAAGGCAATCTACTGTTCCAGATCGACCCGCGTCCGTTCCAGGCCGAGGTCAAACGCCTCGAAGCCCAACTGCAACAGGCCCGCGCCAGCCAGGCCCGTGCCGCCAACGAAGCCCGCCGCGGCGAACGCCTGCGCCAGAGCAACGCCATCTCCGCAGAATTGGCCGATGCTCGCGCCAGCGCCGCCACCGAAGCTCAGGCTCATGTCGCCGCAATCGCCGCCGAGCTGGAAAACGCCCGCCTCAACCTCAGTTTCACCCGCATCACTGCGCCCATCGACGGTCGCGTAAGCCGCGCCGAAATCACCGAAGGCAACCTGGTCGGTGCCGGCGAGAGCCTGCTGACCTCGGTGGTCTCCACCGACAAGGTCTACGCCTACTTCGATGCCGATGAGCGCGCCTTCCTCAAGTATGTCGAGCTGGCCCGTCAGTCCGGCTCCGACGCCCGTGGTGCCAGCCCGGTATACCTCGGTCTGTCCGATGAAGCCGACCACCCGCATCTGGGCCAGCTGGACTTTCTCGACAACCAGGTCAACCCACGCACTGGCACCATCCGTGGCCGCGCCGTGTTCGACAACCAGGATGGTCGCTTCACCCCCGGCCTGTATGCACGCCTGAAGCTGGTGGGCAGCAAGCCCTACGCCGCCACTCTGATCAAGGACGAAGCCGTCGGCACCGACCTGGGCAAGAAGTACGTGCTGGTGCTGGGTGATGACAACGCCGTGGCCTATCGCTCAATCGAGCTGGGGCCGAAGCTCGAAGGTCTGCGCATCGTCCGCAGCGGCCTGAGCAAGGGCGAGAAGATCGTGGTCAACGGTCTGCAGCGCGCCATGCCTGGCTCCACCGTCGATCCGCAACCGGTGGCCATGGCCGATGACAGCACTCTCGAGCAACTGGCGCGCCTGCGTCAGGCCGTCGATGCAAGCCAGGCCCCGCGTATCGCCGCCGACCACATCGACGCTCGCGCGCCGCGCGGCTGATAACGCCTGCGCGACCTGAGGAACCCCCATGAATTTCTCGCAATTCTTCATCCAGCGGCCGATCTTCGCCGCGGTGCTGTCGCTGCTGATCCTGATCGGCGGCGCCATCTCGCTGTTCCAACTGCCGATCAGTGAATACCCGGAAGTGGTGCCGCCCACCGTCGTGGTACGTGCCGATTTCCCCGGCGCCAACCCCAAGGTGATCGGCGAAACCGTTGCCTCGCCACTGGAACAGGCCATCGTCGGCGTCGAGGGCATGCTCTACATGTCGTCGCAGTCGACCATCGATGGCCGCCTGACGCTGACCGTGACCTTCGCCCTCGGTACCGACCTGGACAACGCCCATGTGCAGGTGCAGAACCGCGTCACCCGCACCATGCCGACCCTGCCCACCGAAGTGCAGCGTCTCGGCGTGACCGTGGACAAGGCCTCCCCGGACCTGACCATGGTGGTGCACCTGACCTCGCCGGATCAGCGCTACGACATGCTTTACCTGTCCAACTACGCCGCGCTCAACGTCAGGGACGAACTGGCGCGCCTGGACGGCGTCGGCGATGTGCAACTGTTCGGTATGGGCAACTACTCGCTGCGCGTCTGGCTCGACCCGAACAAGGTGGCCTCACGCGGGCTCACCGCCACCGACGTGGTCACCGCCATCCGCGAACAGAACCGCCAGGTCGCCGCCGGTGCCCTCGGCGCGCCGCCTTCCGATGCCGGCAACAGTTTCCAGCTGTCGATCAACGCTCAGGGCCGCCTGGTCTCCGAGGAAGAGTTCGAGAACATCGTCATCCGCGTCGGCGACAACGGCGAGATCACCCGCCTGCGTGATATCGCCCGCGTCGAACTGGGCTCCAACCAGTACGCCCTGCGCTCGCTGCTGAACAACCAGCCGGCGGTCGCCATCCCGGTATTCCAGCGCCCAGGCTCCAACGCCATCGAAATCTCCGACTCGGTGCGCGAACGCATGGCCGAGTTGAAACAAAGCTTCCCGCTGGGCATGGACTACGAGATCGTCTATGACCCGACCATCTTCGTACGCGGCTCCATCGAGGCGGTGGTGAACACCCTGCTCGAAGCCATCGTGTTGGTGGTGTTGGTGGTCGTGCTGTTCCTGCAGACCTGGCGCGCCTCGATCATCCCGCTGGTGGCCGTACCGGTCTCGCTGATCGGCACCTTCGCGGTCATGCACCTGCTCGGTTTCTCGCTCAACGCTCTGTCGCTGTTCGGCCTGGTGCTGGCCATCGGGATCGTGGTGGACGACGCCATCGTCGTGGTGGAGAACGTCGAGCGCAATATCGCCCTGGGCAAGTCACCGCTCGACGCCACGCGTCAGGCCATGAAGGAAGTGACCGGCCCCATCGTCGCCACCGCCCTGGTGCTGTGCGCCGTGTTCATTCCGACCGCGTTCATCTCCGGCCTCACCGGGCAGTTCTACCAGCAGTTCGCGCTAACCATTGCCATCTCCACGGTGATCTCGGCTCTCAACTCGCTGACCCTATCGCCTGCGCTGTCGGCCATCCTGCTCAAGGATCACCACGCGCCGAAAGACCGCTTCTCGCGCGTGCTCGACAAACTGTTCGGCGGCTGGTTGTTCACCCCGTTCAACCGTATGTTCGAGCGTGCCAGTAATGGGTATGTCGGCACCGTCCGCCGTGTACTGCGTGGCAGCAGCATCGCCATGCTGGTCTATGGTGGCCTGCTGGTGCTCGGTTACCTGGGCTTCGCCAGCACCCCGACCGGTTTCGTGCCGCAACAGGACAAACAGTACCTGGTGGCCTTCGCCCAACTACCGGATGCCGCGACGCTGGATCGCACCGAAGCAGTGATCAAGCGCATGAGCGAAATCGCCGGCAAGCACCCGGGCGTGGAGAACACCGTGTCCTTCCCCGGCCTGTCGATCAACGGTTTCACCAACAGCCCGAACAGCGGCATCGTCTTCACTCCGCTGAAACCGTTCGATGAGCGCACCGATCCGTCGATGGGCGCCAATGCCATCGCCGCCGAGCTCAACGCGCAGTTTGCCGATATTCAGGATGCCTACATCGCCATCTTCCCGCCGCCGCCGGTACAGGGCCTGGGCACCATTGGTGGCTTCCGCCTGCAGATTCAGGATCGTGGCAACCTGGGTTATGACGAGCTGTACCTGCAGACTCAGAACATCCTCAACAAGGCCCGCCAGTTGCCGGAACTGAACCCGATGTCGGTGTTCACCAGCTACCAGGTCAACGTGCCGCAGGTCGATGCCGCCATCGACCGGGAAAAGGCCAAGACCCACGGCGTGGCCATCAGCGACATCTTCGACACTCTGCAGGTGTACCTGGGCTCGCTGTATGCCAACGACTTCAACCGCTTCGGCCGTACCTACCAGGTCAACGTCCAGGCCGACCAGCAGTTCCGCCTGGAGCCGGAACAGATTGGCCAGCTCAAGGTGCGTAACAACCGTGGGGAAATGGTGCCGCTGTCGACCTTCGTCAAGGTCGATGACAGCGCAGGCCCGGATCGGGTGATGCACTACAACGGCTTCCTCACCGCCGAGATCAACGGTGCCGCCGCCCCGGGTTACAGCTCCGGCCAGGCCGAGGCCGCCATCGCCAAACTGCTGGAAGAGGAACTGCCGATCGGCATGACCTTCGAGTGGACCGATCTGACCTATCAGCAGATCCTCGCCGGCAATACCGCGATCTTCATCTTCCCGCTCTGCGTGCTGCTGGCCTTCCTGGTGCTGGCTGCCCAGTACGAAAGCTGGAGCCTGCCGCTGGCGGTGATCCTGATCGTGCCGACCGTTCTGCTCGCCGCTATCACCGGGGTGATCCTGTCCGGCATCGACAACAACATCTTTACCCAGATCGGCTTGATCGTACTGGTGGGCCTGGCGTGCAAGAACGCCATCTTGCTGGTGGAGTTCGCCAAGGACAAACAGGAGGAAGGCATGGATCGCGTCGCCGCCGTGCTGGAAGCCTGCCGCCTGCGTCTGCGCCCGATTCTGATGACTTCGATCGCCTTCATCATGGGTGTGGTGCCGCTGGTGCTGTCCAGCGGTGCCGGTGCTGAGATGCGTCATGCCATGGGCGTGGCGGTGTTCTCCGGGATGATCGGCGTGACCTTCTTCGGCCTGCTGCTGACGCCGGTGTTCTATGTCCTGATCCGCGCCTTCGTCGAGAAACGCGAAGCGCGCAAAGCCGCCCGTCTGCAGGAGTCGCATGCATGAAAGCCTTTGCCCCCGCACTCCTGACCCTGGCGCTGTCTGCATGCGCTGTCGGCCCGGACTACCGAGCTCCCACCACAGAACCAGCGCGCATTGCCGCGCTGGAGGCGGCCGACTATGACCGCAGCCGTTTCGAAGCCGCCTGGTGGCAGCAGTTCGACGACCCGACGCTGAACCAGCTGGTGCAGCGTTCGTTGCAGGACAACCGCGAGCTGCGCGTGGCGTTCAACCGCCTGCGTGCGGCGCGGGCCATTCGCGATGACATGGCCAACGACCGCCTGCCCACCGTCACCAGCCGCGCCAGCGGCGAGTTCGGCAAGGCTCAGCAGCCCCCGACAACGGACGAGCGCGTTCGTCAGGAGCGCTACGACCTGGGCCTGAATATGGCCTGGGAGCTCGACCTGTTCGGCCGCATCCAGCGCCAGTTGGAAGCCAGCGAGGCACGCATCGAGCTGGTCGAAGCGGATTATTACCAGTTACAGGTCAGCCTGATCGCCGAGCTGGTCGATGCCTACGGCACCCTGCGTGGCGCACAGCTGCGCGAAAGCATCGCCCGCGAGAACCTGAAGAACCAGCAGGATTCACGCTCCATCACCGAGCAGTTGCGCGATGCCGGCGTCGGTAGCGAACTGGACGTGCTGCGCGCCGATGCGCGCCTGGCTGCCACCGAAGCCAGCCTGCCGCAACTGCAGGCGCAGCAGGTGCGTGCACAGAACCGCATTGCCACGCTGCTTGGCCAGCGCCCGGAGCAGTTGCAGATCGACCTGACGCCCAAATCGCTGCCGGTGATCGCCAAAGCCTTGCCCATTGGCAATCCGGCCGAATTGCTGCG
>Ga0208788_1001141_pt1 | contig 12948 bp, 2 predicted proteins | sample Wag4_2014_7_11_3_FD_187363 | JGI IMG/M metagenome (GOLD analysis project Ga0208788, IMG submission 187363) | Fresh water mixed with fracking chemicals microbial communities from Ohio, USA - Utica-2 Time Series FC 2014_7_11 (SPAdes) (version 2) ... | reverse complement strand
GTATATACCGATAGTCTAAATCTGTTGGCTCAAGCCACCGATGGACAGTTCTTCTATGCCAAATCGGCGAATTTGCTCGACAGCACCTATCAATTGATTCAAAACCGAATAAAGGCCTTTTACGAATTAACCTACGAATCCCCTAGTTTGCTGTATTCGGATTCCCTACGCCAAATTTTTATTGGATTTTTAGCCGCAGATTCCAGCATGCTCTACGACAAACAATTGCTTAGGCTAAACCCTACCTTGCGGAAGCGAATTGCTGAAATTGCATTAGAACAGGAACGCTTGCGGCAGCAAAACAACCTGCTAACTTTGGCCGGATTTTTATCCGTTAGTCTTCTGGGAGCCGGCCTTGTCTTTTTTGCCTTTAAGCCCCGTAAAAAGAAGTCCAAATCTGAAATACAGGTTTATCCGAATCCCGCAGATACGCAAACAAACGTGCAGATTAACCCCGAGGACCTGCCTGGCCAACTCAGCATCATTTCCATGCAGGGCAATCAGATTTTTGAACAAATTGTTGCACACCCTGCAATCAAAATAGATACGGGGTCATGGCCTAGCGGAACCTATTCGCTAAACTTTACAGCCGCCAATGGAGCGGCATTTCAAACAAGCTTGCTGATTCAACATTGATTTCCGTTCAAGACGCACTGCGGCCCGGATGGCAGCGGCAGGCGCCGCAGGCTTTGCGGTTTTGTGCAACGGACGGCCGGGGCGAGCAGCGTGAGCCACGGGCGGACATTGCACAACCGCAAAGCCAAGGCGACTACAGCGAACAGCCGGAATAGCCGCCCAACAAAAAAAATGAATCTGCAATACCTGTTTTTTTTTAGGCCGGCTATTCCGGCTTTCGCGGGTAGTCCTCTGGGCCTTGCTCGTTTCCAATACCGCTTTGGGTAGCTCACAAGCTCGCTCCCAAACCGGTTTGGAAAACGGCAAGCCCTCATGCGGGCTACCCTGCTCAATCCGGGCCGGAAGCCCCGATTTTCCTTAACGTAGTAAATTCACATTCCCCCGAAATTCATGGTATTCACCATAAAAATCGCGAACAATGATGCGGTACACGTAGATGTCTTGCTTCGCCGGACCCTGTATGTACTGACCGTCCCAGCCTTTCTTCATGGGCTCAAGATTTTTCAAATACGCCACTTCCTCGCCCCAACGGTTGAAAATCCACATGTCCGCCTCTACTATGCCCCGACCATGAACCATAAACGCATCGTTGGTCCCGTCGTTGTTCGGCGAAAAAGAGTTCGGTATGTACACCGTAAAGTCTGAATTGATGCGCACCGTTTTATAGGTCGAATCGGAACATCCTTTGTCGGTCGCAATCCACAAATACACCACATAGGTTCCTGTATCGGCAGGGTACACATGAGACACATGCTGCGACAAATAGGTGCTGCCCTCGCCCATTTCCCAATAAAATTGGGTTGGATTGCCCTGGCTCAGGTTGGTGAACTCCAAATTGCGTTGTACAATGGTCGGATTCTCCGGACTAAAGGCAAACTCCGCATTGGGTAAGGTGTACACCTTGATTGTATCAACCAAGGTAACCGTAGTGTCGCAATTCTTGTCGGAGTTGGCATACAACGAAACCGTGTACAAACCCGGAGTCATATAATACTGCGTCGGATTGGTCATGGTTGCGGTTTGACCGTTGCCAAAATCCCACAAATAGCTGGCTACAGAATTGTTCCCAGGAATCGTCGTGTTGTTGGTGAAATTCACAAACAAGGGGGCACAGCCTTCAAACGGATATGGGGTAAAACCAACCCGCGGACGCGGATAAATCGAAACCGGCTTAATAATGCTGTCTATACAGCCCTGGTTGCTGGTCGCCACCAAGGTAACCATGTAGGTGCCGTCTGCGGGGAACACAGCTGTTGGATTCGCCACGAACGAGTTCGGCAAGGTGGGCGTAGCAAAGTCCCAAATGTAGCTGGTAATGCTGCCTCCTTGAATGATCGAGGAGTTGGTGAAGGTTACGGTTTCGCGGCTACACTGGCTCGGAGCTGAAAAGTCAGGCTGAGGCAAGGGGTGTACCGTGGTGTTGCCATAGGCCGTATCGGCACATCCGTTGGCCGAAATTACAATCAATTGAACCGGATAGGTGCCGGGGGTTTGATAGGTATGGTTGGTAACACCTTGGGTTCCTGTAGCTCCATTCCCGTAATCCCAAAACCATTGGGCCACCGTTCCATTGGTGACCGTAGTTTGATCGGTAAATAATGTGGGAACTCCATGGCATACATTGGGAACCGACATCGCTGCTTGGGGCCAATGGTAGTTGGTGTAAGGTATGGTTACCGTGTCTAAGCAGCCTTGGTTGCTGGTTACAATTAAGGTTACGTTCCAAGTTCCATTGCTCGGATACGTATAGGTCGGAGAAGTTTGGGTACTGGTTTGACCGTTCCCAAAGTTCCAGCTCCAGTTTTGAATGGTTCCTGGATTCGAAATCGTCGATTGATTCGTAAATGGAGCAATCATGCCGCATGAAGCTGGAAGGGCGAAATTCGCCACAGGCTTAGGGGTAATCAACAAACTCTGAGTAACCGTATCGGTACAACCACCTACACCTGCAACAACTAGGGTAACCGTATAGGTACCATGGTTGGCATAAAAATGCGAGGGGTTTTGTTGGGTTGAGGTTTGACCGTTGCCAAAATTCCAATTCCAACTCGCTATGGTTGAATTGGGTATGGTCGATTGGTCGGTGAAGGGCGCAAAAGAACCATAGCAGGTTTGAGGAACAGAAAAGGCGGCCTGAGGAATTGACCAAGTAACAAAGGGTTTAACCAAGGTGTCGGAACATCCTTCGTTGGAAACCACTACCAAAGTAATGTTGTAGGGCCCAGGAATCGTGTACTGATGCGATGGGTTTTGTTGGTTTGATGTTTGGCCGTTGCCAAAGTTCCAAGCATGGGAAACGATGCTTCCGGGATTCGAAATGGTAGAAAGATTCGCAAAGGAATTTAGAAGACCGCAGGAATCTGGCAAGGTAAAGTTGGCCACCGGAGTGGGTGGTACATTCACCGTTTGAGTTATTGTATCGGTACAACCTCCCTGACCTGTTACAATCAATGTAACGTTGTAAACCCCATGCGTAGGATAGCTGTAATTGGGGTTTTGCTGCGTACTCGATTGACCGTTGCCGTAATTCCAGTTCCAGTTTGTAAGGGTAGAATTCACAATCGTGGAATTGTCTTGGAAGGGAACGGGATTGCCGTGGCAGGTTTGAGGACCTGTAAAGGCTGCTGTAGGGACAGACCAAACCGTGAAGGGTTTAACAATGGTGTCGCGGCAACCTTGGTTTGAAACTACAATGAGCTGTATGTTGTACACGCCCGGCGAAGCATAATTGTAGTTGGCATTCGCGGTGTTCGCCGTTTGACCGTTGCCGAAATTCCAAGAATACGAGGTGATAAATCCCGGTGGGGAAATCAACGAAGTGCTGCTAATGCTTCCAGACAGGCCGCAAGAGGGAGGAAGGTTAAAATCGGCCACCGGCGTGGGCGGAACATTCACTACCTGGGTAGCGGTATCGGAACAACCTCCGGGCCCCGTTGCAATCAAAGACACCGAATACTGCCCAGGATTTACATAATTCATGTTGGGGTTTGTCTGGGTTGAGGTTTGACCGTTGCCCAAATTCCAATTATACGACATTTGGCCGTTGCCTTGAATGGTTGAAGAATTGGTAAATGGAACCGAATTGCCATGGCAGGTTTGGGGGGCGGTGAACGAGGCTACAGGAATCGCATAGCGGGTTACTTGTTGGGTAACACTTCCTGTACAACCGTTGTTTGAGGTGGCGGTTAGGGTAACGGTATAGGTGCCCGGATTTGCATAATTGAAGTTGGGGTTGGCCAAGGTAGAAGTTTGGCCATTGCCTAAAGTCCACTGATTCCCCGTAATTGTGCTCGGGGGGGCAACCGTTGATGTATTGGTAATTTGACCTGTCAAACCGCAAGGAGGAGGCATAGTAAAAGAAGCAACCGGCCTTGGGTGAACGGTAACAGATTGAACAGCAGTGTCTTTGCAACCACCAGGCCCCGTAACAATAAGCTGAACGGTATAGGTGCCGGGGTTGGCGTAGGTATGCCAAGGGCTTCCCTGTACAGAGGTATTTCCGTTGCCAAAACTCCAGACATGATTCATCAAACCTCCGCCCAAAATATTAGAGGTATTAACAAAAGGAGTAACCTGCCCATGGCATACATTATTAAAGGTAAAGCTTGCATTGGGAATCGAGTTCATTGTAACCGGCTGCACAAGGGTATCGGAACAGCCGTTGTTGTCGGTTACCACCAATTCAACGTTGTAGGTGCCGGGAGCACTGTAGGTGTGCGAGGGACTTTGAAGGGTATCAAAGGTCCCATCGCCAAAGGCCCAGCTCCATGAAACCAAGTTGCCGGGTTGAGAAATGGAAGAAGAATCGGTGAAGACGCGGACCATACCACAGGTGGAGTCAAAAACAAAATCGGGGGTTAAAATCGGGGGAACGACCACCGGCAAAACGACAGTGTCTTCACAACCCACTTGGGCCGACGAAATCAAGGTAACGTTATAGGTCCCTGGCGAGCCGTATTGATGAATTGGGTTTTGCTGGGAAGAGTTCGGACTACCATCGCCAAAATCCCAATTCCAAACCGCAGGTTGAACGCCCGGAATCGTCGTAGAATCGTTGAATTGAAGGGTTCCGTTGCACAAATTTTGGGTAAAAAAGTGCGCATTAGGTAAAACCGGGTTGATGTTGGCCGACAATTGGGCCGTACAACCGGTGGCAGAGGTCAGGGTTACCTGATACACGTTTTGACCCCATGTTGGGTTAGTAATGGCAATCTGTTGGGTAGTGGCCCCATTTGACCATTGATAGCCAACAAATCCCGGAGGGGCAACCAGGGTTGCAACGGTATCGCCGACGCAATAAGTAATGTCAATTTGAAGCGGGCGGCATTCGGCGGCCAAATAGCCATACCCGTAGTGACCAAAATAATCGCAGTCCCCTGTTCTTGCCTCAATGGTTACCACCTGACCCACATAGTTCAACAAGTTTACCCCTGTGGTAGTCCAGTTGCGCCAAGCCACCCCTCCTTGATTAACAAAACCAGGGACGTTGTTGCCCGCCGCAACCTGATAAAAAGTACAAGGAATGATACCCCCGTTTTGGTTTTTAACCTGCATTTCAAAGCGGGGCTGAGCAATGGGTGGGTGGCCTGGATCTTCTAAAACCACAGCATACCGATAAATAAAAAGAGCATTTTGTTGAGTAACCGTAAATGAATAGGTTAGGGCTTCAGCTTCGGCACCCACTTGGCTATTTCCAAGCCGGGCCGACTGTGGAATTCCGGGCGGCGTTCGAGTCAGCGCATTGATAATGGGATCCAATCCTGGAGTCATAATGGTATGCCGACCATTTTGAATGGTATTGGGGTTGGTTATAGCGATGGGACAACAGGTGCCAATGCTACCCACCCAGTTTTGAAAGCCATTCATGGAAAAGTCGGCGTTGGGGCAGCCGCCCCCTGGCTGACTAAACAAAGCAATTGGAAGAAGAATAAAGAAAGCCGCAAGAGCAAAGAAGCCGTTTTTGGTATGTCTATGTTTTTCCATCGAAAGAGCGTATTTGCGTTGAGGACAATTTAAACCAGTAAAAAGCTGCACGAGCGTAAAAATATGGTTTTGCAGACAGCTTTCAAAACCTCTTAAAAAAAATCCAAACCGCTTTGGGTAGCTCATAAGCTCAATCCCAAATCGGTTTGGAAAACGGCAAGCCCTCATGCGGGCTACCCTGCTCAATCCGGGCCGGAAGCCCCGATTTTCCTTAACGTAGTAAATTCACATTCCCCCGAAATTCATGGTATTCACCATAAAAATCGCGAACAATGATGCGGTACACGTAGATGTCTTGCTTCGCCGGACCCTGTATGTACTGACCGTCCCAGCCTTTCTTCATGGGCTCAAGATTTTTCAAATACGCCACTTCCTCGCCCCAACGGTTGAAAATCCACATGTCCGCCTCTACTATGCCCCGACCATGAACCATAAACGCATCGTTGGTCCCGTCGTTGTTCGGCGAAAAAGAGTTCGGTATGTACACCGTAAAGTCTGAATTGATGCGCACCGTTTTATAGGTCGAATCGGAACATCCTTTGTCGGTCGCAATCCACAAATACACCACATAGGTTCCTGTATCGGCAGGGTACACATGAGACACATGCTGCGACAAATAGGTGCTGCCCTCGCCCATTTCCCAATAAAATTGGGTTGGATTGCCCTGGCTCAGGTTGGTGAACTCCAAATTGCGTTGTACAATGGTCGGATTCTCCGGACTAAAGGCAAACTCCGCATTGGGTAAGGTGTACACCTTGATTGTATCAACCAAGGTAACCGTAGTGTCGCAATTCTTGTCGGAGTTGGCATACAACGAAACCGTGTACAAACCCGGAGTCATATAATACTGCGTCGGATTGGTCATGGTTGCGGTTTGACCGTTGCCAAAATCCCACAAATAGCTGGCTACAGAATTGTTCCCAGGAATCGTCGTGTTGTTGGTGAAATTCACAAACAAGGGGGCACAGCCTTCAAACGGATATGGGGTAAAACCAACCCGCGGACGCGGATAAATCGAAACCGGCTTAATAATGCTGTCTATACAGCCCTGGTTGCTGGTCGCCACCAAGGTAACCATGTAGGTGCCGTCTGCGGGGAACACAGCTGTTGGATTCGCCACGAACGAGTTCGGCAAGGTGGGCGTAGCAAAGTCCCAAATGTAGCTGGTAATGCTGCCTCCTTGAATGATCGAGGAGTTGGTGAAGGTTACGGTTTCGCGGCTACACTGGCTCGGAGCTGAAAAGTCAGGCTGAGGCAAGGGGTGTACCGTGGTGTTGCCATAGGCCGTATCGGCACATCCGTTGGCCGAAATTACAATCAATTGAACCGGATAGGTGCCGGGGGTTTGATAGGTATGGTTGGTAACACCTTGGGTTCCTGTAGCTCCATTCCCGTAATCCCAAAACCATTGGGCCACCGTTCCATTGGTGACCGTAGTTTGATCGGTAAATAATGTGGGAACTCCATGGCATACATTGGGAACCGACATCGCTGCTTGGGGCCAATGGTAGTTGGTGTAAGGTATGGTTACCGTGTCTAAGCAGCCTTGGTTGCTGGTTACAATTAAGGTTACGTTCCAAGTTCCATTGCTCGGATACGTATAGGTCGGAGAAGTTTGGGTACTGGTTTGACCGTTCCCAAAGTTCCAGCTCCAGTTTTGAATGGTTCCTGGATTCGAAATCGTCGATTGATTCGTAAATGGAGCAATCATGCCGCATGAAGCTGGAAGGGCGAAATTCGCCACAGGCTTAGGGGTAATCAACAAACTCTGAGTAACCGTATCGGTACAACCACCTACACCTGCAACAACTAGGGTAACCGTATAGGTACCATGGTTGGCATAAAAATGCGAGGGGTTTTGTTGGGTTGAGGTTTGACCGTTGCCAAAATTCCAATTCCAACTCGCTATGGTTGAATTGGGTATGGTCGATTGGTCGGTGAAGGGCGCAAAAGAACCATAGCAGGTTTGAGGAACAGAAAAGGCGGCCTGAGGAATTGACCAAGTAACAAAGGGTTTAACCAAGGTGTCGGAACATCCTTCGTTGGAAACCACTACCAAAGTAATGTTGTAGGGCCCAGGAATCGTGTACTGATGCGATGGGTTTTGTTGGTTTGATGTTTGGCCGTTGCCAAAGTTCCAAGCATGGGAAACGATGCTTCCGGGATTCGAAATGGTAGAAAGATTCGCAAAGGAATTTAGAAGACCGCAGGAATCTGGCAAGGTAAAGTTGGCCACCGGAGTGGGTGGTACATTCACCGTTTGAGTTATTGTATCGGTACAACCTCCCTGACCTGTTACAATCAATGTAACGTTGTAAACCCCATGCGTAGGATAGCTGTAATTGGGGTTTTGCTGCGTACTCGATTGACCGTTGCCGTAATTCCAGTTCCAGTTTGTAAGGGTAGAATTCACAATCGTGGAATTGTCTTGGAAGGGAACGGGATTGCCGTGGCAGGTTTGAGGACCTGTAAAGGCTGCTGTAGGGACAGACCAAACCGTGAAGGGTTTAACAATGGTGTCGCGGCAACCTTGGTTTGAAACTACAATGAGCTGTATGTTGTACACGCCCGGCGAAGCATAATTGTAGTTGGCATTCGCGGTGTTCGCCGTTTGACCGTTGCCGAAATTCCAAGAATACGAGGTGATAAATCCCGGTGGGGAAATCAACGAAGTGCTGCTAATGCTTCCAGACAGGCCGCAAGAGGGAGGAAGGTTAAAATCGGCCACCGGCGTGGGCGGAACATTCACTACCTGGGTAGCGGTATCGGAACAACCTCCGGGCCCCGTTGCAATCAAAGACACCGAATACTGCCCAGGATTTACATAATTCATGTTGGGGTTTGTCTGGGTTGAGGTTTGACCGTTGCCCAAATTCCAATTATACGACATTTGGCCGTTGCCTTGAATGGTTGAAGAATTGGTAAATGGAACCGAATTGCCATGGCAGGTTTGGGGGGCGGTGAACGAGGCTACAGGAATCGCATAGCGGGTTACTTGTTGGGTAACACTTCCTGTACAACCGTTGTTTGAGGTGGCGGTTAGGGTAACGGTATAGGTGCCCGGATTTGCATAATTGAAGTTGGGGTTGGCCAAGGTAGAAGTTTGGCCATTGCCTAAAGTCCACTGATTCCCCGTAATTGTGCTCGGGGGGGCAACCGTTGATGTATTGGTAATTTGACCTGTCAAACCGCAAGGAGGAGGCATAGTAAAAGAAGCAACCGGCCTTGGGTGAACGGTAACAGATTGAACAGCAGTGTCTTTGCAACCACCAGGCCCCGTAACAATAAGCTGAACGGTATAGGTGCCGGGGTTGGCGTAGGTATGCCAAGGGCTTCCCTGTACAGAGGTATTTCCGTTGCCAAAACTCCAGACATGATTCATCAAACCTCCGCCCAAAATATTAGAGGTATTAACAAAAGGAGTAACCTGCCCATGGCATACATTATTAAAGGTAAAGCTTGCATTGGGAATCGAGTTCATTGTAACCGGCTGCACAAGGGTATCGGAACAGCCGTTGTTGTCGGTTACCACCAATTCAACGTTGTAGGTGCCGGGAGCACTGTAGGTGTGCGAGGGACTTTGAAGGGTATCAAAGGTCCCATCGCCAAAGGCCCAGCTCCATGAAACCAAGTTGCCGGGTTGAGAAATGGAAGAAGAATCGGTGAAGACGCGGACCATACCACAGGTGGAGTCAAAAACAAAATCGGGGGTTAAAATCGGGGGAACGACCACCGGCAAAACGACAGTGTCTTCACAACCCACTTGGGCCGACGAAATCAAGGTAACGTTATAGGTCCCTGGCGAGCCGTATTGATGAATTGGGTTTTGCTGGGAAGAGTTCGGACTACCATCGCCAAAATCCCAATTCCAAACCGCAGGTTGAACGCCCGGAATCGTCGTAGAATCGTTGAATTGAAGGGTTCCGTTGCACAAATTTTGGGTAAAAAAGTGCGCATTAGGTAAAACCGGGTTGATGTTGGCCGACAATTGGGCCGTACAACCGGTGGCAGAGGTCAGGGTTACCTGATACACGTTTTGACCCCATGTTGGGTTAGTAATGGCAATCTGTTGGGTAGTGGCCCCATTTGACCATTGATAGCCAACAAATCCCGGAGGGGCAACCAGGGTTGCAACGGTATCGCCGACGCAATAAGTAATGTCAATTTGAAGCGGGCGGCATTCGGCGGCCAGATAGCCATACCCGTAGTGGCCCGAGAGAGAGCAGTCGCCCGTTCTTGCTTCGATGGTTACCACCTGCCCTACATAACTCAACAAGTTTACCCCTGTGGTAGTCCAGTTGCGCCAACGCACTTGACCTTGACTTACAAAGCCAGGTACATTGCCGCCTGCAGCGACCTGATAAAAAGTACAAGGAATAATCCCCCCATTTTGGTTTTTAACCTGCATTTCAAAGCGGGGTTGCTGAACGGGGGAGTGCCCCGGATCTTCTAAAACCACAGCATACCGATAAATAAAGAGCGCGTTTTGCTGGGTAACCGTAAACGAATACCTCAATGATTCCGCTTGGGCGCCCACTTGGCTATTTCCAAGCCGGGCCGACTGTGGAATTCCGGGCGGGGTTCGAGTCAACGCATTGATAATGGGATCCAATCCGGGAGTCATAATGGTATGCCGACCATTTTGAATGGTATTGGGATTGGTTATATTAATGGGACAACAGTTGCCAATGCCACCAATCCAGTTTTGAAAGCCATTCATGGAAAAGTCGGCGTTGGGGCAGCCTACGTTATTTTGACCCAACAGCGAAATAGGAAAGGCAAGCAAAATGGCATTTAACAAAAATACAGAAGCCGTATAAAACGGCGAAAATGCTTTGGTAGGATGTGGCATCATATTAGGGTTAAATTGATACGATGAAAAAGGTGTAAATATTGAACATGCTTTTGAGGTGGACTTAACGAATAAGGTTAATATGGCCATGGTATTCATGTACCAAATTAAATGCATCGCGAACCATCAATCTATATACATAAGAACCCTGAGGAACTAGATTGGCATTGGTTTTTCCGTCCCAACCTTTTTGAATCGGCTCCAAATTTTTTCCATAATACATCGAGGCTCCCCACCGGTCAAAAATTTCCATGTCAGCCTCAACAATGGCAGTTCCTTGAATGGTAAAAAATTCATTCAGTCCATCGCCATCGGGCGTAAATGAATTTGGGACATACAGGGTATATTCGGGAATTACCTTTACCCAACGCCAAACCGTATCGGCGCAGCCCCATTGATTAAAGACAATCAATTGAACGGGGTATGAATTGGTATCGGCTGCATAATAAATGCGCGGATTTTCATCGGTCGAGCTCATTCCATTTCCAAAATCCCATTGAAAGTTTTCGCCCATATCCGATTTATTTCTGAATTGAACCAATGGATTGTTGACTGTTGGCTTTTCGGGTGTCCAATCAAAGGCGGCTGTTGGCTGAGGTCGAACGGTAACGTAATTTAACACAGCCACAGAAGTGTCGCAGCCTTTATCAGAAACAGCATACAAACTCACGGTGTAGGAGCCCGCCGCATTCGGATAGGTATGGGTTGGGGATTCTTGAGCGGAGGTAGCCCCATCGCCAAAAGTCCAAATCCATTGAACCACAGAACCCAGATCGATGCTGGTCTGATTGTCAAAAAAGGGAGTTACCGGATAACACCCCGACAATGGGTTGGCATTCCATGCAATGTTCGGCTTTGGCCAAACCACCGCATTTTTGGTTGTTGAATCGATGCACCCGGCTGCGCTGCTTGCAATCAAAGTGATTGGCCAAGTACCTGCGGTTGGAATCAAAACGGTTGGATTAATGGATGTTTGACTTGGAATTCCAAACCCAAAGAACCATTGATACCCTGCAATGCTGCCTTGAGATACGGATGTAGTATTGACAAATTGACTATTAAACCCTTCGCAGGGTGTATTGATTGTAAAATCAACGAGGGGCAAAGGCAAAATGCTTAGGTTTTGAATCAGGGTATCGGTACACCCGTTGGCAGAGGTTACAACCAAAGTTACTGGGTAAACCCCCTCTGTTTGGTAAATAAAAGTTGGATTAGATGTGCCAGAAATACTGCTGCCGTTCACTCCGAAATCCCATTCCCAGTTTGCAATTTGGCTAAACGGAACGCTAGACTGGTCTGTAAATTGAACAGAATTCAATGCACAAGTTGTTGGAGACAAAAATTGAGCGGTAGGGAAAGCCCAATTGGTGTAGGGCATGGTGTAGGAATCGGTGCAACCATTGGCGGCGGTTACGGTTAAGGTAACTTGCCATTGTCCTGGCTGAGCATAGGTATGGGTGGGATTTTGTGCTGAAGATGTGTTTCCATCACCAAAATTCCATGACCACCCCACAATTTGCCCGGGTCCACTTGGGGTATTGGAATTGTCGGTAAAGAGATTAACCAATCCGCAATTGGTTGGAAGAATAAAATTGGCAGTAGGATCCGCGTCCAAAACCGAAATGGGGAATTGAACACTGTCTTGGCATCCCATCGGAGCTGTAATAACCAATGAGCCTGTGTAGTTTCCGAAATTAGAATACGTATGCGTAGGATTTGCCTGAATGGAAGTAGAACCATTGCCAAAATTCCAAACGTAAGATGTAAAGACAAACCCACTGGTGTCGGCAAAGGTCATTTGGCCCGAGCAACCTGGCGTTACGCTAACCGAATTGGATAAATCAATGACCTGAATGCAAACGGTATCAGAGCATCCAAATCCAGTAGAATCGCTAATGGTAACCACAACGCAGGTATCGTTTTGAACCGAAAACAAGGTGTCGGTGTTTGCGTTTGAACCGGTTAATCCTGTGGACCAAGAATAATTCCCGGTTGAGCCACCGTTGATGTTGATGTCTTCCAAACCCCAGTTGTCGCAGCAGGTACCGGAAGAAAAGAACTGAATCCACCGAAACATGGTGCTGGCTGTTTGAGCCGCAGGAGGAATGGGGATGCTCACCATATTCCAAACCGTGTAAGGCGTTGGCCCATTTGCTACTCCATTTGCTGTTCCGGGATTTGTTGGAAGTTGAACACCCGCCGGAGAAAAGTAGGTTATATCCACCCAGCTCACTCCGTTGTTTATGGAATATTGCAGAGAAACGCCTTCACGGGCTAAATCGGGTCCTTCGCAAGGAGTCATGCCACCTTGTTGAGAATAAACAAAACTAAAATCAACAGTTCCGCCTCCCGTTACGTTCAATACTGCTGTTCGAATTTCGGGGGTAGCATTTCCAGAACTGGAGGCCCAATAATAGGGCGTGCCGCTGGGGCTAGGACCGCATGGTGAAGTAAAAAGAGTTGTTCCTGAGGTCGTC
>Ga0208788_1001140_pt1 | contig 12952 bp, 12 predicted proteins | sample Wag4_2014_7_11_3_FD_187363 | JGI IMG/M metagenome (GOLD analysis project Ga0208788, IMG submission 187363) | Fresh water mixed with fracking chemicals microbial communities from Ohio, USA - Utica-2 Time Series FC 2014_7_11 (SPAdes) (version 2) ... | reverse complement strand
AGCAGGGCATGCTCATGTGACCTTGGAAAAGGTAGTGCTGGTAACTTTGGCGGCCCAGCAAGGGTCGCTCCGCTAACTTGCTGAGGTCAAAATAAATCATGTTTTGATGGTATCGGGGATTCGAACCCATAACCCGAGTGATCTCCTGAACTGATCCGACTGCTAACCTAAAAGATCAATACCTACTAACCGGACGGAATACGCGAAAATCAGGAAACATGTCAGCGTAAGTAAAATACTCGCACCCATCGCCCCCCAGAATCCGAACTTGGCAAGAAGCCAAGGAAAAGCGAGAAACATCGGGATGGTCGGTATCACGTACCAGAACGTGTAGTAAGCATGGTTCGCAATCTTCTCGGATGGCTGGTTCTCGAAATAAAGCCAAAACAATGTCAAGACGGTGACCAGGGGTAACGCCGCAATCAATGCCCCAATCTTGTCGCTACGCTTGGCTACCTCTGAAATCAGAACGACGAGCCCTGCGGTGATGAAATACTTCGTGATGATCCATGTCATGCTTAATCCTTTGCCAGGACCCCAAGGCCCCGGCGTTTAGGTAGCGCTCTAACTTAACGTTTATTGCCCGGTGTGGTTGGCGGCAATAAAGTTTCCTACCGGGGTAAAGAACATATACAAATTGGCCTTCGTTTTGTCAGCCGCTGCTGGATTTTTGTAAATTACACGCCACTCTTTACCCTTCTTGCCGTCGATCATGCCGATTGACTCATGTTTGACAGACCCCCAACTAACGTCGAGCTTACCCCTCTTAACGAGTGACTCTTTGCGCTGATCCGCACACTTGATTACAACAGATTCGGCGGCGGGTTTAGACCCGTGAAAGTGACAGCCATCTCCTGGACCGGCAAGTGCAGCGGTAGACAGGCCGAGGGACGTAACAAAGCAAATTCCAGCAAGTGCGTTTTTCATAATATTTCCTTTCAACATTTAGAGTGAGTTTCGATTTTTATCGGTTGTGTTTTCGATATCCATGTCCTCATGGATATGACGGTGCTCTTCGGTGGGGAAGCGGAAGGTCTCGCCGTTTACGTCGTGCTGATAGCCATGTAACTGAGCGAACACGAGGTACACACCCGCTGCCATCAACGCAAGGTTGGATGCGTAGCTAAACCTAGCGAACGATTCTCTTTTTCGCCAAATTGCTAGTAGCCCCACCATCACAACAAGCGCTGCAATCTGGCCGACCTCTACCCCGACGTTAAAGCTCAGAATCCGAAGCAACATCTGCCAAGGGTCATCACCTAAGGGGAGTTGCTGCAATCGAGTCGACAATCCAAACCCATGCAGCAGGCCGAAAACAAAGACCATCTTGATAAGGTTCGGGGACGCCATATTAAAGTGCCTCTGGAATCCACCGTTGTTATCAAAACCTTTGTAGATCACGCTAATCGCGATGATGGCATCCACCAACCAGTAGTTCCAGGTGATCTTAAAGAACGTTGCAAATATCAGCGTGATGCAGTGACCGATCGTGAACACGGTCACAAACTTCACGACGTCTTTGAACGTTGCCAAAAAGAAGACCACGCCAAACAGAAAGAGAAGATGGTCATACCCGGTCAGCATGTGGCTTGCACCCAAGCCGACATACTGCAGGTACCCGCCATCAAGCATGCGCTGCTTATCCTCCTCGCTGATGCCGTGTGCTAAGGCAATCAACGGGAAAAGAGCGAGCACAATCAACCCCAATTTCTGGGGAAAACCGAATTTCATAGAGACTCCTTTGAAAACGAATAAACACCGCCCCTTGTAAAAGGAGCGACTACTCAGGGGTCAAAGGAGAGTCTGCGGTGGGCGCAAGAGCCCTTCTAGAAAGATGGTTGGTGGGCGAGCGATCGCCAGGGTTGGCTGTGTCTGCCCGCCGAATATCCTGAAGTCGCTTGAATCCTCTTCGATCAATCCAAACGACTGAAAGCTGTCAACAACATGGGTATGCGAGCTCGCCCCGTCGTCGTGATCAAAATGAGACGAAAACTCGTCATGGTGGTGATGATCTAGTGCCAGCTGATGAGCCGTGGCCACATGGAGATCGTCATAAGCGGCCGCACTTGGGCCGGCAACAGACCCAAAGAGCATCTGCGAGCAAAGAAACCAAAGCGCTAATGCACGTTTCATGCGAGCCATACCGTTAGTTTAGCGAGTTCTAGCAGCGACTTTAGGGTGACGGACTCAGCCTCGCGCGCTGTTTAGCCCGGTTCGAATCCTATGGCGGAGAGGGTGTCCGACAAACCAAGCTCCACCAGAATCTATTACGAATCTATAAACAGCTGATTTAAAACATATTTTATCAGCCCTCCCTCTAGCAAACCCCAGAGAACTCTCGTAAGATCTAGCAACAATTGGGGGGTACAAAGGTGGGAAGAATCGCTTTAAAGCCGCTAACGGCGAAACGAGTAGAGACCGAATCGAACCCGGGTTATTACGCCGACTCCACAGCACCAGGCCTTTACTTGCAGGTGTCGCAAGGCGTTACTGGTCCAGGGCGGAGCTGGATCTTCCGGTACACCAGTCCAACCACTCGGAAGCGTCGCGAGATGGGAATGGGGCCGGTGTCAGTTCGTAAGCTTGCCGAGGCTCGAACCATCGCGCTTGGGTACCGCTCACAAATCTTGTCAGGACAAGACCCGCTTGATGAACGCGACGCGGTGAGAATCGCGAACGCAAGTGCGAGAGCAAAGCAGGTGACGTTTGAACAGGCCGCGTCGGACTGCATCGAGGCCAAAGCCCCCGAGTGGAAGAACCTAAAGCACGGCAGCCAGTGGCTAAACACACTTTCGACCTACGTCTATCCCAAGCTGGGAAAAGTGCCGATCAACCAGTTAACCACCGAAGCGGTTTACGAGGTGCTAAAGCCAATCTGGCTGCAAAAGACTGAGACCGCCACCCGCGTTCGGCAACGAATAGAAGTTGTATGGGACTGGGCAAAAGCCCGAGGTTACTGCTCCGGGGAGAACCCAGCCAGGCTTAAGGGAGGACTCGGTCAGTTGCTTCCGAAGGCCCAAAAGGTGAAGCGCGTAGAACATCACGCCGCCCTACCCTTCAGCGAAATTCATACATTCATGACCGCTTTAAGAACGCAGCGAGGAGTAGGGCCGCTTGCGCTTGAGTTCATGGTTCTCACAGCCACACGAACGGGTGAAGTAGTCCGCGCCAAATGGGATGAAGTCGATTTAACGACAAAGGTTTGGACAATTCCTGCGGAGCGGATGAAAGCTGGAAAGGAGCACAGGGTGCCGCTGTCCAGTCGAGCAGTTGAAATCTTGAAGGTCATGCTATCTGGGCGCTTAAACGACTACGTGTTCGCGAGTCACTCTAAAAGCTCGAACAGCCACATCAGCACCGGCGCTTTCTTGGCAATCATGAAGAGGATGCCGGCGTACGTTCAGTACACGCCGCATGGATTCAGGAGCACCTTTCGCGACTGGGCGGGAGAAACCACCTCCTTTGCGAACGAGACATTGGAACTTGCGTTGGCCCACGTTATTGGCAATCAGACAGAGGCCTCATACAGAAGGCAAGACCAGTTAGCCAAGAGGTCGGAGTTGATGGAGTGCTGGTGTAGCTATGTATGTGAATCGGGGACAAGGACGACAGAACATTGCGAAGGAGACTAGATGAAGAAGACCGCCGACCCCTTTCTTTCGATTCTTCAGCCTACTGATAATGCAGAAACGCGTACCGAGCGACCGTACATCGAGCGGCAGGCTCAGGTCTATCGGATGGGGCACCGACTTGAAAGGGGCGAATCTTTATCCGACGACGAGCGTGTCTATCTCGGAAAGGCTCTGATGGCGATCGCTGAAGGTACAGATCCGTACAAAGCGCTTGACTTGGAGACAAATAAGCCAGGGCAGCGCCGTTCAAGTGGTTTTGTGGCACACAACGCCCGAGAAGCAGCGGTTGGGTGGATCGCGGCCGTGATCAAGCCTGGGGAGGATGGGACCCCCGCTCTCAAGGTAGGGGATGCAATCAAGACTGCCGCAGAGAAGTTCGGCTACGAGGAAGGAACGATGAAAAAAATTTGGAACGAAAGCGCCCGGGATCCGGTGTTCAAGCTGTTATAGGTACCTCAGCTCCTCAGCTGGAGTATCCCGAAACATGATTTTTAGCATTAGCGCACTTACTCTTAAGGAGGTTGCTAATGCCCACCAAAACCCCGCTGTACCCTGACAGCTCACCCGCAGTAACCCCAGACCGAATCCTTCGACACACCGATGTTTGCGCAAGACTCGGCATAGGGAAATCGACACTGTTTGCCATGGTCGCTCGGAATATTTTTCCTGAGCCCTTTCAAATCATCCCCGGCGGCCGGGCTGTAGGATGGCTTGAGGCTGACGTTGTTAAATGGATCGAATCTCGGCGAGAGCAATCACGTAGTGGAGGTGCCGCATGAATCTCTCCACCATCTCGCGCATCACACGCACTCTTGATTGCCCCAAACGCCTCCCTTGCGTTTACATGGCGGGAAAAATCGGCCTTAACGATTGGCGCCACACCCTCGTGCCCGGCCTTCGCAATCACGAATGGGGCAAAGAGCCCATAACCGTTTGCGGTTGGGTTTATGTTGGGCCATTTTTTGTGTCGTGTGATCACGGTTGTTTACACACAGCCAACTCCCACGGTGTGCTTGACCTCAATAGACCAGCAGTGTGTGAGGGCCCGTTCTCTCAATTCAACCGTGCCAATCAGCATAGGTTAGTCGCCCAAGCTTGCCTGGATGCCATCGAAGAGGCCGACCTAGTCTTTTGCTACGTTGAGTCACTTGACTGCTTCGGGACGCTGTTTGAACTGGGGTTTGCTCATGCGCAGGGCGTTCCAATCGTTATTGCACTAGCCCCAGGACTTGCCACCGCGCTTGATAACGACATGTGGTTCGCGTGCACCAGAGCCAGCTGGGTTATATATAACGTTGAGGAGAGTGACCTTCGGGGCTACCTGGGCCAGGCTATTCGGAGATTCGCATGGCGCTGATTCAGGCGATGCTTGAGGCTGGCTGGGCACTTGTACCCATACCTGCAGCTTCAAAAGGCCCGACCACCCCTGGTTGGAACAGGCGTGAGAATGTTATTACCTCGGTCGAAGATTCGGATCGGCTCGCTGAAAATATTGGGCTTGCTCACGCCTATTGCAAACGACCGACAGCCGTGCTGGATATCGACGACCTTGAGCTTGCGCACCAGTGGTTAGACGAGAGGCACATTGACCTCGAGGTGCTGCTTAACGCTGATGATGCTGTACAGATCTGCTCAGGGCGTGAAGGTAGGGCGAAGCTTCTTTATGAACTGCCACCTGGCGCACCGCCTTTGCTCACAAAAAAGATCGTCGATCCTCAGTCAAAGACGACGGTGCTTGAGTTCCGCTGCGCCAGTTCGAACGGCACAACCGTGCAGGACGTTCTTCCTCCCTCGATACATCCCGACACAGGGCAGCCATACAGATGGGGCGGGAAAGGCAACCCACTTACTCCACCAGTCATTCCGCAGGCTCTACTAGACGCTTGGCCCCTTGAGCGATCCGGCGTTGACGACACGACTCAGACGGAGACAAAGACCACTGCAAATGTTGTCGTTCTTGAACCTCAATCGGTACAACACCTGCGAAGTGCGCTTCTATCGATGCGCTCCGATGACCGCGAGTTCTGGGTCAAATGCGGCCTTGCTCTGCATGAGTTGGGAGATGTGGGCCGGGGTCTTTGGCTTGAGTGGTCGGTAACGTCTGAGAAGTACGAGCCAAACGATGCCGCTCGCGTGTGGGACTCGCTCAACCCCACTGGGATCGGCCACAAGTTTATCTTTGCTGAGGCGCAACGACGGGGTTGGGTCAACCCGGCAAAATCGCTCAGTCCGCCAACAATTGACACCGAAGCTGGCGAGGTCTGGCCAACCCCAGAGCCTCTTCCGCCCTCACTGCTAGACATCCTTCCATTTGACCAATCATTCCTACCATCTCGCCTTCAGGCCGGGGTAGTAGATATCGCGGAGCGCTTGAACTGCCCAATCGAGTATGTTGCAGTACCCATGCTCATCTCAGCTGGGGTTGCAGTCGGAAACCGAATTGGGATTCTTCCGAAGAAGTTTGACACCAGCTGGGAGGTCTACCCGGCGCTCTGGGGTGGAATTATTGGCCCTCCGGGATCGATGAAGACGCCTGCTCAGTTGGAAACAATGAAGGGGCTGAGAGAACTTGAACAACAAGCGGCACAAGCTTATGCGAGCGCTTTAAATCGCTACCAGCAAGACGTAAAGGCCCACGAAAGGGCTATGAAGGACTTCGAAAAGGGCAAAGGGCCCTGGCCCACTGAACCGATAAGGCCACCGAAGGTTCGATACTTAGTCAACGATGTGACCTACCAAGCGCTCGGCGTCATCCTCGCTGATAACCCGTCGGGTGTGCTGGCACACGCGGATGAACTCTCTGGCCTCCTGCGGACGCTTGACTCCCCTGGGCAGGAGGGTGCACGTGGCTTCTTCTTGGCTGGATGGGGCGGGCGAGGTAGCCACACCTTTGACCGCATTACTCGGGGCTCGGTGGTGCTTAACAACTACACGCTGTCGATCTTTGGTGGGTTCCAGCCTGACAGGATAAAGCTCTATGTGCGGGGCGCATCGAATGGCCAGTCAACAAATGACGGTCTGCTCCAGAGATTTCAACTGCTCGTGTGGCCAGATCCGGTGCAATCGGTTGAGCTTGTTGACAGAGTTCCGGACAAGGCCGCTTTGACTGAGATGCACGGAGCCATCTACTACCTCAAAGGACTGGCTAACAAAGGCCTTGCGACCGAAGCGAAGAGCTCGTTTGGGGCATCACTTCTGCACTTTGATCAGGACGCTCAGGAGCTCTATGACAGATGGTACGCACTGAACGAGAAGTCACTCCGAAGCGGGAAGCTGAGCGAGGCTGAGCAGAGTCATTTTGCAAAGTACAGAAGCCTGATTCCGGCGCTGGCACTCCTGTTCCACCTGATCGAGCGCCATGAGGGGGACGTGTGTCTAGACTGCACTGAGAGGGCAATCGGTCTTGCAAGGGTTTTGAAATCCCACGCCAAACGAACCTACGCATCCATCTACGCTCAGGATCAGGAACCCGCCAAAGAGCTCGCGAGACGTCTGATTGCCGGCGAATTGTCAAACGGGTTCTCGGCCAGGACTGTTTACATGAAGCACTGGAGGGGGCTTGCAAAGCCGCAAGTTGAGCTGGCGCTCGATCAACTGGCCGAGCGAGGGTGGGTGACTGAGTTGGCTGTTCAGACGGGCACGAAACCGAAAGTCATTTACACAATCAACCCAGGCATCCATGAGGGGCTGCTATGAGCACCCAATTTGATACTTTTGCTACTACCCCCCTTACATATTTTTTCTCATTCTCTGTCTGTTTTTGCACGAAAAACACAGGGGGGGGGTAACCATCAAAAGTAGCAAATCCCCCTTGAGGAGGAAAAACTTGCATGGGTGTTACGTGTAATTGAAATTTCCGCCCTCGTTTGACCCCCTACATCGGAATCGACTATGCCCCTGCCCAACCTCACCCCAGAGCGCCAGTGCCAAGCCAAGAGCAAACGGACCGGCCTACCTTGTAACAACTTAGCGGCGTTCGGCTGTAGGTCGTGCCGGATGCATGGAGCTCACAAGTCACGAAACGCAGCCTCAGGCCCTGACCACTACAACTACAAAGACGGCAAAGCCACTCAGGCAGCGCGCGCTGAGTACGCGCAGAAGTCAGCGGAGCTCCACCAGCTAGTCGACCTGGGCAATGCGATTGGACTGTTCGATGGGGTTGTGAAGTTGAGGGGGAGAAGGCCGAAGGCCCGCTGACTGTTGTAGGGCCTAAATTCCCAGTCGTGTACAAGTCGTGGACCGAATGGCAAACTCTGAGCATTAGCTATAACTTGCAGACAAAAATTTCGGCTTCATGCCCGACCAGAGCAAAATTATCCGAGCAAGTGTGGTGGCGAGGATCACGATAGATGCGATAGGCTTCTGCGAGCCGGATCTGATCTGCCGTCAGTCACTGAAAGGTTTTTCATGAAGCTGTTCACCTCCTGCACAATAGCCATCGCCCTAGCGCTCTCATTATCTCAGGTCGCCTTGGCCACCGCCTCAAGCCCCGTGAAGGCAATCTCCTGCCCACAACCGCCATACCCTAAGGGCGCACTGGCACTGGACCAAGAGGGAGCGGTCGCTTTAATCTTTTCCTTGTTCCAAGACGGAACGGCGCGAGAGATAAGTATCGCTGCCACATCTGGGGTAACGGAGCTAGATGCTGCTGGCGTTGCTGGGTTACAAAATTGCAAGTTCGACACGACAGGTCTCTCACCAACTGACCTGCTTACGAAGCGGTCTATCCGCTTTAACTTTACGATTCCAAATAAGATCAGTTGTCCTCGCCTGAAGTACCCAGAGGCCTCGTTAGCAGCTAGTCACCAAGGCACCGCGAAGCTAAACGTTCGAGTCGAACAAGATGGGAAGCCGGTCGGGTACGAAATTTTGAATAGTTCGGGGCACAAAGAGCTAGACGACGCAGCGATTGCGAACGCAATGGCTTGCACATTCACGAGATCGGAGACGCTGGAGCGTCGCTGGATCCAGCGAGATTATAGTTTTAAGCCGAATATAACTAAGCCAGTAACATTGATCGGGGATTGCGCACCCCCTGAGTATCCACAAAGGTCTCAAAATGAATTTGAAGAAGGATCTGTGACGATTGGTTTGCTCGTTAGCGAGACTGGACAAGTTGTGAATTCAAAAATTCTAGAGTCATCAGGATTTCGCAGGTTGGATCGCGTTGCAGAAGCGACACTGAGTAATTGCAAGTTCTCTCCGGAGACGGTTGATGGAAGTCCGAGGAGAGGAACATACGTGCAACGGTTTAGTTTTGCCTTGGGAAGGAAGCCAAGCTCCACAAAGTGTGACGGAGACGATAGCTTTACATCGACGCAAGGCTATGTCTGCAACTAGTTGTCGCTGGCGAAGTTATGTTTAAAGGACAGTGAGTGATCTTTTGTTTGGGCTTTGCCGAACTCTCGGGCTTGCCCGGAGCATCGGCATTATAAAAAAGCGCATAAGAAACGCTTGTAAATTAAATTAAACCGCTGAATTGTATGAGGTAATGAATGGCTACTTTAACCGTCAATGGTGATGGGATTCTTCAATCTTACGCACCACAATTGACAACTGTTTACAGTCGCCTAGCGACAAGCGGCTTTGCATCCTACCCCTCTGGAGTAGTTGAATCATGGCAGGGTATAGGGCTGACGTACCCACTAAACCTCCTGTCGCCATCGGGGGGAACACTCACTTCGATACAGATTACAAAGAATGGAAGCTTGCTTTGGTCTTTGACGGATTTTTCGATTCCAATTACTTCTGCCGTGTCTTGGGAAAATTATTTGGATAGATTGATTAGCCGCGGAGATGTTATTAACGTTTATGGTGGAAGAGGGGATGACATACTACCGATTTATTCCAATTCAAAGGTAGTTGATGGCTTCGGCGGCACAGATACCCTAATCCTTGGGGCGACATACGGGCGCTACACATTCTCGAATATTGTGGATGGATCCCTGACTATTTCAAATGGAACAGTCTCTGTTGACGTCAGGAATGTAGAATTTTTCGAGTTTACGGACCGAACACTGTCATTTACCCAATTGCAAAACGCATTTTCCCCCACAGACACCACTGCACCGACACTCGTTTCAATCTCGCCTGCCGATGAGTCACTCAATGTCGCAATTGGAGCCAACCTAGTCCTGACGTTCTCAGAGACGATTGCTAAGGGCACTGGGACTCTTGTGCTCAAGAACTCTGCCGGAACGACCATTGAGTCATTTAACGTCGCTACGAGTTCTGCAATTTCGGTCGCTGGGTCAACGCTTACCGTTAACCCCACCAGTGATTTAGCCTATTCAACCGGTTATCGTCTCGAGATACCCTCGGGTGCCGTAAAGGACTCAGCGGGCAACAGCTATGCAGGGACCACAACATACAATTTTACTACCGCTGCCAATCCCAATGCGTACGCAGAGGTTAGCCGGGCTGAACTTGCCAAGTTCCCATATCCCTCGATCGGCGTGATCATTGCGAGGTGGGATAGCGGGGAGAGCGTTCAAGGTACCGCTGTTGTCGTCGGAAAAAATGATGTCCTTACAGCGATGCACGTGGTGTACGACCCCGTCTTAGGATGGGCGGATGACCTCGAATTTTACTTCGGGGCGGATTATAACTCTGCCACAGGGCAGTTTGAGTTCAAGCAGTATTCGCTTACCACCGGCTTTACTTGGGTTTCATCTGGTTATAATTCATCAGTTTATGATGACAGTGACAATCAAACCAACATACAGCGTGAAGCTCAATACGATATTGCTGTTATTGGGTTGAGTAAAGAGATCGGTCTTGAAACTGGCTATTTCGGGCTCGATCCCGCTAGAGACACGAATGGACAGTCTCTTATAGCGGCGGGTTATCCGGAAGGTTCTACCGGTTTGGTTGTCCAACAAGTTTTGGTGGACAAATCTTCATCATATGGGATTTACACCTCTGCTGTCGATATTTTTGGGCGCGGCGCATCTGGCGGTCCACTCTATACTTCTGATGGTTATTTGGTTGGCATCAAATCCACATCAAAGTGGTGGTCTGACATCGGATTTATTTACGATTATATTTTATCCACTCGCAACAATAATGATTATCTTCTAGGCATTAAATACGACGATTATTCGTACTTTCAGAGTTCAAGCAATGATTCGGTTTTAGTTGGAACCCCAAAGGGTGGGGAAATTAATTTTGACGACGATATCGACTATCTCAAAGTTAGTCTCTCCGCTGGACAGCAGTACACCATTGCAGTAAGTGGGGTTACCTTGGATGACCCTTATCTTGAGGTTTATTCCTCTGACAAAGTTAGGGTAGCGTCAAACGACAATTTTGGGGCTGGCTTTAATTCTAGCCTCAGCTATACCCCAAGTAAGAGCGATTTCTTCTACATTCGTGTTACTCATTCGAATGCAACCACAAAATCCACGGGGACTTATCAGGTGTCAGTCTCAACTAAGGACACCAATGCCCCGACGCTTGTTTCAGCCTCACCTGCTGATGAAGCGAGCGGAGTCGCAATTGGAGCCAACCTAGTTCTGACCTTCTCTGAAGCGATTGCTAAGGGCACTGGGACGCTTGTACTCAAGAACTCAGCCGGAACGACCATTGAATCGTTCGACGTGGCCACAAGTTCTGCGGTAACTATTTCAGGGTCAACACTCACTGTGAACCCCACAAGTAATCTTGCGTACTCCACGAGCTACAAGCTAGAGATCCCCTCCGGCGCGATCAAAGACACTGCCGGCAACAGCTATGCTGGGACCACGGCCTATAACTTCACGACGAGTGCTGACAGCACTGTCGTCTCGGCAACGAGAGATGAGCAAGACACCGCAGTTGGTAATCTCTCAACTGCATACTCTGATGCCCCCGCTTCCACCTCAACGACTTTTACGCTCGCAATTGGCCAACAAAATGTCGCTAAAGGTTTACTCAACCCCGGGTTACTCGCAGATACTGACTCATACAAACTTGGCGAGCTCTCAGCTGGAACCTACAAGTTCACCGCTAAAGGAGCGACATGGCTGAGTTCAAGTGATTTCTCGTCCTCCATCACACCGACGTTGGCACTTTATGACGAAAGCGGGAAAGTAATCACTACGAGCACCACTGGGGTATTAGAGTACTCGGTCCCCTCAAAGGGCAATTATTTCCTGTATGTGACTGGTGCTGGAAACCAGAAATCGCAGTACGAGGTTTACTACGAAGCAGTTCAGGAGGGTAAGCAATTCACCGGGGATGATGGCGACAACAGGATTGACGGCACCGGGGGTGGCGATTTGATCCAGGCAGGCGGCGGAAACGACGTCATTACCGGCGGTGCTGGGGACGATTCGATTGACGGCGGTAGTGGATTCGACACTGCAATTTGGGGGGCAAACTCTTCGAACTTCGCTGTCAGCTTTGCTAGTGGGACATGGACACTTCGTGACAATGCATCAGGCCTCGGGACAGACACTGTCAAGAACGTAGAAAACCTTCAATTCAACGACAAGTCGGTAATCATTCAGAGTGAGTCACACGGGTCCTATACGGATCTCCCACCTGAGCTTTACCAGTTCTTCATCGTAGCTTTCAACGCTGCACCTGGCGTCACTTACATGAACCAGTTGGCCGAGGCGTACCGCTTTGGACTCTCCGTCAAGGAGATCGTCGATATTTACGTCACGAAGTCGCAATTCACGGATCTTTACCCCACGACTCTGACCAACCGAGAGCTTGCTTTGAGGCTAGTGGACAACATCGTCAAAGACAGCGCCAGCACAGATGTCAAAGCTGGAGCGGTGCAAGACATCGAGGCGGCAATGAGCATTGGCTACTCCAGAGCCGACGTTTTGTTCACCGTGTTTGGGAACCTAGGCCAGAAACCCTTCACTGACGCCACTTGGGGAAACACTGCCAAGTTCTTTGCTAATGAGATTGCGGTTGCGAAGGCCTACACAGAAGTCATGGATCAGAGCACAACGGACCTCGCAACGCTCCGTGCGGCTCTTACTGCTGTGACAAAGGATACCTCCGCGACCACTGACACAGCGGCTATTGAACTGGCAATCAAGGGGCTCTTCGGTTCATCTCCAGCGAGCGCTGCGACACCACTGAGCTTTGCGTCACTTCACGGTGAGGATGACGATGTGTCGCCTGAACCTGATCCGCTAGCGAACCACCCTGAGTACCCTGAGCTAGTAGAACTGATCGAACCATACAAACTAGTGAGTTTTGATGTTCTTTTCTGACTTGAGTTGATGTTTGAGCCGTTGGGGTTAGACAACCTCTAATTTTTCACGCCTTCGTTCGCGCAGATTAGTGTTTACAGGTGATCCGGATGGGACCCATTCTGAAAA
>Ga0208788_1001138_pt1 | contig 12957 bp, 11 predicted proteins | sample Wag4_2014_7_11_3_FD_187363 | JGI IMG/M metagenome (GOLD analysis project Ga0208788, IMG submission 187363) | Fresh water mixed with fracking chemicals microbial communities from Ohio, USA - Utica-2 Time Series FC 2014_7_11 (SPAdes) (version 2) ... | reverse complement strand
AAATAGAGCGCTCATTTGTGGCCACCGCCGACCTTTCCTTGCTTGTTAGGCCGGCAGCGACGTCCCTTCCCCGGCGTCGCTTTCGAAATAGATCCGTCGGCCGGCGGTGACCAGAGATGAGCGCTCACCTAATCGGGTATCGATCAGAAGAGGAAAGAAAGAGTTGAGAATGGGGGAGAAGATGCAACACATATCAGTAATGCGCGATCGTTGCGTAGAACTTCTTGCTCCTTCAATATCTTCATCTGCACAACCAGTTATCGTTGATGCAACTCTTGGACTGGGCGGCCACACAGAAGCGCTCCTGACACGTTTTGAAAATCTCACCGTGATTGGCATTGATCGCGATAAGAGCGCCCTTGAAAAAGCAACTGCACGCCTTGCTCCATTCGGTAATCGCCTCAAAACAGCGCATTGTGTCTTTGACGAGATAGCAGAAGTAGTTCAGAGCTTTGGCTTCACTCACATCAATGGAGCGCTCTTTGATTTAGGTGTTTCGTCAATGCAGCTCGATGAATCAGAACGTGGTTTTTCATATTCACAGGATGCCCCACTTGATATGCGAATGGATCGCAGCAAAGGAATTACTGCTTACGAAATCGTGAATTCTTATGAACCAGGCAAGTTGGTAAAGATTTTGCGCACTTACGGCGAAGAGAAGTTTGCTACTCGCATCGTTGAGAACATCGTGAAGGCGCGGGCTATTGCACCGCTTAATTCAACGACAGAGCTAGCTACCCTGGTCAAAGAGAGCATCCCTGCAGCTACTCGTCGCACCGGCGGCAATCCCGCTAAGCGCACCTTCCAAGCGCTCCGTATTGAAGCAAACGATGAGTTGGGAGCAATTACTCGCGCTCTTCCGCAAGCACTCGAACTATTGATGGTGCACGGACGACTCGTTGTGATGTCATTCCAGTCTCTTGAAGACCGCATCGTAAAAGAGGTCTTCCTCGAAGCATCTACCTCAAAGAGTCCACGTAACCTTCCCATCGAACTTCCAGAGTACGCCGCGAAGTTCTCGCTGGTTTTCCGATCTGGCGAAACCCCATCACAGAGCGAACTTGATGAGAACCCACGCTCTGCTTCAGTGCGCCTGCGCGCAATTGAAAGGGTGGCTGCGTAATGGCACTTGCAACAGCTCGCAAATCCCAATCAACACCAGTTATTCCTAAAGCGCGCAAGGTTGTTGCAGAACGTACAGCAGACGTCATCTCTGGCATTTTTCCTGACTTAAATTCAGGCGCACGTGCAACTCATAGATACTTCGCCACATTTCTTACCGTTGTCAGCGCCATGGGTTTTCTGGTGCTTCTTGGTGTAAACACGCTCTTGGCTAAGGATGCCTTCACGCTTTCAAATCTCAAGATTGAGGCGAAGCAAGTTGCAGATCAACGTGATGCCATTAATCGCTCGATTGACGCATTTGAAGCGCCCGAGAACCTGGCAGCAGCTGCAGCAGCTCTTGGAATGAGACCTTCTGAATCTCCAGTATTTCTTAATCTCACTCCAGTAACAGGTGTGACAAATGGGTGACCTACTTCTCTCTAAGGCACGCATCAAGATTCTCATTCTGGGCGTATGCATTATCTTTTTCTTGCTTGCGCTTCAACTCGTTCGCGTGCAAGTTATTCAGGCAAGTGATTACCGCAGTAAAGCTGCCAACGAAATGGAGCTCACTCGCACCACACCTGCACCACGTGGAGAGATCACCGATATCAATGGAGTCGCCTTTGCACGTAGCGTCTCTGCAATCACCATCGTGGTCGATCAGACACAAATTACTGACCCAGCACGAGTAGCAAACTTTGTGGCTCCCATCTTGGGTCTGCCGGTTGAAGAGGTACAGGAAAACATCACTGGCACTCGTCGCTATTCAATAGTGCTTAAAAATGGCCGCCCCGCGCAATGGGACCGCCTGACCAAAGAGATTTATGAGTACAACAAGATGCTCTCCAATGAAGAGCTAGGTAAGCGCATTATCGGTTTCTTCCCTGAGCGCTCCTTTATCCGCGAGTATCCATCTGGCTCTTTGATCTCATCCCTCGTGGGTTTTGTTCGCGCAGATGGAATCGGCGCAACTGGTTTGGAATCAAGTCTTAACTCAGTCATCACCGGAACAGATGGCCGCTACTCATTTGCCAATGGTTATGGCGCAGAAATTCCTGGCTCCCAGAGCGAAATCGTTGCCGCAAAGGCTGGCACCTCGGTTCGCCTGACCATTGATCGCGACGTTCAATGGGTAGCCGCAAAGGCAATCGCAGAAGCGGTGAAGAGCTCAAGAGCTGCTAGTGGTTCAGTAATTGTGATGGATCCACGCACTGGAGCAATTGTCGCTCATGCTACTGCACCAACTTTCGATCCCAACAATACAAAGAACGTCGATCTCAACTTAATGCGCAACCCATCTGTGCAAGATGTGTATGAGCCGGGCTCTACCGGCAAGGTAATGACGCTAGCGGCAGCGCTGGAAGAGAAGACCGTGGCTCCCACAACGGTCTTTGCAGTTCCCTACAAAATTAAGCGCGGCGGATCTACCTTTAAAGATCACGATAAGCACCCTGTGCAACACCTCACCACCTCAGGCATTTTGGCAGTTTCTAGCAACACCGGAACTATCAAAATCGGAGAGACGATCAGCAATGACAAGCTCTATTCATATCTGACAAAATTTGGCGTTGGAGTGAAGACTGGTTCTGGTCTTCCAGGTGAATCTGCGGGTCTTATGCCTAAAGTTGAAAATTGGTCAGGAACCACAGCACCGACAGTTGCCTTCGGTCAGGGTTACTCAGTGACTGCAATGCAAGCCACGAGCGTCTTTGCAACTATCGCAAATAACGGCGTTCGAGTTTCCCCAACTGTTATCGCAGGCACTCAAGATGCATCTGGCCATTTCACACCGGCCGCAAATAGAACTACAACGCGGGTTGTCAGCGAAAGCACGGCACGCGAACTTCGTCTCATGATGGAGAGCGTGGTTTCTCCTACAGGAACAGCTCCATCAGCTGCCATCCCGGGATATCGCGTCGCAGGTAAGACAGGAACCGCGTGGCGCTACAACGATAAGACCGGCGGATATAGCGGTTACACAGCATCATTTATCGGCTTCGCTCCAGCTGATGCTCCGCGCTACGTCATCAACGTCACCATTCAAGATCCACGTAATGGTTACTACGGTGGCCTGCTGGGTGGACCTGTCTTCAAGAAGGTAATGACCTTTGTTCTGCAGAGTAAGCACGTTGCGCCAACTGGAACAAAAGTGTTACCGGTTGCACTCAACCAGAAAGATTTAACTCGCATGAAGGCAACACAGGTGAGTGCAGAAAAAAGCGGAGCAACTAGACAGTGATTCGCCCACTCGCCGAGTTCTCTGCACACTTAACCGATACTGCTCATCTGATTGGCGTGACCACACCGATAGAGGATGTGGTCTTCACTGGAGTAACTCATAGCGATAACGACGTAGAAGCAGGAGATCTCTTCTTAGCTATTCCCGGCGCTAAAGCACATGGCGCAGAATTCATTAAGAGTGCTCGCGCACAAGGCGCAGTTGCGGTGATTACAGATGCGCAAGGGGCACAGATTGATTCTTCGCTGCCTACCCTTGTGGTCAAAGATGTGCGGGCTGCTGGCGCGCTGGTTGCCGCATCTTTCTATCAATATCCAACTCGTGACATTGCCAGTATTGGAATCACCGGAACAAATGGGAAGACAACAGTCTCAACTCTGCTTTACCAAATCTTTCAGGCAGCAGGGCGAGAAACAGGACTCATTGGAACTGTAGAAACTCGAATCGGAGCAGAGCGTCTATCAAGTGTGCGCACTACACCGGAAGCGCCAGAGTTACAGGCGCTAGCGGCCACAATGCGCGAACGACATGTTCGTAATCTAGTAATGGAAGTTTCTAGCCACGCGCTCAGTATGGGTCGCATGAAGGGTTCACACTTTGCAATCGCAGCCTTTACAAATCTAAGCCAAGATCATCTTGATTTCCATAAGGATATGGGCTCATACTTCGAGGCTAAGGCAGCTCTCTTTACACCCGAATACGCTGAATCGGCCTTTATCAATATCGATACCTCATATGGCGCAACTCTGGCAGAACGCACCTCTCTTGCTCTGACGACAATTTCTAGAGCTAATCCAAGAGCGCAGTGGCATTTTACAAATATCACTCCCACTCAAATCGGTGCAGAATTTTCAATCCGGGGCACTGGCGGAATCTTGATTGAATCTCGGACAGCTCTTCATGGTGGATATAACGCAGATAATCTCTTACTCGCCGTGGCTCTTGCCCACGAAAGCGGCGTTGACCCCATAGAACTTGCCGCAGTCATTCCGCAACTTACTGGGGCACCAGGCCGACTCGATGCAGTTGTCTTGGGTCAACCATTTAAAGCTTTTGTTGATTACGCACATTCACCGGATGCAGTAACAAATGTGCTCTCTGCGACGCGAGAATTTACTACCGGAAAGATTATTGCTGTTCTGGGGTGCGGCGGCGATCGCGATGCTGCAAAACGCCCCCTGATGGGTGCAGCGCTCTCTCAAGGTGCTGATGTAGCGCTCTTTACCAGCGACAATCCTCGCTCTGAGAACCCAGCAGCGATACTGCGCGAGATGGTTTCAACGCTCGAAGTGAAAGCGCCTTCAGCGATTATCGAAGAACGTGCAGCTGCCATTAGCCACGCAGTCTCTCTAGCTAGCGCAGGTGACACTGTTTTAGTACTTGGAAAAGGGCATGAACAAGGTCAAGATATTGCAGGCGTGATAACTCCATTTGATGACCGACTAGTTCTTGCTACTGCAATCGAGGCGCGTAAATGATTTCTCTCAAGGCTTCAGAAATTGCGCAGCTTGTCGGTGGAACACTTCATGGAGAAGATGTAGTTGTCTCGACAAACCCGGTCATTGATTCTCGCTCTGCAACGAAAGGCTCGCTCTTTATCGCCATCCAGGGCGAGAGAGTAGATGGCCATGACTTCGTTTCAGATGCGCAATCTCATGGCGCGGTCCTCACCTTGGCTGAACGCACTGTGTCTGGTCCTCATGTATTGGTGAAGAACTCCATTGAAGCCCTCGGTCTGTTGGCACACGAAGTGCGTAGCCGCTTATCAGGCCTGACTGTTATTGGAATTACTGGTTCGCAAGGAAAGACAACAACGAAGGAACTGCTCGCCTCCGTGCTTTCAACAGTTGCTCCCACCATGGCGCCACACGGAAATTACAACAACGAAATTGGTGCACCTCTATCCTTGCTGCAATGTGATGAGAAGACTCGTTTCTGCATCGTTGAGATGGGTGCACGCCATAAAGGCGATATTGCGCATCTCTGCAGAATTGCGGTCCCTGACGTTGGTGTTGTTCTACGGGTGGGAACTGCTCACTTAGGAGAGTTTGGTTCACAAGCCGCTATCGCTGAAACAAAATCAGAGCTCATCTCAACTTTGCAACCAACTGCAGTTGCAATCTTGGGTCAGTACGACGAATTCACTCCCAAGATGTCGGCCCTTCACAACGGTCGCATTGTCACTTTTGGAGAGAGCAGCGGCTGCGAAATTCGCGCGACCGATATCGAAATTCGCGAAGGTCGCGCCCACTTTGATCTAGTCACGCCTGAGGGACGTACCGCGGTCGGGCTTCGTATTGTTGGGCTACATCAAGTGGCAAACGCTCTCGCAGTTGCAGCTGTCGCTTCGGTTTTGGGGCTGACCCTCGATCAAATTGCGGGCGGACTTTCAACAGCTGAGTCTTCGGCTAAATGGCGCATGGAGATTTCTGAACTGGACTCACTTGTACTTATCAATGATTCATATAACGCAAGCCCCGAGGCAACATCTGCGGCGTTACAGACCCTTGTCCATTTTGCGCAAGAGCGCGGCGGTGAAGCATGGGCATTTCTCGGAAAAATGCACGAACTCGGCGAGTCATCAGACCAAGACCATGCCGCTATTGGCACCCTTGCCTCAGAACTTGGAATCGATCACCTCGTGTGCGTTGCGGCCCCTGAATATGTGCAAGCCATTCCGGCGCAGAGCGCAACGACAGTGCATAAATTTGCGAGTAAAGAGCAGGCCGCCACAATGGTGGCAAGTATGAATAAAGGAGATGTCGTGCTGGTAAAGGCATCGCGCTCTGAGAAGTTAGAAGAGTTGGCAGAGTTGATTACGCAGGCGTGGGCAGAACGTATCCAAGGAATGGCAGATACAGAATGAGGCTAATCCTTATTGCAGGAGCGCTTGCTCTTATCTTCTCGCTCTTCGGAACACCCGCGCTGATCAAAGTTCTTGCCCGTCGCGGTTACGGACAATTTATTCGTGATGATGGACCCTCTACGCATCACACAAAACGCGGCACCCCAACTATGGGTGGCATCATCATTATCTTTGCGACCATCTTCGCTTACTTCCTAGCGCATCTTCTAACGCAGACAGCTGTCACTGTATCTGCGCTCCTCATTATTGGACTTGTACTCGGACTTGGCTTCGTTGGATTTCTCGATGATTACCTCAAGGTTTCTCGTCAGAATTCACGAGGCATCAGCGGTAAGCAGAAGATTTTTGGACAAGTCTTTTTCGCCTCAACTTTTGGATACCTGGGACTGCAATTTCCAGATGCCGATGGCCTTTCTCCGATCTCACAGAATCTCTCCACAGTTCGTGACACTGGAATCAATCTCGGAGTAGTTCTTGTCATTATCTGGATTGCCTTTATGGTCACGGCGACAAGTAATGGCGTAAACCTCACTGATGGGCTTGATGGATTAGCAACTGGTGCATCCGTCATGACATTCCTTGCCTTTATCTTGATTGGCGTCTGGGAATTTGGTCAGAGCTGCGCAGTAAGCGTTTCACCTAACTGTTACAACGTGAGAGATCCACTCGACTTGGCAGTGCTGGCGGCAGCTTTTGCTGGTTCATGCACTGGTTTCCTCTGGTGGAATGCATCCCCTGCAAAGATTTTTATGGGAGATACCGGTTCGCTTGCTCTCGGTGGTGCACTTGCGGGACTTGCGGCATCTTTACGCGTTGAACTCCTCTTAATCCCACTCGGTGGCCTCTTTGTCATCATCACTCTCTCAGTAGCGTTGCAGGTCATCTACTTCCGTTTAACTGGAGGAAAGCGCCTCTTTAAGATGGCGCCGCTACAACATCACTTTGAGTTGTTGGGTTGGGGTGAGGTCACGATTGTTCTGCGCTTCTGGATCATCGCGGGTCTTTGTGTAGCCCTTGGACTTGGCCTCTTCTACACCGATTGGGTTGCAAGTTAGAACCCTCATGGCACAGGAACTGTATAAGAACCTCAATGGATTACGAATCTGCGTTGCTGGTGCAGGTGTAACTGGGTTAGCAGTTGCGCGCAGCCTTACCAAACGTGGCGTTGAAGTCACGCTGATCGATGAGAATAAAGTTTCAACTGATGAGTTTCCCGTAGTGCACCCAAATTCCATCACAATCACCAACTTTGATCGCCTCCTGATTTCACCAGGATGGAGAGAGAACCACCCAGTGATACAAGCTGCGCGCGCTGCACAAATTCCGCTCATCAACGAAGTTGATTATGCCTGGAGCGTTAAGAAGCCAGCGCAGAAGTGGATTAGCCTCACTGGCACAAATGGCAAGACCTCAACGGTCGAACTCACGGCTGCGATGTTGCAAGCCGGGGGAGTAAGCGCAATCGCTTGCGGCAATGTGGGTACAACGGTTATTGAATCTGTCGAATCCCTTGAAGATTATCAAGTCTTAGTTCTCGAACTCTCTTCCTTCCAACTTCTTTGGATGGAAGATGCATCTTTTATTGCCGCCGCAATTCTCAATATTGCGCAAGACCATATCGATTGGCATGGCAGCTTTGACGCGTACGCAGGTGCCAAGCTTTCAATTCTTGATAGAGCCACCACGGCAATTCTTAATGGTGAAGATGGTGAGATTGTGACGCGCGTTGCACATTGGCAGGGTCAGAAGGTCTTCTTCTCACTTGATACTCCAGGTCCAGGCGAAATCGGCATAGTCGAAGAGCTCTTAGTTGATCGCGCCTTTGTTGCTGATGCGAATGAGGCAGCGATGATCGCCGAACTCGCAGAGGTAAAACCCACAGTTCCTCACAGCGTCTCCAATGCACTTGCAGCATCAGGCCTAGCACTCACCGCCGGGGTCGCTCATGAAGCGCTCCGTTCGGCAATTTCTACATTTACGCCAGGGCGACATCGCATTGAGAAGGTATATGAAAGTGATGGAGTTTCCTGGATAGATGATTCCAAAGCCACCAATCCTCATGCCGCTAGCGCCTCCATCATGTCCGCTCTCTCGGTCATCTGGGTAGCTGGTGGATTGGCGAAAGGTGCCGAAATGGGAGAGCTCATTGAGCGCGTGAAAGCGCGTGTTCGAGTCGCCATTCTGATTGGCGAAGATCGTTCTCTCATTGCAGATGAATTGCGAGAGCGCGCTCCACATATTCAGGTAGAACTCATCGACTCGCCTGCCGGATATTCCAAAGGTGGCGGAGATAATTCCTTAATGGAGACCGTTATCCGTACTGCAAAAGCTAAAGCTGTTTCAGGTGACACAGTCTTGCTCGCCCCAGCGTGTGCTTCGATGGATCAATTTCTCTCTTACTCCGACCGCGGAGATAGATTTAAGAGCGCAGTCGAGAAGGTAGTGCGAGATGGCAACTAAAGTTCGGAAGAAGTTCTTAGCGCAGCCCGTCAACCACTTCTACATGCTCTTGGCAAGCGCTGCCGCACTAACTTTTCTGGGTGTGGTTATGGTCTTCTCAGCTTCAACGATTCATGCCATCGATACAAAGGGGAGCGCTACTTCTATCTTCCTGCGCCAATTGCTCTTCGTAGTGGTCTCTCTGCCTATCGCTGCATACTTAACTAAAGTCACTGTCGCACAGTGGAATCTGCTAGCGCGCTTTGCCTTCACCATCTCATTGATTTCTCTCAGCATTCTTCTCATTCCAGGGGTCGGAAAGACTGTTAAAGGAAATACCAACTGGATTGACCTGAGAGTTATCGATATCCAACCAAGTGAATTTGCAAAGTTTCTGATGATCCTCTGGGCGAGCCGACTATTAGCAAGAAAAGAGGGTGCTGGCAGATTTAACGTCAATGTCTTCGCCTTACTTGCACCGGGTTTCCTCATTGTCATGGTTCTAGTGATGGCAGGACGCGATCTCGGAACAACATCTGTAATCGCAGCAATCTTGGCGGGCATGCTCTTTGTCTCTGGCATCAAACTACGCATTCTCGGCTGGGTTACGGCAGCAGCCGCCCTCGCGCTAGCTTTCCTCATTGCAACATCGGATTACCGTGCACAACGATTCTTAGTATTCCTTAACCCATTTGCTCCTGAGGATTACAAACTTGCTGGATGGCAACCGGCTCATAGCTTGCTTGGTCTGGCAACTGGCGGACTCTTTGGAGTTGGTCTCGGTGGCAGTAGGCAGAAATGGGGAAATCTCCCTGATGCACATACAGACTTCATCTTCTCTGTCATCGGTGAAGAACTTGGATTAGTTGGAACGCTCGCAGTTCTCGCTCTCTTAGGAACTCTCATCTATTCCATCTTCCGCATCGCACTTCGCGCCAAAGAGCCAATGATTCGCTACGCGTGTGCAGGAATCGCTTGTTGGTTTATGGCTCAATCGTTTCTCAATATTGGATCTGCAACGAGCACCTTGCCAGTTGTAGGCGTGACGCTTCCTCTTGTCTCATACGGAGGATCTGCCCTCGTTGCATCCCTGTGCGCAATTGGTTTTGTGGCAGGGGCTGCACTACGTGATCCTGAAGTACGTAAAGAGATTGTGAAGCGAAGAGGCGCATGAACCGCATCATCGTTGCCGGCGGCGGTACTGCAGGACATATCGAACCTGCTCTCGCAGTTGCGCGACGTTGGCAATTGGCCCATCCTGATTCGCACGTTACCTTTCTTGGTACAAAGGCAGGGCTTGAAACTTCCCTTGTTCCTGCCGCCGGATTTGCTCTCACACTTATTCCGAAAGTCACTGTGCCACGTCGCATCTCAGTGAGGTCGTTTACCCTGCCATTCACTCTCGTTGGTGCAATTTCTCGATCCATGAAAGCGATAAAGGGAGCTGACCTGGTCATTGGTTTTGGGGGATATGTCTCAGCGCCTGCATATTTAGCTGCCGCCCTTACGCGAACACCCTTTGTGATCCATGAGGCAAATGCCAGACCAGGGCTAGCAAATCGCTTAGGCGCACTCTTTACTCGCTACACCGCCGTCACTCATCCTGTTGAGAGTGGATCTCTTAAGAAGTCACTTCTCACTGGATTGCCACTAAAGGAAAACATCGCCAGCGCTTATCAGAGCGCTCAAGGCAATTGGAGCAGCGCTCGGCAAGCTGCTAAAGCTGCACTCGGTTTTGATGAGCAAACACCTTTGGTATTTATCTTTGGTGGCTCTCAAGGATCTGCTGCAATCAACGAAGTCATCAACCATTCTCGGCAAGCACTTACAGCTGCGGGTGTAAATATCCTTCATGGAGTTGGCGCTCGTAACGATCTTCCGGAATCAATTAGGGGATATAGAGCCGTTGACTACATCTCCGATATGGCAACGGCCTATTTAGCAGCCGATCTCATCATCGCCCGAAGTGGAGCGGTGACCTGCGCCGAGGTGAATACCTTAGGTAGATATGCGCTCTTTATTCCTCTTCCCATCGGTAATGGAGAACAGAATCTCAACGCTGCCTCACTTGTTTCACAAGGCCGTGCGGAGATTCTCCCGCAAGCGCTATTTACAGCAGAGTGGTTGAGTCAGAATCTGCGCCGCCTCCTTGCGCAGAGCAGCGCTGCTCCAATTTCTGGTTCAACAATCGATATTGAAGCAACAACTAAGATTGTGGCGTTGATGGATTACGCGCTCTCTGGAGGTAAGTAAGTGCAGACGCTGCAAGGCAAGAAGATCCACTTCATAGGTATTGGTGGATCAGGCATGAGCGGCCTGGCGCGCATTGCACTCTCTGATGGAATTAATGTGAGCGGTTCAGATGCGAAAGAGTCATCAGTACTTACTGCCTTAACAGCGCTCGGCGCCAAGGTGTCAGCAACGCACGAGGCGGCAAATGTCGAAGGTGCAGACGTTGTCATTTATTCCACGGCCATCTCTGCAACGAATCCTGAGATGGCATATGCAGTCGAACGTTCGATTCCGATTCTGACCCGTGCCCAAGCGCTTGCCCTTCTCATGAAGGGATCTCGCAGCATCGCCGTAGCCGGAACCCATGGCAAGACAACAACTTCTTCCATGATGACGGTGGCGCTGCAGGCGTGTGGAGCAGATCCTTCTTTTGCAATTGGTGGAACGTTGACTGCTTCAGGTTCCAATGCCCATCGCGGTACCGGAGATTTCTTTGTGGCAGAGGCAGATGAATCAGATGGTTCTTTTGTGGAGTACCAACCGCTTGCAGCAATTGTTACCAACATTGAACATGACCACGTTGATTTCTTCCATACCCCTGAGGCAGTTACCGAAGTCTTTGATTCATTTGCAGCGACTATTTCACCCGATGGATTCTTGGTCTACTGCGCCGATGATGCTGGCTCAAAGCGACTCGGTGAATCGCACCTATCCTGCACACCTATTTCGTATGGAACATCTGAAGGCGTTGATCTCGCCCTCGATCAGATTGCGCTGAAGGCGATGGGATCAACTGCGCGCGTGATGTGGAAGGGCAGAGCTGTAGGCACCCTCGAGCTGCAAGTTCCTGGCCACCATAATCTTCTTAACGCAGCGGGTTGCCTTGCCATGGGTATGGCGCTGCAGTTACCAGTACACCAACTTTTAGATGGCCTCCATAACTTTCGCGGTGCTGGGCGTCGCTTTGAACTGAAAGCGACAGAGCATGGAATTCGAATTATTGATGACTATGGACATCATCCAACGGAGATACGAGTTACTTTAGAAGCAGCTCGTCGCTATGCCGGTGATGGTCGCGTATTGGTTATCTTCCAACCTCATCGCTATTCACGCACCCAAGCGTTCCTCGATGGTTTCGCTACATCCTTAGATTTAGCCGATGATGTCACTCTCCTTGAAATCTATGCAGCAAGTGAGAAACCTATTCACGGTGTTACAGCTGAACTCATCGCCGCCAAGATGGAGCGCGGACATTATCTGCCCAACTTTGTACAGGCCTCTGACCGAATTATTGAAATGGCACAACCGGGTGATGTCATTATTACTCTCGGCGCCGGCGATGTGAATTCACTTGCCCCGATTATCGCCGAAGGGTTACAACGTCGCTTTGCGTAAAGTAAAAAGGTTCCCAATAGTCGCCGCTACTGTAGTTGCGCTCTTCGCCAGCCTTACCTACCTACTTGCTTGGTCAAATATCTTGACCGTTTCGTCAATCACAATCAATGGCGCACCTACCGCTGCAAGCAAAGAAACTATTTCAAAGGTCGCCGATCTGCGCACCGGAGATAAGTTGGCTCGGGTAGAGCCACGAGCTATCTCTCATCGAATCTCGGATATCGATTGGGTAGAAAGCGCTGAGATTTCTCGCAATTGGATTACAGGTGAGGTTTTGGTGGACATCAAACCTCGTACACCAACGGCCTACTTCAATAGCCAGGTCCTTGACGCATCTGGAAAGGTCTTTGAGTTGCCAGGCTTTAGCGGTGCAGAACTACCTCGAGTCTCTGCCTCGACCCCAGAGCTAGGACTGGTCGCAATCAACCTCTTTCAAAACCTTCCAGAGTCAATTAGAGGCGATGTACTGAGCCTTGCTGCCTATAACGAATCAAACTTCTCACTGAAGGTGATGCGTGAGCAGAAGCAATTGAAGATCCTCTGGGGTCCAAATGAAGAGAATGAATTGAAATCACAAGTAATTGATGCACTTTTAGCGCTTCCAGAAAATAAAAACATTCGACGAATTGATGTCAGCGCACCACATGCACCCATCGTTAAGTAATAGTGATTGCGATAA
>Ga0208788_1001135_pt1 | contig 12990 bp, 6 predicted proteins | sample Wag4_2014_7_11_3_FD_187363 | JGI IMG/M metagenome (GOLD analysis project Ga0208788, IMG submission 187363) | Fresh water mixed with fracking chemicals microbial communities from Ohio, USA - Utica-2 Time Series FC 2014_7_11 (SPAdes) (version 2) ... | reverse complement strand
ACATAGGCCTGCAGTGCCGCGTCAAAGTAGGCATTACCGCCGCGTCCGCCCGCTCCGCCCACTCCGCCGACGGCGGACTGGCCAGCGCCGCCGACACCCCCGGTGCCGCCGCGTTCCTTGCCAGACGGTAGAGGACAGCAAGCCAGTGCGGCGCCCCCCGCACCACCATCATTCCCAGTGACATTCCCCCCTGCGCCGCCGGGACTGCCGTTGCCACCTTGGGGCGATGAAGCGGTACCGTTCTGACCGGCATTTCCTGGTACTCCCGCACCACCGAACAAGGTATTTGCGGCGGACATGCCGGGCGTGCCGTCCGCGCATCCGTCCACAAGCGCGATAGCCCCGCCATCCGTACCCTGCGATGCAAAGGGAACGAGACTGGGACTGAAATTGTGAACTGCGACCGATCCTCCATGTCCACCGCGTCCATCAAACGCGTGCGGTAAAGGAAAAGGCTCGCCAGCAAACCGACCACCATCACCGCCAAAAACGCCGTGACCGCCAGATGCACGCAGCTGCGCCCGTTGCTCCCAAAGTGCCTCTGCGTTACCCGTGAGTGCAGGACGCGTCGTACGCACAACACCACGCAAGACCACTTCGCCACCGTGCGGCGAACGCGCATTCGCTCCACTCAAACCGCCGTCACCGGCGATGACGCGCCCGTCGATGACAATCAGTGGCGCCTCCAGCACAATCGAGCCGCCGGAACCGCCCACAAGTTGGCAGTTCATGACCTCACTTGTCCCAGCAAATGCATCCCCGCCTACGCCAGCACGAACCAACCCCTCGACCACGATTTTCGTACGGCTGGAAATACGCAGATCAACACCCTTCAACTGGGGCTGTCCAACGCTGCGTACTGAGCCCAAGAGTTCACCGGCGATCACCACATCCCCTTGGGAAATTACATGCACATCATCGGTCGCGGTCAGGATCGATCCTGCCGGAATAGTCCAAGTGTCGACTTCTACTTGCCCTTCCAAGGAAGGGTTGTGTGCGCCCTGACTGTACGCGGCAGGCGTAAAGGACCACATAGAGGCACTCGCGGCTGTTATCAGCACGACCCTAGAGAGCAGAAAGATACTCATGATGTTTTGCTCCAAAAAACCTAAGAGGCTGAGGCCCCGCCCCATACGGGCTTGGTCGAACAAGCAAGAGCACTTGTCTGGTCCGACACTAGCGACATCCAGTAGGAACTGCAAGAGAACGACCGAGATTTCCCGATGCGTCAGGCTAGGCGAGCCAATCGAGGACGATCCGGCCATGCACATCCGTTAGGCGCATATCACGCCCGCCGAAACGCATGGTGAGACGCCGATGATCGAAGCCCATCAGGTGCAGCATCGTCGCGTGCAAGTCGTGCAGCTCGCACACGCCTTCGACCGCCTTGTAGCCAAATTCGTCGGTGGCACCGTGCACATATCCGCCTTTGGTACCGCCGCCGGCGAGCCACACGCTGAATCCGTGCGGATTGTGATCGCGACCATCCGACCCTTGAGCAAAGGGAGTACGCCCGAATTCGCCCGCACATACAACCAAGGTCGAATCCAGCAAACCGCGCTGGTGCAAATCTTGTAACAAGGCCGCAATCGGCTGATCGACTGCGCGCGCATTGTCCGCATGCCCACCGCGTAAATTGGAGTGTTGGTCCCAGCGATCGTTACCTGTGTCCACCATCGACAGTTCAATGAAGGGCACGCCGCGCTCCACCAGTCGCCGCGCCAAGAGGCACTGACGGGCATAGGTACGCGTCGGCTCGTAGGCTGCCTCGCAACCGTAGGCTGTGCGCGTGGCGGCGCTTTCGCCGTCCAAGTTCATCAACTCGGGTACCGCCGCCTGCATGCGGAAGGCTTGCTCACTATTGGCGATCGCCGCAGCCAAAGCAGGGTCATCGGCATGCGGTGCAAGGCGATCATAGTGGCGCGCCAAGTCCAACATGCGCGTTTGACGCGTGCGGTCGTACGGAGGTTCTACGAAGGCCACCCCTTGGCCGCGCGGCTTCAGTACCGTGGCTTGCGTAGAGGCAGGCAAGAAGCCGGCCCCCCAACACTCCAAGCCTCCGGGTGGAACCAAACCGCCGTCGATGACGACAAAACCGGGTAGATCGTCGCGGGCATCGCCCAAGCCGTACCGCACCCAAGCACCCATGCTCGGGCGGCCGGCGAGGCCCACGCCGGTGTGTAAAAAGTAGTTGGCATTGGTGTGCTCATTGAATTGGCTCGTCATCGAGCGCACCACACACAAGCGATCGGCCTGAGTGGCCAGGTGCGGGAACAAGGCACTGATCTCCAGGCCGCTAGCGCCGCGTGGCTCAAAGCTCCATGGCGAAGCAAGTGTGGCGCCAGTGTTCGCGAATTGCGTGGCCTCCATGCGCGCAGGGAAAGGCTGTCCATTCCATTTGACAAGCGCAGGCTTGGGATCAAAGGTGTCCATCTGGCCTGGACCGCCATCCATATGCAGGAAGATGCAGGACAACGCCTTCGGTGCATGATGCCGGCCACGCGCAAGCATGGTGCTTGTTGCCCAGCGTGGCGCAGAGGCGGCGTGTGCTAAGGCCGACCAAGCTGCAGCTCCAAAGCCACAAGCTGCCAGTTGCAACAATGAGCGACGGGTTGTCGTCATGGCAGGTACACCGTTTCTTGAGCAAGGAACAACGAGTGTGCGTAGTCGTGCCAATCCTCCAAGGTGGGGTGTGCCCCGAGCGCCGCACGGGCGATGGCAACTTCTTCGGGACTTGCCGGGCGCGACCAGACGCGCTGGATGGCGGCCTGGATCGCGGCCACCATGCGAGCCTCGGGCTCCAAATCGGGCGCTTGGGCTTGGATCCACAGTGCGAACGAATGAGCCATGTCCCGCACGAACGGGTCGTTCATCAACACCAAGCGCTGTGCAGGCACATTCGAGCGGCTCCGCGCTCCGCGCGGAGCATTGGGCACAGGCTGATCAAAGGCCGCCAAGAACGGATCAGGGAAGTTGCGGCGCACTTCCAAGTACAGCGAGCGCCGCCCCGCACCGTCTGCCGGGCCACTCTGACCCGGGCGGCCGCGACCTTGCATGTGGTCGTTGAGGTGCACTGCCACGGACGGCCCGCCCACGCGCTCGTCCAAACGCTGCGCGACAACGAGCAGCGCATCTCGCACCGACTCAGCAGCCAGGCGTTGCGCAGGACGATGCGACCAGCGCGCACCCGTAGGATCGGCGCTAAGGTGCTCTGGACTCGTGTGAGCGCGCTGCGCAAAGGTGCGTGACAAGACCAACTCCCGCACCAAACGCTTGATGGAGCGATGCTCGCGCAGCCTGCACGCCAACCAATCCAGCAGCTCGGGATGACTGGGCGGCGTACCCAGCACACCGAAGTTGTCGGTGGTGCTGACGAGGCCCATCCCCATGACATGGTGCCAGACGCGATTGGCCGCCACACGCCATGTCAACGGGTGCTGCGGGTCGACCAGTTCAGCCGCCAATTCCAAGCGTCCCGAACCAGTAGGCGCTCTCGTTGCCGCGCTGTCTGTCGCCAAGACCTGAGCGGCGTATTCCTTGCGCAATTGGTTCAGCACCAAAGGTCCGCCGCGCGGCACGCTGGCCTTGGCTTGCGCTGGCACTCCCCGCGCATACAACGGTGCATCGAGTCCCGTGCCATCCTCGGCCGCCAGCACGCGCACCTGGGCCGGGAAGTCCGCTGCTAGGGCTTGCCACTCACTCAACCATGATGCCGCGTCTGCCGGTGTCTCAAGCAGCTCTGGCGTTACCGCCGCGGGACTGCGCCACGCCTCGTCAAGTGGCCCTGACACCACCCAAGCGAGTTCAGCGTATCCATCCCCATAGTCCTCCAGTTCGAGCCAGACTTGCTCGCCTACATACCGAGACAAGTTGATGTGACGCGTGCGCCACTCCAAAGGGTGATCCAACTCCTGCTTGTGGCTCTCGAACAGCAGGTTGTTCTCCTCATTCAAGAAGAAGCCATTCACATACACACGCAAGGTGCTGCTGCTGCCGCGCACCCGCACCCACAGATCCGGATCACGGATGAGCCATGTGGGCGAGCGCAGTGCGCCCCGTGCCTTGGAGAGCAAACCAGCGGAGCTCGCACACGACACTGCTACGCGCTGCGGTTGAATCCCATCTAGAGCGACGACTTCGCCCGCTTGCATGGGGCGCGGGCCGAACGCACCTCCGCTCGTCCTCCACTCGCCCCACTCCGCTGTTTGCCCGTGCCACAAGGCGCCAGCAGGCAATGGTGCGTTAGGATCGGCCTGCGCACCGATAGCGCCACCTAGCTGAGCGCGCAACTCCTCGGCACGCTGCAAGCGACGCGCGGCTTGGCCATCGACATCTTGCCACGCGTACACACGACGCGTAGAGCGCGCGATCCCAAAGAGCGCGGTGTAGTCGCGTTGCGACACATCGTCGAACTTGTGGTCGTGGCAGCGCGCGCAGGAAATCGTCGTTCCCATGAAGGCTTTGCCGAGCACTTCAATTTGGTTGTCAATGCGCTCGGCCTCATCGAGGCGGGCATCGACCGGGGCATGCGTGCCTTGCGACAACCACCACCAACCAGTGGCAACCTGCGCCTCGTTGACGAGCTCGGTGGTTGCGGAAGCGCTGTTGTGCGAGCTGCGCGCAGGCAACAAATCGCCCGCAACTTGTTCGCTCACGAATCGATCCCACGGCAGATCAGCATTGAGTGCGCGCACAACCCAATCGCGATAGCGCCACGCCTCGCGAATCGTGTAGTCAAACTCGTGACCGCGCGTCTCGGCCCAGCGCATCACATCCAACCAGTGCCGTGCCCACTGCTCACCGAAGCTTGGCTGGGCCAACATCTCATCGACCAGTTGGGCGCGCACGAGAGGCGTGTCGTGTTTGCTAACGGCGTCTACCCACTCCTCTCGCGGCGGCAGTCCACGCACGACAAAGCTCGCACGGCGCAGCCAAGTCACACCAGAGACATCGCCCGCCTGTGTCAAATTATCTTGACGATACGCCTCTTCGATGTAGCGATCAACGCCGGTCCAGGCCCAGCCCCCGCTGGCTGGTACGCTCGGCTCGCGCAGAGGCATCCATGACCAGTGGCGCTCATAAGGCGCACCAGCCGCGATCCACTCGCGCAAAGTAGCTACCTCACTAGGCGACAGCGGATCGTGCCCTCCAAGAGGAGGCATACGCTCATCGTCGTCCGTGCTGAGCACGCGGCGCAGCAACTCACTGTCTGCAGGCGAGCCCGGCACGATCGCAGCTGCTAGACCCTCCTCGGCGCGCAGCGCGTCCTCGCGTCGATCCAAGCGCAAGCCTGCTTTGCGCGAGGACTCATCCGGCCCATGACAGGTAAAGCACTTGGCAGCCAAGATGGGTGCCACATCCAGCGAGTAGCTGGGTGCGTTACTGGACTGGCGTGTGTCCCCCACACCCCAAGCAGCGGCCAGCATCCAGGACACGCGCACAAGAGCTACAAGCGCCATTCCTCCACCATACCGAGCAGCATGACATGCGGGAAGCTACAAGCAGCAAGGCCGCCCTACCAGAGGACGGCCTTGCCGCAAGACCTGGTTGACCGTCAAGTTTACTTAACGGCTGGCCGCATCAGGGCACCCAAACCACTTCCACACCGTTGGTCAGGTTGAAGGTCTCGGCATTGCAGAACAACGCCGCGTTGCGATACCAAACCTGATAGGTGCGGGTGCCGGGCGAGCCCACGACAAAGCCCAGTGGCAGGTCAAAGATGCTGGGGAAGGACGAAGCACCCACACTGTTCGTGCGCGTGCCCAAGCGCACCACGGAACCAGCTGCGCAACGCAGGCCGTCACCGAAGGTCGTACCCAAACCACCATTCGCGCGGGTCGTGCCTTGGAAGTAGAGCGCACTGCTGTTCGCCATGCCGCTACCCACCAAGGTTAGAGTGTCCGAAGTCAGACTCGGCACACCCGTGGTCGCCAGACGCGCACCCTGCGCATTGACCGAGTTCGGGCAACCATTGCCAGCCGCACCGATGTTGCCGCAGGGGCAAGCCGTGCCGCTGCCATCACCGAAGCAGTAGGCCGTCACCGTCGTCTGGCACTCGTCCGGCACGCTGTCGCCGTTGGAGTCTTGCGAGGTGCCCGAGCCGATGTCGCACAGGTCACCGATGCCGTTGCCGTTGCAGTCCGCAGGTGCGCTGGCGGGCACGACTTTGAAGATCTCGCCGCCGAAGTCGACGATGTACATCTCGCCACGGGCGTCTTCACCAAAGCTCGTCGGCGAGTTGATCGCAACGGTGCCAACCGGGTCCAGCTGTGTGGTGCGATCTTGGAAGTTCGTGATCGCGCCAGAACCGCTGTAACGGAACGACCAAATGCGCGAGGTGCAGTAGTCGCCGTAGAAGTAGGTACCCGACAAATCGCAGATGTCGGAGCCACGGTACATCACGCCGCCCGTCACCGAGCAGCCCAAGCTGTGGCTGTAGGTTTGGATCGGCAAGCGCAGCGTCGGCGCGTTGCAGGTGCAACCCGTCAAACCGGTGCAGCTGGTGCCTTCCATGCAACGCCAACCGTAGTTGAGGCCACCCACGCCGGCCGGAGCAAAGGAGATCTCCTCAACCGCGTTCTGGCCCACATCGCCGATGTACAGGTCACCTGTCAGGTTGTCGAAGTCGTTGCGCCAAGGGTTGCGCAAGCCCGTCAACCAAATCTCCGGCGAACCACCACCAGCGGCGAACGGATTGCCCGCGGGAATGCCGTAGTTACGGGCAGCATCCGCCGGGAAATCATCCGTGTTGACATTGATGCGCAACATCTTGCCCAAGAGCTGGTTGTTGTTCTGTCCAGCACCGTTGGGGTCATTGGCCGAACCACCATCGCCCGTGGCGATGTAGAGGAAGCCGTCAGGACCAAAGCTGATCCAGCCCCCGTTGTGGTTGCTGAACGGGTCCGCCATGGTCAACAGCGTTTGCACGCTGGTTGCATCGGCGAGATTGGGATCCGCAGCGCTGACGGTGTAGCTGCGCACGGCGTTGGCTGATGCGGTGGACGAAACATACACATAGAACTTCCCGTTCTGTGCGTAGTTGGGGTGGAAGGCCAAGCCCAGCAAACCGCGTTCACCGCCAGTGGAGATACCGGTGATGGTCAAGAACGGCGTCGCGTTGACCGTATTGGTCGCGAGGTTGAGGATCTTGATGCGAGCCGTGCCCGCAGAGCCTTGTTCGATGATGAACAGGCGCGCCGTATCACCGGGCACGTGCGTCACGCCCACCGGCGCCGAAAGGCCAGCGGCCACGCGAGTGGTAGTGATCGGGGTTTGGGCTTCGGCGGAGCCAACGCAGAGCGCGGCAACGCTGGCGAGCATCAGTGACAGCTTCTTGAAGAGCATGGAGCCTCGAGGTCGAGCTTGTAGGCAGTCTTGGATAGGAGGTTCAGAGACCGTTTGAGCCTAACCGCCATCCGCGATTCGGGATAGACGACACCGAGCCTAGCCGAGGTGGTTTGGGTTCGAGTCGCGCAAAGCCGCCGGAGCCTGCACTCCTTTGAGCCTTGCTGGAAAGGACTTCCGACTGTGGACGGATCGAACCATGGGCCGGTTCCCTAGAGGGAAGCAATGGCCTACCGGTTCGCCACCTCCTTCGCCTACTCTCTTGCCTCATGGACGGCGTCCAAACGCATTGGTGGTGGCTGCTTGTGCCCCTAGCGCCCTTGTTTCTCGTGTTCCTGCTGCCGCGGGACCCGGTGCGCTTAGCCCTGCGGCTGACGCTCGGGGTGCTGTTCCGCACGCGAGTGGAAGGTCTAAAGGACCTGCCTCAGCTGAAGCTGTCCGGTCGCGGGGCTGCTCGTAATGGTGTCTTGCTCGTTCCCAATCATGTGGACTTTGTGGACGCCTTGCTGCTTGCGACACTCGTCCCGCGTCGCGTGCGCTTTGTGGCGCCGCTGGAAACGCTGCAGGATCGTGCTGTTGGCCCGCTGTTGCGCGCGCTCGGAGCCGTGGGCGTCGATGCCTCCGCACCGCTCAAGCAGACACTGCGCGACCTGCGCCAAGTCAGCGCTCTGCTGCGCGCGGGTGAAGTGGTGTGCGTCTACGCCGGTGGCGAGCTCGGTCGACGCGGCCTGTTGTTGCCCTTCCAACGCGGTGTCGAGCATCTCGCTCGCGGCACCGGTGCCAGCATCGTGCCTGTCTGGTGTGGGCGCGCCTGGAGCGGTGGTTTCAGCGCGACACGCGAACGCGCGTGGTGGACTCTGCCGGACGAAGTTCCGCAGCAAGCGGATGTGTGGTTTGGAACGGCATTGTCCGATGACACGGACATGCACACGGTGCGCCGCGCGGTGGCCGATCTAGGTGAGCGTGCGTGGCAGGCTCAAGCGCCCAAGCGCACTCCGCTGCACCACGGCTTTGTGAAAGCGGTGCGACGCAGGCCTTGGAGGCGCGCACTCTACGATCCGGTGCGGGGCGGCATCCGCCGCTATGAGGCGCTTGCGGGTGCGATTGCGTTGGCGCGAGCCTTGCGCACGACTTGGCAACCTGGGGAGACGGTAGGCGTGTTGCTGCCGCCGTCGGTCGCGGGTGTGGTGGTGCAAGCAGCAGCGGCGCTATCCGGCCGCACCATCGTCAACCTGAATTACACCGCTGGCTCGGCGGGTATGGGCTCGGCTGCGCGTCAAGCACAATTGACACGCGTACTGACCTCCAAAGTGTTCCTGCAGAAGGCACGCCTCGAACTGCCAACTGGGCTAGAGCCCGTGTGGGCCGAGGACCTGGCGCGCACGATCGGGCCCAGACAGCGTTTGGCTGCATTGGGCGCAGCATTGTGCTTGCCGATCGGGTGGTTGGAGCGGTACTGCGGAGCAACGCAGCGCGTCGGCATGGACGATGTAGCCACCATCATCTTCTCCAGTGGCTCGACCGGCGAACCCAAAGGTGTGCCGCTCACGCATCGCAACCTCGACGCCAACCTGGCTGGCGTGGCCCAAGTGGTGCACCTCGAGACGGGCGATTGCCTCTTGGGCATCTTGCCGCTCTTCCACAGCTTTGGTTACTTCGCGACTTGGTTCGCGTTGGAGAACGGCATTGGTTTGGCATGCCACGCCAATCCGTTGGATGTGGAGACCATCGGCCGCATCGTGTCCGAAGAGCGCGTCACCATCTTGATTGCCACACCGACCTTTCTATCGCTGTACACCAAGAAGGTTCCGCCCGAACAGTTCGCGTCCTTGCGCATCGCGCTGGCGGGTGCGGAGCGGCTCACCAGCGCTGTGGCCGATGCATTTGAAGACCGCTTTGGTCTGGCGCCTATTGAAGGGTACGGCGCGACCGAGTGTGCGCCCGTGATTGCTGTCAGCGTGCCGGCGGCGCGCGATACCTCACCGGAACGGCGTCATTGGCGGCGCGGTAGTGTGGGACACCCGCTCTTGGGTGTGGCGGTGCGCGTGGTGGACCCGGACACGGGCGAATCGTTGCCCCACAACACACCGGGCATGCTGCTCGTCAAAGGTGCGAATGTCATGTCGGGATACCTGGGTCGCCCCGATTTGACAGCAGAAGTCCTGCACTCTGGCTGGTACCGCACGGGCGACATCGCACGCATCGACTTGGATGGCTATGTGTGGATCACCGATCGGTTGTCACGCTTCTCCAAGATCGCGGGCGAGATGGTGCCGCACGGCCGCATCGAAGAAACACTGCACGCTGCGACCGATGCCACCTACCCGACCTTCGCGGTCACGGCTCTTGCCGATGAGCGCCGCGGCGAGCGACTCGTGGTCTTGCACACTGCGGACGACAGCGTGCTGGACGCAGCACTCGCAGGGCTGAGCAAAGCAGGCCTACCGAACTTGTGGATCCCCCGCCGCGAGCACTGCGTGCGCGTGAGCGCGATCCCCGTGCTGGGCACGGGCAAGCTGGATCTACGCGCACTCAAGCAGCTCGCTCAAGAGCTTACTTGCGCTTCCAAATGACGCCCTTGGGCGTGTCTTCCAGCACGATGCCTTTGGCAAGCAGCTCGTCACGGATGCGGTCGGAGGCCTGAAAGTCCTTGCGCTTGCGTGCCTCTTGACGGGCGGCAATCGCCCGCTCGATTTCCGCATCCAAGGATTCCTCCTCTACGCGCACGCAGCCCAGCACCTTGTTGGCCGTGTGCACGAGGAACTGGTTGGCGGCGGCGGCAGCCGAGGCCCCCAAGCGCTCTTCCAACACAGCCGTGCGCAATTGCATCAAGGCGGCAATCGCGCGCGGTGTGTTGAGGTCATCATCCATGGCGGCAGTAAACTCCGACTGACACTCTTCCACTTCCTCCAAGCCAGCTTCGCTGCTGGCGGCCGCACCATGGCCGGTCATCGCACGACGCAAGCGTGCGGCGAGGTCATCCAAGTTCTCGAGCACACTCTTCGACTCGTCCATGATGGCCCAAGTGAAGTTCAAAGGTGTGCGGTATTGACCGCGCAACAAGCAGAAGCGCAGAGCACGCGGTTCGTACCCCTTAGCCACTACATCGTCGATCGAGTAGCAGTTGCCGAGGCGCTTGCTCATCTTGCCGCCATCGACCTGCAGGAACTTGGTGTGCATCCAGACATTCGCGAAGGGCGCACCCGTGAAGCACTCTGTCTGGGCAATCTCACACTCGTGGTGCGGGAAGACATTGTCCTCCCCGCCCGTGTGGATGTCGATGCGATCGCCGAGGTGCTTGCGCGCCATCGCCGAGCACTCGATATGCCAGCCGGGGAACCCGTGTTCGCCAAAGCGCGTGGGCCACTTCATGATGTGCCGCGCATCACTCTTCCACAGTGCAAAGTCCGCCGGATGGCGCTTTTCTTCGCGCACCTCGATACGGGCACCTGCGTCTAGTTCACTTACCGTGTTCCCCGAGAGGCGACCGTAGCGCGGAAAGCGCGCGACCTCAAAGTAGACATCCTCACCGGCCTGGTAGGCGTAGCCTTTCTGAATCAAGCCTTCGATCATCTCCACCATCTCGGGGATGTGCTCGCTGGCCCTCGGGTAGACCATCGCCGGCTCGATCCCGAGCTTGTGAATGTCCTCCATGAAGAGCCGCGTCCAGTGACGACTGATCTCCCATGGGTCGCGATTCTCTTTCTTGGCCTGCGACTCGATCTTGTCTTCGCCTTCGTCGGCGTCGTCCAGCAAGTGTCCTACATCGGTGATGTTCATCACCTGCTTGACCGTCAGGCCCGAGCACTCCAACCAGCGGCGCAAAGTGTCCGCGAAGATGTAGGCGCGGAAGTTACCGATGTGCGCACGGCCGTACACCGTCGGCCCGCAGTTGTACATGCGCACGACGCCATTCTCGAGCGGGCGGAACGGTTCCTTTTGGCGAGTGAGCGTGTTGTAAACGACGAAGGTCACGGAAGGCCTCTAGCTGTGCGTGGGGCGCGTGGCACGCGAGTGCGTGCAGGATGCGCGTATCATGATCCCCTTCACTGGGTTCAGCATCAAGGGGTTCAGCATCAGGAGTCACACGCTGCAACCAGAGGTTCCGTATGGCAAACTCGGGGTCCTATGCTCGCCAACGCCCTGTCATGTGTAGTTCTTGCTGTACTGACCCCTCAGGCTGGTCAAGGCGGTCAGGGAGGTCAAGGTGGTCAACAGCCGCGTATGCCGCGCGTGCCGTCGATGACCGAGCTGATGAAGGATGTGGACCTCTATCCGGCCGAACGCCCGGTGGCGGTGCAGCACTTCTTCGCCGTCGAAGGCGAGGCCAAGCCCGAGGCTTTGACAAAGGCCTTCCAGGAGTTGAAGAGCGACAAGGCGCTGTGCCGCATCACCTATGGTCCGGTGTCGACCAGCTCGCGACCGAAGCTGCAGTTCCTCGCTGTCGAGGCTCCGGCGGGCGTGAAGAAGAAGGAGGTAGAGCGTGCCTTGGAGCGCGGTGGATTCAAAGCCGATGAAGTGGCCGCAACCTGCTTCCAAGGACCGCAACAGAACTTTGGGGGACAAGGCGGTGCCTTTGGCCTCAGCTCACGCGATTGGCTACTGGGGACCAGTGCCGATTTGCGCTGGTGCGAAACCTTGCTGGGCTTCAGCCAGTTTTTTCATGTGCCAAGTAAATTGGACGCCGACCAAATCGCTGATCGCGTCACAAAGCTTGGACAGCCATTCGGGCGCGGGGACATTGGCAAGCTCGTAATCCACTCCATTACTTGGCGCTTGGAAGGCACTCTCGATGAAGCCATCGCCAAGCGTTTGGAGAAGGCCCTGCTCAAGGTGACTTGCGTGAAGCGCGCAGTGGTCGATGTGGGTTCGAAGACTCTGGCCATGGAAGTCGCGCTCGAAGGCGTACGCGTTTCTGGTTTGCCCACCGAGCTGCCTATTCCTGAGGAGTTCAAGGGCTTCGCGGACGCGGCCGCTCAGAATGCAGGCAATGCTCTGGATGCTCCGCGTGTGCGCTTTGACACCACGCCGGTGTGGGAGTTGCTCGACAAAGAGTTGCTCAAGCCCCTGACCATCGAGAAGCAAACCGCGCAACCTGCGGAGCAGCCGGCCGATGGCGGCTGAGCAAGTTCCGTTTCGCCTCGTGCGCGAGGTGGGCAGCGGAGCCAGTGGCCGCGTCTGGCAAGCCGTGCTCGTACGCGATTTGCCTGATTGCCCTGCAGGCACGCAACTAGCGGTCAAGCTGATCCATCCACACTTGCGCGAGCACACGGAGTTGCTCAATCAAGTGGACAACGAAGTGCGCGCGGGGATGGCCGTGCGACATCCCGCGGTCGTGCGGGTCTACGCCACGGGCGATGGCCCCGAGGGCCGCTGGTTGGCAATGCAATGGGTCGGTGGCCCGACGCTGCGCACTCTGCTCGAAGAGGCGCAGGGTGCGCTCGCCGAGCCACGCGTGCGTGCGATCTTGCGGCGCGCCTACGAGGGTCTGGCGGCCTTGCACTCCGCACATTGGATGCACGGCGACATCAAGCCCGAGAACATCCGCTTGGACGAAGAAGGTCAAGCGGTGCTGTTGGATCTGGGCTTCGCCCGCCGCACCGATCATCCGGCGCAGGATCGAAGACCTGGTTCCATTGCCTACCT
>Ga0208788_1001134_pt1 | contig 13006 bp, 10 predicted proteins | sample Wag4_2014_7_11_3_FD_187363 | JGI IMG/M metagenome (GOLD analysis project Ga0208788, IMG submission 187363) | Fresh water mixed with fracking chemicals microbial communities from Ohio, USA - Utica-2 Time Series FC 2014_7_11 (SPAdes) (version 2) ... | reverse complement strand
ATCCTGGTGGGCGAGTATCCGGGCGTGGCGCGCGTGATGGGGCTGATCCGCAAGGCGGGCGCCGTCACGGCATGCCTGTCCAACACCAACGACCGGCACTGGACGGCCCTGCTCGAGCTGCCCGCGATGGGCGAGATCGAGCACCGGCACGCGTCGCACCTCCTGCGCTGCGAGAAGCCCAGCGAGGCGATCTACCGCGCGTTCGAGCAGGCGACGGGATTCCGCGGCGGCGAGATCCTGTTCCTCGACGACCTCGATGAGCACTGCGTGGCCGCGCGGGCGTGCGGGTGGAACGTCATCCGCATCGACCACGAGCGCGACACCGCGGCGCAGATCCTGTCCGTGGCGCGCGCGCACGGCGTGGCGTGCTGAGTGGCGAGCCGCGGCGCCGCCGTGCGCGGGTCAGCCGCAGATCTCGCGGCAGAGCACCGTCGCGAACGCGCCCTTCGGCAGGTCGAACATCACGCGGATGTAGCCTCCGTGCGCGTCGACGCCGGAGTCGACCGACCAGTCGCGCATGACGATTCGGTACGGACGCCGCGCGCCGGCGCTGTCGAGCGCGGGTGGCGCGAAGTGCGCGTCGACGACGCCGCACGCCGCGAGCGCGCGCCGCTCGATCTCGCGCGGGGCGCCGGCGGCCTCGGGCATGCCGGGGCCGGGGATCGGTCCGGAGGCGGAGAGGTCGTGGCGCGCGCAGCGGGCGCGGAGCTCCGCGAGCTCGTCGTCGGGCGCATCGGCCGCGATCGGGAAGAGCGAGCTCGTGCCCGCGAGCACCGCGACATCGCCGCGCAGCACGTCGCCGAAGGTGCCGTCGCGCACGCGCTCGGACAAGGCGTGGTTGTAGACCGCGCCCTGCAGCGCGCTCATCCAGAAGCTGCGGGTGTGGGCGGGCACCGCGCGGACGGCGCCGGCGGCATCGCGTCCGCGGGCGAGTGCGCGCAGCGCGATCCGCTCGGCCTGGTCGTTGCGGCCCCAGAGGTCGTGCGCCGCCTGGTACTCGCCGCGGTCGTAGAGCTCGCGCACCTCCATCTGGTGCGGCGGGAAGGGTGCGCCGCGCGAGCCGAGCATCTCGTCGAGCAGCTCGCGCCACTCGCCGCGGGCGAAGTGGCGTCCGATCACGTGGTTGTTCGTGCGGTAGCCGAATCGCTGCTCGCCGAAATAGTCGGGGATCCCCTGCTGCGCGAGCTCCTGCATGCGGCGCTGCACGGTGCGCACCTGCATCGGATCGACGTCGCGGATGCGGATCACGAAGCGGTTGCCGCGCAGGTGTCCGCGGCGGAGCTTGTTGGTGTGGCGCTTGGCCCACATGACCGCGAGGCGCTCGTGCTGCAGCTCGCCGACCGGTCGGTCGATGGGCAGGTGCACCGACACGGTCTGGTGGGTGACCGCGACGCGGTCCTTCATGCCGGCGAAGCCGATCGCGCCTTCCTCGACCTTGAAGTGCCGGCAGAGGACGCCGAGCATCTCGGTGTGCGGCATGTTGGTCTTCTGGATGCCGAGGTAGAGGTGCTCGCCTTCACCGCACGGGTCGTAGGCGGGGATCTCCTCGACGATGAAGTCGTCGGGGCGCTCCTTGAGCCGGCCGCCGATGCCGGTCGCCGCGGACGCGCGCGGACCGGGTCGCGGATCGATGCGCGCATGGGGGGCCGCGTTGGTCACCCAGTTCGAGGGCACGAGCAGGCCGCAGGACGGGTGCACGACGAACTCCGTCGAGTTCGTGGAACCGCGCGACCCGGCGAGCGTGGGCTCGACCTCTGGGTCCCCTCTGTCATCGAGACGGTCGTCGGAGCGGTCGTCGGTGCGGTCGTCGGTGCGCATCGTCATGTCTCGGGATCAATCCTCGTCGTCGTCCTCGCCGGCCTCGATCGGCGGCTCGATCGCGGGGCGCTCGTCGGCGACGGCCTCGAGGACCTCCTCGGCGACCTCGATGGGCGTGCGGTGCTTGATGCCAAGCGCGATGGCGTCGCTCGGCCGGGCGTCGAGCTCGATCAGCTGGCCGCCCTGCCGCAGAAGGATGCCGGCGAAGTAGGTGCCCTGCTCGAGCCGGTGGATGACGATCTTGACGAGCTCGCCGCCGAGGGCGGTGATCGCCTGGTCGAGCAATTCGTGGGTCTGCGGGCGGGGCAGGCTCTGTCCGCCGAGGCGGCGCTCGATGGCCATCGCCTCGCTGGTGCCGATCTTGATCGCGAAGCTGCGGGTCCCCCCGCGCTCGGCGAGTTCGATGAACTGCTCGGCGCTCGAGTCGAGGATCAGCACGCGGGAGAGTTCCATCGGAACGAGCATGGGGGGAACGCGAGGATAGCGCGGTCGGCGCTGCGGGGGGCGACGATGCGTGGGGAGGATTCCGCGGTCGCGCGCCGCCATGGGGAGCGGGGCTTCACCGAGGCGGACGCGCTCGGGCCGCTACCACGCGCTGAGCACGCGGGCGATGTCCTGCGCGCCGACCATGCAGTCGCCGTCGAGGTCGGCGACGCACGCGTCGCAGTCGGCGCAGGGTCCCCAGGCGTCGAGCAGGATCGCGAGGTCCATCGCGTTGACGGCGCCGTCGCGGTTGAGGTCTTCGGCCACGTAGGGTGGCGGCGCGAGCGCGATCGAGGCGGCGATGTCGAGCCGGCCCTTTCCGTAGAGCGTGTCGGTGCCGGGGTCGCCGAGGTCGTCGGCGCCCTGCTCGAGGAGGGCGCGGACCTGGTCGCGCGACAGCGCGGGGTTGTACGCCCAGAGGAGCGCGGCGGCGCCGGTCACGTGCGGCGCGGCCATGCTGGTGCCCGACTTGTTGGTGAAGCCGGTGGTTCCCGAGAGCGACCAGACGTTCACGCCGGGCGCGGCGAGGTCGACCTCGGCGCCGAAGTTCGAGAAGTTGGCGCGGAGATCGCGGTTGTCGGTGGCGGCGACGGCGATCGTCTCCGGCCAGCGCGCGGGGGCGGCGATGTTCGTGTTGCCGTTGTTGCCGGTGGCGGCGACCATCAGCGCGCCCTGCGCGTGCGCGTACTGCACGGCCTGCTGGAACACCGGGTTGAACGCGTAGAACTGCAGGCTCATGTTCACCAGGCGGGCGCCGTTGTCGACGGCCCAGATGAGCCCGCTCGCGACGTTGGCCTCGAAGCCGGTGCAGCCGTTGACGACCACGACGGGCAGGAGGCGCGCGTTCCACGCGAGGCCCGCCATGCCGGTGCCGTTGTTTCCCGTGGCGGCGATGATGCCCGCGACGTGCGTTCCGTGGTTGCACTCGTCGATGGTGATCGTCGTGCCGTCGGGGATGTTGATGCCGGGCAGGATGCGGCCCGCGAGCTCGCCATGCGGATCGATGCCCGAGTCGAGCACGGCGATGACCATGTCGTTGCCGTGCGTCGCGTTCCACGCGGCGACCGCGCCGACGTCGGCTCCGACGGCGCCCGTCACGCCGCCGATGACCTGCCCGGTGTTGCGCAGCGCGTACTGCGTGAAGAAGTCGGTGTCGTTCGGGATCTCGGCGAGTCCGCCCTCCGCGTCGAGGTCGGCGCGGGCAATGGCGGAGGTGAGGCGCCGCAGCACGGCGGCGGCGGCGGCCGGATCGCGGCCGGGGGCGAGCTCGGCGCGGTACCAGCGGTCGAGGCCGATCGCGCGGGCGGTGGCGGCGTCGCGGGGCGGCGCGACGAAGATGCTGCGCACCGAGACCACCCCGGCCTGCCGGAGGACGCGCGCCGACGCGGACGAGACCAGCGCGCGGCCGGGGGCGCGCAGCACGGGCTCCCCGCGGGATCCGGCGTCGACGTGGACTCCGGGCGCGAGCTGGATCAGGACGTGCGACGACGCATGACCGGCGACCTCGACGAGATTCGGAGGATCGGACACGGCGAGCGGACCGTGCGACTGCGCGAACGCTCCCGCCTGCACCGCCGCCATCGAAAGCACGGAGGCGAGCGTCGCGAGCGGTCTGGACGGCATCGGGCGGGGGTTCGTCATGGTCGGGCGCGGGCAGCTGCGAGCGAAGGGCGGGCGATGAAGGACGGAGGCCGGATGGCGCAGGACGAGATGGCGGAGGATGGGACAGGCAAGCACGCCGGCACGTCCGTTCAAACTACCCCTGCGTTCGGGCGTGTCAGGAACGGGGTTTCCGATTTCCATCGAACGGTGAGGGTTTTTCCGGCTGCGCGGGTGGCGCTGCGGGGCGACGTGAGCGCCGCGGTTATAGTCCGCCCCTTCGCGCGGGCCCTGGTCGGTCCGCGGCAAGCGTTTCCAGCACCTTCACCGAACACTCCGAACACCATGAGCACCTCGCGCCACCTGTTCACCTCCGAAAGCGTCTCGATGGGTCACCCCGACAAGGTCTCCGATGCGATCTCGGATGCCGTGCTCGACCTGATCCTCGACCATGACTCCGAGGGCCGCTGCGCGTGCGAGACGCTGGTGACCACCGCCCAGGCGATCGTCGCGGGCGAGATCAAGTTCCACCAGAACCCGAAGAAGAAGTTCGACGTCCAGCAGACGATCCGCGACACCATCCTCCGCATCGGCTACGACGACGCGGCGATGGGCTTCGACGGCAACGGCTGCGGCGTGATCAACCTCCTGCACGAGCAGTCGGCCGACATCGCGCGCGGCGTCGTCCGCAAGGCCAAGAAGGCCCAGGGCGCCGGTGACCAGGGCATGATGTTCGGCTTCGCATGCGATGAGACCGACCGTCTCATGCCGCTGCCGATCAACCTCTCGCACCGGCTCGTCGAGCGGCAGGCCGAGGTGCGCCGCAAGGGCATCATCTCGGGCATCCGTCCCGACGCGAAGAGCCAGGTCACGATCGAGTACGACGGCCTCGACCCGAAGAAGGTCGACGCGGTCGTGCTCTCGACCCAGCACGCGCCCGAGTGGAACGGCGAGAAGAAGCAGGCCGAGCTCAAGAAGGCCGTGACCGACGCGATCATCAAGCCGGTGCTCGGCAAGTGGTGGCACGACGGCGTGAAGGTCTTCGTGAACCCGACCGGACAGTTCGAGATCGGCGGCCCGCACGGCGACTGCGGCCTCACGGGCCGCAAGATCATCGTCGACACCTACGGCGGCCGCGGCCGTCACGGCGGCGGCGCGTTCAGCGGCAAGGATCCGTCGAAGGTCGACCGCAGCGCGGCGTACATGGCGCGCTACATCGCCAAGAACATCGTGGCCGCCAAGCTGGCGCGCTGCTGCGAGGTCCAGGTCGCCTACGCGATCGGCGTCGCGGAGCCCGTCTCGGTGCTCGTCGACTCGCAGGGCACCGGCAACGTGGGCGACGAGATCCTCTCGAAGCTCGTGCGCGAGCACTTCGACCTCACGCCGTACGGCCTGATCGAGATGCTCAAGCTGCGCGCGCCGATCTACTCGCCGACCTCGAGCCACGGCCACTTCGGCCGCGAGCCGGGCGAGGGCGGCAAGGGCACCTTCAGCTGGGAGAAGACCGACATCGCGGCGGCGCTCAAGAAGGGCGCGGCGAAGTCGATCAGCGCTCCCAGGAAGGCGGTCGCGGGCGGCGGCGGCAAGCGCTCGCCGGAGCTGGCGCTCGCGTGAACCGCGAGGACCATCAGCGAGAGGCCCCCGTCGGATATTCGGCGCGAGAGATCGCGCTTGAGCGCATCCTCGCGCAGGCGATGCGCTTTCCCGACCTCGACATCGCGCCGTTCGACCCGAGGTCCTCGCTGCATGCGGGACCGATGGCGGTCGCGGGCGGGCGGTCGGCGCTCGACCCGCGCGACGCGGCGCTCGCGCGCGCGATCGAGCACGCGGTGGTGCGGCGGTACCTCACGCTGATCGCGTGCATCCGTCCGCACCTGTCGAAGAACTGGCCGCTGCTCGAGAAGCCGATCCAGGCGGCGCTCCTCGCGGGCGCGGCGCAGATCCTGTTCCTCGACCGCGTGCCCGCGGCGGCGGCGGTCGATGCGAGCGTCGAGTGGACGAAGCGCCGCCTGCGCCCTGGTGCGGGCGGCCTGGTGAACGCCGTGCTCCGCAAGGTCGCGGGCAGCGTGGTGGAGCGGGTGCCCGCCGGCGACGGCGCGGTGCTCGACCACACCCGCCGCGACCTCGTGCCGCTTGCGGACGGCGGCGCGCTGCGCCTCTCGGTGCAGGCGTTCAGCGAGGACGCCGCCGCCGCGATCGCCGAGAAGACGAGCCACGCGCGCGAGCTGATCCTGCACTGGATCGGCGCGTTCGGGTTCAAGGAGGCGCAGCGGATCGCGCTGCACGACCTCGTCGACGCACCGCTGATCGTGACGCCGTTCGACGCGGCCGACGCGCGGTTCGCCGGACTCGCGACGCCGCACGCCGACGCCGGCTTCGGCGTGTGGACCGGCACCCACGCCGAGATGACCGCGCTGCTCGGCGAGATGCCCGGGCTGCGCGTGCAGGATCCGACCGCGGCGTCGACCTGCGCGGTGCTCGGGCGCACGCTGCGCGAGGCGATCGCGCGCGAGCCGAGGCTGATCGTCGACCTCTGCGCGGGGCGCGGGACCAAGACCCGCCAGCTCGCGGAGATGTTCCCGGGCGCGACCGTGCTCGCGACCGATCCCGACCAGGCGCGCTTCGAGGCGCTGGCGCGGCTGCGCGAGCGCCATTCCAACATCCGCGTGCTGGGCAACGAACTGCTCTTCCGTGAGGCGGCCGGCAAGGCCGACCTCCTGCTGCTCGACGTGCCGTGCTCGAACTCGGGCGTGCTCGCGCGCCGCCCCGAGGCCCGCTACCGGTTCACCAAGGCGCGCACCAAGAGCGTGATCGAGCTCCAGCAGAAGATCTCCGACCCCGCGATCGGCCTGGTCGCGCCGCGCGGCGCCGTGCTCTACGCGACCTGCTCGATCGAGCACGCCGAGAACGAGGCGCAGGCGCGGCGGCTGGCGAACCGGCACGGACTGGCGCCGGTGCTCGACCGCACCATCATGCCCGAGGGGCTTCCGGGCGAGCCGCTCGCGCGCTATCGCGACGGCGGGTTCCACACGCTGCTGCTGCGGAGTTGAGCGCGTCGCGGCGACAGGCATCGCGGATGCGTGGTCCCCGCCGCGCCGACCTCCGGCTCGCTGAAGAGGATTTCACCGCCCCGCGCAGCGTTCGGCGAGTGGTACCATCTCCCCTTCCACCCCGAACGGAACCCCGCGCCATGCGCATCCTCGACATCCTCTCCCCGACCTCCGTCAAGGTGCCGCTCGCGGCCACGGAGAAGCACGCGATCATCGACGAGCTCGTCGACCTGCTGGCGACCAACGGGCTCTGCCCGGATCCCGTGAGCGTGAAGCGCGCGGTGTGGGAGCGCGAGTCGCAGCGCTCGACCGGCATCGGCGAGGGACTCGCGATCCCGCACGGCAAGTGCGGCGGAACGCAGGGCCTCGTGCTCGCGATGGGCAAGCCGGCGCAGCCGATCGAGTTCGGCTCGATCGACAAGAAGCCGGTGCAGCTGGTGATCCTGCTGGTCTCGCCGCCGGAGAAGAAGGACGAGCACATCCAGGCGCTCGGCAAGATCTCGAAGATCATGACGAGCCCGGAATTCCGCCAGCGCGCCTACACGGCGCAGACGCCCGCGGAGCTCTACCAGCTCTTCCGCGAAGCGGAGTCGTGAGCGCCTTCGCGCGGCCGCGCGGGGACTCCCGCCGCCCCGGCGCAGCGGTTACTTCTTGAGCGCCTTGACGCGCATCTCGCCCGCCTGCTTCATGATCGGGCCGGCTTCCTTCTGGCGATCGGTGGCCATGAGCAGGTCCGCGAGCGCCTGGTGGAGCCGCCACTCGCCGGGCCATCGCTCGATCGCGCCGCGCAGCTCGCGCTCGGCGTCGGCGAATCGCTCGAGGCGCTGCAGTCCGACGGCGCGGGCGAGGATCAGCAGCGGATTGTCGGGGTTCGCCGCGACCAGCCGGTCGACGATCGCGAGACCCTCCTGCACGAGGTCGGGACGGACCGACTCGACGAGCATCGCCGCGAGGCGGCGCAGCGCGATCGGATCCTCGGGCGACATGTCGACCGCGCGCCGCGCGACGGTGTAGGCGTCGTCGAATCGGTCGTCGGCGACGAGGAAGTTCACGAGCTCCTCGCGCAGCGATCCCCAGGCGGGGTTCGCCTCCCAGGTCGAGCCCGCGTAGGCGATGGCGCCGTTGCCGTCGCCCGAACCGCGGATCACGCGCGCGATGCCGATCGCGAGGTCCTCGGAGAGGCCGTCGCGCTCGGCGACGCCGCGCAGCAGCGTGCCCGCGGAGGCGAAGTCGCCGATGACCGCGTCGAACCACGCCATGCGGACCTCGGCGCTCGATCGCACGGGGCCGTCGAGGCCGATGGCCGACGCCCACGCGAGGGCGCGGCGGTAGCGCTCGAGTCCGCGGGCGGCGCGGGCGCGGGTCGCGTCCTCCGCCTTGCTGCCGTTGCCGCTGAAGACCACCTGCGGCGAGACGAGCACGCGCTCGTGGTCGAACTCGGCGAGCGCGAACTGCGCGTTGACCGCACCGAGCGTGCCGACGCCGGCGAGCGAGGCGAGCGCGACCGCGCCGACCGCGAGGCCGCGGCCGGTGATGCGTCCGTCTCGCTTGAGCTGCGTGCGGTGGAGCCGCGCGTCGCGCGCGCTCGCGAGCTGCCAGAGGATCCAGGCAAGCGCGGTGGCGCAGATCGCGACGCCCGACGCGAAGAGCAGCGGCACGCCGAGCACGCCGCGCACGGCGAAGAAGCTGCCGACCGCGACCACGGCGAGCGCGATCTCCTCGTTCCAGGTGAGGTCCCAGCGCTTCTGCGCGGGCGCGGCCACCACGGGCTTGGCGAGGAACGCGGGCGTTCCCCAGCCGACGTGGAGCGCCTGCTCCGGGCACGCGCTCACGCAGTCGAGGCACTTCATGCAGCCCTGGTCGACCACCATGCGGAAGTCGCGGACCTCCTCGTGCACGCGCACGTTCGAGGTGCACACGGCGGTGCAGTGGCCGCACTGGGTGCACGCGTCGGTGACGCGGATGCGCAGCGGCGCGACCTCGTCGAGCGGCGCGAAGAAGCCGCCGTACGGGCATCCGTAGGTGCAGTAGCCCTTCGCGCCGAGCAGGTACACCGTCAGGAAGCCGCACACCAGCAGGAACGGCACCGACATCAGGAGCCCGGGGAAGGTCGCCCAGAAGTCGGTCGTGACCAGGCTGGTGGTGAAGCCCGGCCACTCGAGCCCGGGGCGCGTGTAGGGCGCGATCGCGAAGCGGTAGATCAGCGGCCACAGGAACATGTAGACCGCGAGTGCGAGCGGCAGCCACAGGAGGAGCCGCGAGCGGAACAGCCGCGGACGGATGCCGACGCGCTTCATCAGGTGGCCGCAGAAATCCTGCAGCATCACGACGTGGCAGCCCCAGCCGCAGAACCAGCGGCCGAGCACCGCGGTCGACGCGAGCGCGAGCACGAAGAAGATCGTGCCGACGGTGATCACGCCGTCCTTGACGGTCTCCATCGACTCCGACGGCTCGATGGGCTTGATGGTCGTGCCGCTCCAGAGCCACTGGACGACGTGGAAGATCATCAGCGCCTGCACGATCAGCAGCACCGTGGCGCGGCGCCAGCCCATGCGGGAGCGCGGCGTGCGCGGACCACCGGGCGTGTGGGTGTCGTGGCCGACCGAGGCACCGCCGATGCCGGATCCCGCGCCGAGGATCGGCAGCGAGAGCCCGGGTGAAGCAGGCGTCTTGGGCTCGCAACGCGGCGTGTTCGAGGACATCGCCGCCATCCTAGCGGCGTACGGGACAGGCATGCAGGGCGGCGTCGCGCGCGACGGGCTCCCCTATACTCGCCGCTCATGGCTGTGCGCGACTACTACGAGGCCCTGGGCGTGAATCGGTCTGCGACCGCGGACGAGATCCGCCGCGCCCACCGCAAGCTCGCGCTGCAGTACCACCCCGACCGCAACAAGGAGAAGTCGGCCGTCGCGCGATTCGCCGAGATCCAGCAGGCCTACGAGGTGCTCTCGGACGACGAGAAGCGCAAGCGCTACGACGATTTCATCCGGATCGGCGGGACGCCCGAGGCGTTCGCCGGCGGTGCGGGTGCGGCTGGTGCGGGTGCGGGCGCGGGGCCGTTCGGTGCGGGCGGGCCATTCGGCGGCGGTGGACCATTCGGCGGCGCGCGCGGGCAGAGCCGACCGACCGAGCAGTGGACGAGCTCGGACAGCGAGACCTTCGAGTCGATCTTCGGCGACATGTTCGGTCGCGGCGGAGGCGCCCGCGGCGGCCAGCGAGGCCGCGGTCCCGGCGCGCGCGCCCGTGCGCAGGCGCACACGACCTACGAGCTCGCGGTGCCGCTCGAACGCGTGCTCAAGGGCGGCAAGCATCGCTTCTCGATCGACGGCGAGAACCACGAGGTGGAGATCCCGGTCGGCATCGACGACGACGAGGTGCTCGCGGTGCCCGGCCGGCTCGACGTCGTGGTGCGCGTGCACGCGGACGCCCACCCGTGGCTCACGCGCGAGGACCGCGACCTCTCCTACGACCTGCCGCTGTCGATCGTCGAGGCGACGCTGGGCGCGGCGATCGACGCGCCGCTTCCGACCGGAGGCAGCGTGTCGCTCAAGATCCCGCCGGGCACGGCGAGCGGCAAGAAGATGCGCATTCCCGGCAAGGGCGTGCCGGCGGCGGGCGGCAAGCCCGCGGGCGACCTCTACGTGGTCGTGCAGATCGTGCCGCCGAAGGATCCGAGCGAGCTCACGCGTTCGCTGCTCAAGGAGATCGGCGGGACGCTGGAGAATCCGCGCGCGCGGATCGCGCATCTGCGCGCGTGGTGCTCAGCGCCGCGCGTGACGCTCAGCGCCGCGCGTGGTGCTCAACGCCGCGCGTGGTGCTCAACGCCGCCCGTAGCGCCCGATCGCCTCGTTCACCCGCGCATGGATGTCGAACGGCGCGGCGACCGACTCCCAGAAGGCGTCGAAGGTGCCGCGGCCCGCGGTGGCGAAGCCGAGCGTGCCGAGGCCGAAGATCCGCTCGCGGAGCGACTGCACGACGATGGTGTTCTGGATGCGCGTGAGCGGCGCCTGGTAGAGCGCGGTCCGCAGGATGCCGCGGCGCGCGATCACGCGCCGGTCGGTCAGGACGTACGCATGGTTGATCCAGTCGAGCCACGCGTAGGCGAGCCGCGTCGACGCGAGCCCGACGGCGAACACGGCGGCGTGCGCGTCGGTCCACGGACTCCACGGGAACTGCGCCGAATAGGCGAGCAGCAGCCCGGAGACGAGCGCCGCCGCGAGCGTGCCGAGCGACGACAGGACGATGTAGAGCGCGCTCGGCCGCAGGTACAGGATGATCGTCTCGTCGGGCGCGAGCAGCGCCTGCAGCGCGTGGGGCAGCGCCGACGGCACCGCGACCGCGGCCGGCGCGGCCTCGATGCGCACGGGGCTGCGGTCGCCGCTCGAGCTCATGTGGCTCCGCCGTCCGCGGGCGCGGCCGCGCGCTGCGCCTCGCGGCGGAGCGTGCCGACGTAGGGCAGGTTGCGGTAGAGGTCGTCGTAGTCGAGCCCGTAGCCGACGACGAACTCGTCGTCGATGTCGAAGCCGACGTACTCGGCGGGCGTCGACATCGCGCTCGGTATGCGCTTGCGGAGCAGGACGCACGCGCGCACGTCGGCCGCCCCGCGGCCCATGAACTCGCTGCGCAGGAGCCGCAGCGTGCCGCCCGAGTCGAGGATGTCGTCCACGATGAGGATGTGGTGGCCCTCGAGGTGCTTCGGAAGCGCGCCGACGATCGCGCTGCCGCGCGAAGCGGTGTGGGTGCCGCCGTAGCTCGACACGGTGGTGAGCTGGATGCGCATGCGCCGCTGCGGCAGCGCGCGCACGAGGTCGGCGGCGAAGAGCAGGCTGCCCGTCATCACCGGCACGACGGTGAGGCGGCCGTCGGCGTGGCTGTAGTCCTCGCCGATCACCGCGGCGAGGGCGCGCACGCGCGCGGCGATGGCGGCGCTGGGGACGAGGACGCGCTCGATGTCCTCGTGGAGGCGGTCCTCATGAAGGTGGCCGTCGTGGAGGCGATCCTCGCGCGGCCAGGCTTCGGGGACGGCGCCCTCGCCCGCGCGGAAACCCGCGGGGTGGCGGTGATCATGCAGGTCGTCGTTGCTCACGCGCATGCTTCCTTGGGACTCGCATCCGATCGTGCGGGACCTCCGCCGAGAGGGAGGTTCCGCGTGCTGCCATCACGCCGCGCCGGCGCCGCTCCGCGCGCCCGGCGCATCTCCGTGCGTCACTGCCCGAGGCGCGCCTTGATCGCCTCGTTCACGCTCTTCGCGTCGACCTTGCCGCCCGAAAGCTTGACGACCGCACCGACGATGCGGCCGATCGCGGCCATCTTGCCCGCGCGCACGTCGTTCGCCGCCGCCTCGTTGGCGGCGATCGCGGCGTCGACCCAGGCGTTGAGCTGCCCCTCGTCGCGCACCACGATGAGCCCGAGCCGCTCGGCGACGGCCTTCGCGTCTTCGCCGCTGCCGCAGAGCGCGCCGAAGAGCGGATCCACCGCCTGCGGACCGATCGCCCCCTGCTCGCGCAGCGCGAGGATGCCCGCGACCTGCGCCGGCGCGATGCCGATCGCATGGATGCCCGCGCCGCGCTCGTTCGCGTGCTTGGCGCCGATGTTGAGGATGAGCTTGCCGGCGGCGTAGCCGACGTCCCTCACGGCATCCTTGTCCGACTTGAACGCGCCCGTCGCGACCGTGGCGCGCACGCACTCCTCGAAGAACGCGCAGGTGTCGCGCTCGCCAACGATGTTGAGGGCGTCGATCTCGCTGAGCCCGTACGCGCCGATGTAGCGCGCGCGGCGCGCCAGCGGCAGCTCGGGCACGCGCGCGGCGACCTCGGCGAGCCACGCGTCGCTGACCTCCACCGGCACCAGGTCGGGCTCGGGGAAGTAGCGGTAGTCGTGCGCGTCCTCCTTCTCGCGCTGCAGCACCGTGCGGAGGGCGATGTCGTCCCAGCCGCGGGTCTGCTTCATGCCGAGGCCCATGACGCGGCCGGTGGCGCGCCACTCCTCGACCTGCCGCGTGGTCTCGTGCTCGATCGCGCCCTTGACCGCGCGGAAGCTATTGAGGTTCTTCACCT
>Ga0208788_1001132_pt1 | contig 13013 bp, 10 predicted proteins | sample Wag4_2014_7_11_3_FD_187363 | JGI IMG/M metagenome (GOLD analysis project Ga0208788, IMG submission 187363) | Fresh water mixed with fracking chemicals microbial communities from Ohio, USA - Utica-2 Time Series FC 2014_7_11 (SPAdes) (version 2) ... | reverse complement strand
GAAATTAACGAAGCGTGCGAGCTTGTACAAGCTGCTGCTCATCCAGATGCACGCATCATCTTTGGTACAACTATCGATGACGCTCTCGGTGATGAAGTTCGAATCACTGTTATCGCAGCAGGCTTTGCAGGTGGAGAACCTAAGAAGGTTGAGATGCCTGTCATCAATGCAACAACTCTTGGTGGCGTAGCTGATCCAATTCCTTCAAATGATCCACTCTCTGTGGCTCTTGATTTGGATTCCTCACCACGTAAGCGCATTACATTTGAAGAGCTCGTCTCTGAAGATGAAATTGATGTCCCAGATTTCATGAAGTAAACCACGAACGCACTTCGCATGAAGTATCGCTTTACCAATCGCACCGGTGGCGCAAGCTCCGGTGCTTTTGCATCTCTTAACGTGGGTACGCATGTCTCTGATGACCTCGACACCGTTCTTGTAAATAGAGCGCTCTTAGCGAAAGAGCTTGGTCCTATTCAATATATGTCCCAGGTGCATGGCAATCGCGTTGCAATCATCGAAGAAGTTACGGAAGAAGATCCCACTGCAGATGCATTGGTTACTGGGATACCAGGTGTTTCACTAGCAGTTCAAGTAGCAGATTGCATTCCGCTCTTGCTGCATTCAAGCCAATCAGTTGCTGCCGTTCATGTTGGACGCAAAGGTCTGGTTAATGGCGTCGCACTTGCGGCCATAGGTGTCATGCGCGATATGGGATCTTCACACATCACCGCAATTATCGGACCTTCAATATGTGGAAGTTGTTATGAAGTTTCGCAAGAGATTCATGATGAGGTCGTTGCCCTACATCCGAGAGCAAGTGCAAAGACGGCGCAGGGAACTCTGGCTCTCGATCTTCCTGCAGCTCTGCGCACTGTGCTCGAAGGCGCTGGCATTTCTATTGTCGATGAGTTCAGATGTACTCACGAGAACCCTGATCTCTATTCGTATCGGCGCGATGGAGTTACGGGGCGTCAAGCGGGGATCATCACTTTATGAACCGCCGTGAGGAATTAGCAACAAATCTCAAAGCCGTTAAGGCTCGGATAAAGAACCCTGAAGTGACTTTGATTGTTGTGACAAAGACCTATCCAGCATCGGATGTGCAGATTCTCCATGAACTTGGTGTGCGAGATTTTGGCGAGAACCGTAATGAAGAGGGCCTCGAAAAATCAGCTGCAGTAGAGGGTCGATGGCATTACCAAGGTGAAATTCAAAGTCGAAAGCTACGGGAAATCGCACAATGGGCCGATGTAGTTCACTCGCTCGATAATTCTGGACATATTTCAAAGCTATCCAACGTTGCCGCAAAGCCAATTGATATCTTCCTTCAACTTTCACTCGATGGCGATCCATCACGTGGGGGAGTCGTTGAATCAGAACTTCCTTCCCTTGCAGATACAGCGCTGGCATCGCCCAATCTTCGACTCGTTGGCTTGATGTGTGTGCCGCCCGTTGCAGCAGAGGCTAAATCTGCCTTTACTGAAATCGCTGCCATTCATCGAAGATTTATCAGCAATTACCCAGATGCCAACGCCCTCTCTGCTGGAATGTCCGGGGACTTTGAAATTGCTATCGACTGCGGTGCGACACATATCCGCGTAGGTAGCTCAATCCTCGGCTCACGCTCAGTGCGCTAGTAACCTAGTCGTATGTCAGCACTCAATAAAATGATGGGCTTCCTTGGCCTCGTCGATACAGATGAAGAGACCAACGTTTCCGAGGTTCCACAGCGCGCAGCTGTTGCGCGACCAACTCGCGATCGCACAGGAGTAACAGTTCTAGGTTCTCACCAACCTGCACATCCAGTTGCTTCACAACCTACGATGATCGAAGAACCAGTTTCTTCATACAACATCATTACACTTCAACCACGTTCTTACTCAGAAGCTCGCAAAGTCGGCGAGTACTACCGTGAAGGAAATCCTGTCATCATCAACCTCGATGATATGGAAGAGTCAGAGCGCAAGCGTCTTGTCGACTTCGCAAGTGGTCTCGTCTTTGGACTTCACGGCCGCATTGAACGTATCAGCCTTAAGGTCTTCCTTCTCTCGCCAGCAAATGTCAGCGTCAGCAATGAAGATAAGACGGCTGCGCAAGCTTCGTTCTTTAATCAGAGCTAATACATATGCTCTCATCGCTTCTCGTACAGTTACTTGGACTCTTTAAGTTAGCTCTTTTCGCGCGAATCATCATTGATTATGTTCGAATGTTTGCCCGCAACTGGCGTCCCAACGCATTCTTCCTGGCAATCTTCGAAGTGGTTTATTCCATCACTGATCGCCCAATGAGATTTGTGCAACGCTTCGTTCCACCACTTCGCCTTGGTGGCGTAGCAATTGATCTCTCATTCATCGTGCTTCTGATTGCAATCAATTTTGCTCAGACTGCAATCAGAATAATTCTCTAGCTCTTAAGCTTTCGCGAGAATTACTCCAAAGCTTAATTCGTTATCTCCTGCAGCAACTGCTGCATCAAATTCGAATGAGAGCGCTAGCACTTCATCAGATATATGAGCAGCGTGGGCTGAAATTACATCAGCTAATTCAGCAGGAGCGCTCCAGCGCACAGAGATGCGATCTGAGATTTCAAAACCATCGCTCTTACGACGCTCTTGAATCAAGCGGATAACTTCACGAACGTTTCCTGAAGCAATGAGCTCTGGAGATAGAGCCAGATCAAGAGCAACGCTCTCACCATCATGGCTGGCAACCATCCAGCCGCTTTTTGGAACCTCAGTGACAACTAAGTCATCGATATCAATGGCGAAATCACCAAGTGTGGCTGTGCCGGTAGAGCGCAGACCCTTTACAAGAGCAGTTGCATCAGCTGCAGCAACTAACTTTGCAACATCTTGCACAGCCTTGCCGTATTTGGCGCCAAGTGATTTGAAGTTCGCCTTCACGGAGATATCTACCAAGTCTCCATCCGCATTAGCGATATCTTCGAGCTCGATGACATTGAGTTCATCTGAGATCTGAGCCTTCATATCTTCAGGAAGAGAAGCCCACCCTTGCGCCGAGATAAGTGCGCGCTGAAGTGGCTGGCGAATCTTGATTGCAGATTCTGCGCGAGCAGATCGACCCAGCTCAACAACACGTCGAGTCATGGCAACCTGCTCGTTAAGTCCAGCGTTTATCAGTGATGAGTCGGCAACCGGGAAGTCGGTTAGATGCACTGAAGCAACTGCACCAGAGTCGGCCGGGCGAACCAATACCTGCCATGTGTGCTCTGCGATAAATGGAACCATTGGCGCCAAGAGTTGCGTCACGGTTGTGAGGCACTCATGCAAAGTAGCAAGTGCTGCAACATCTCCATCCCAGAAACGACGACGCGAGCGACGTACGTACCAGTTTGAAAGATCGTCGATAAAGCGAGCAAGTACTCGGCCCGCATTTTGCGAATCGAAGTCGTTATACGCCTTATCTACTTCAACAATGAGTGCGTTGAGTTCGCTGATGATCCATTGATCCATCATCGAACGTTCACTCAGCGCAGGACTCTGCGAGAGTTCAAACTTTGAAGCCTCCGCATACAAAGCATGGAATGAGATGGTGTTCCAGTATGTAAGTAGCGTCTTTCGAACCACATCAGAGATTGCATCGTGGCCAACGCGTCGGGCAGACCATGGTGAACCTGCTGCCAACATGTACCAGCGAACGGCATCTGCGCCATGTTGATCCATGAGTGAAATTGGTTCTAGAACATTGCCGAGGTGCTTACTCATCTTGCGGCCATCTTTATCCAAGATATGGCCAAGGCAGAGAACGCTCTTGTAAGAACTTTCATCAAAGACCAGAGTTCCAATAGCCATCAAGGTGTAGAACCAGCCACGGGTCTGATCAATTGCTTCACAGATAAAGTCAGCTGGATAGGCAGCCTTGAACTTCTCTACTGAACCTTCCTTATGTGGGTATCCCCATTGAGCAAATGGCATCGCACCTGAGTCATACCAACAGTCGATAACTTCAGGGACGCGGTTCATAGTTGCTGAACAATCAGCACAAGCGAAGGTGATGTCATCAACGAATGGGCGGTGCGGATCCATTGCACTGAGTTCTTGTCCCGCAAGAGCACCTAACTCTTTGAGCGAATCGACACAGACCTCATGTTTATTCTCGCACCGCCAGATAGGAAGGGGTGTGCCCCAATAACGATTACGAGAGAGCGCCCAGTCAATATTGTTTGTGAGCCAATCGCCGTAGCGACCAGTCTTAATAGTTTCTGGGTGCCAATCTGTTTTCTGATTTTCACGGATTAATTCATCTTTAATTGAAGTAGTGCGGATGTACCAAGATGGTTGCGCGTAGTAGATCAACGCAGTGTGGCAACGCCAGCAGTGTGGGTATTCGTGTTCATATGGTTGATGCTTGTAGAGAACGCCGTTGGCCTTCAACTCTTTAACAAGTGGCTTATCTGCCTCCTTGAAGAACATCCCGCCCACGACTGGGACATCTGCAAGAAATGTTCCATCAGGTGCAATTGGATTCACAACAGGTAATCCATAGGCGCGACAAACCTGTAAGTCGTCCGCACCAAATGCAGGGGATTGGTGCACAAGACCAGTTCCATCTTCGGTGGTGACGTAGGTAGCCAAGACAATGAAATGTGAATTCGGAATTTCTAGGTAATCAAATGGTCGCTTGTATGTAGTGTGCTCTAAATCTTTACCCTTAATTGTCTTTAGGATTTCGTGCTCTCCGGCGACCTTTGAAAGTAGAGGTTGCGCAACAACGAGGATTTCACTTACCTCTTCAACTGTTGCCTTTACTACGACATAATCCACATCTGGGTGGACAGCAACTGCAGTATTAGAAACAAGGGTCCAAGGAGTTGTTGTCCAGACTAAGAATGAAGCGCCCAGTTCTGCGAGTTCTCCTGATGTTGCAGGGAAGCGCACAAAGACAGAAGGGTCGATAACAGTTTCATATCCTTGAGAAAGCTCGTGATCTGAAAGTCCCGTTCCACAACGAGGGCAATATGGTGCAACGCGATGGTCTTGAACAAGCAGACCCTTCTTCCAAATCTCTTTCAGGCTCCACCAGACGCTCTCAACATATTCAGGAGCCATCGTCCAGTAAGCCTGATCGAAATCAACCCAGAAGCCCATGCGCTCTGTCATGGTGGTAAATGCATCGACATGTCGGGTTACTGATTCACGACACTTATCGTTAAAGGGAGCAATTCCAAATTTTTCAATATCTCCCTTGCCAGAAAAACCTAACTCTTTCTCAACGGCAATTTCTACGGGGAGTCCGTGGCAATCCCATCCAGCTTTACGCGTGACGTACTTTCCCTTCATCGTCTGGTAGCGAGGAAAGACATCTTTAAATACGCGCGCTTCAATGTGGTGAGTGCCAGGCATTCCGTTAGCTGTAGGAGGGCCTTCATAAAATGTCCATGGAGTTCCATTTGCACGCGATTGCATACTCTTCTGGAAAATCTCATTCTCGCGCCAGAAATCTAGAATCGAGTGTTCCATTGCAGGAAGATCGATAGCTGCTGGGATTGCGCGAAATGGTGATGACATAAAAAATCCTCCAAGAAGTTAAGAACTTCTGGAGGGACGAAATCTGGCGACTTCGCGGTACCACCCGCCTTGTAGCTACAGCCGTGATGCTGGAGATACCTCTTTATTACTTACATCCGGCCGGTTCTACCCCGCTCAAGTGGCGGATCTTCCAGCGTGCTCCGAAGGTGATGGCCTCATCAACGCACTTTTCCTGCAAGGTCTTGCTCGCAAAGTCTAAACCATGCGTGGCAAAGTTGGTTACGAGGGGAAAAACGCATAAGGTGCGCGGCGTGCCAGGAAAAAAGATTGTGAAGAAGGCGGCTAAAAAAGCCCCTGCCAAGAAAGCGCCTGCAAAAAAGGTCGCTAAGAAGGCTCCTGCTAAGAAGGTTGCAGCTAAGAAGGTCGCTAAGAAAGCACCAGCAAAGAAGGCTCCTGCGAAGAAGGCAGCTCCTGCGAAGAAGGCAGCTCCTGCAAAGAAAGTTGCTGCGCCTAAAACTTCTATTGCAAAGACACCAGGGCGTCCATTCCCTTCAAAGATTGGTAAGACAACTCTTACCGTAGATGAAAAATCTCAGACAGTTTCAGTTGCAACAGTTGTTGCACCTACAGCAGCGCCTGTCGTTGAAGAGCGCCGCTTAGTAATGCCACCTCCACCGCGTCCAGTAAAGAGCGGCAAGAAGGTTGCACCGCTGAAACCAATTAAGGCAGCTCCTACTCCAGTTACTGCAGCCGAAGGTGAAACACCTTGGACTGCTGCAGAGCTCAAGACAATTCGCGCCGACATTGCAAAAGATCTCGAGCGTCTTCGCCATGAGCTTGCACTCGTTGAGGCAGAGATGGATGAACTCATCGCTGATTCAGGCGAGGGCGCCGGTGATGATCAAGCAGACTCTGGAACAAAGACTTTCGAACGCGAACATGAAATGTCTCTAGTAATCAATGCTCGCGACATGGTTTTGCAGACAGAACGGGCTCTCGAACGAATCGATGCAAAGTCATATGGATATTGCGAAGATTGCGGTTCCGCAATCGGTAAAGCTCGTCTACAAGTATTTCCGCGCGCTACATTGTGCATGATCTGCAAGCAGAAGGAAGAGCGCCGCTAACGTGCGCCGATTGTTCGCAATTGCGTGGACTATCTGGCTCTTCGATTTTGTAACAAAGACCTGGGCGATTTCCACATTCTCATCTAACCCAAAACAAATCGTCGGAAACTTTCTTCAATTCACACTCATTAAGAATTCAGGCGCAGCATTTAGCATTGCAACAGGATTCACGATTCTTTTCTCACTTCTAGCTTTAGCAGTTGTCGTGACAGTTATTTCCTATGCTTCACGAATTACTTCCCAAGGTTGGCAATGGACCGCAGGGCTCCTACTTGGTGGAGTTCTAGGCAATCTGACAGATCGAATCTTCCGCGAACCTTCATTTCTACAAGGACATGTGATTGATTGGATTCAGATACCTAATTGGCCTGTCTTCAACCTTGCAGATATGGCGATATCAACCGCTGCAGCAATTGCATTTGTGCTGACAATGCGAAATATCCCTCCTGTTACACGGGTAAGGTAGCCACATATGAGCAGAGATTTAAGGCAGCTAACAGTCCCCGAAGGTGTCGCAGGGGAGCGTATTGATAGCGCGCTCACTCGCGTCTTAGGTCTTTCGCGCACGACAATTGTCAAACTTCTCGAAGATGGTGATATCACCACAGGCAATCAAGCAATGCAGAAATCCGATCGCGTTGCCGCGGGACAAGTCATTGAAGTGCTGATGCCTGCGCCTCTCAACCAAGATCCCATTCCGCTGACTCCACTTGAAGGTCTCACCGTTGTGTATAACGATGATGACATTGTTGTCATTGATAAGCCTGTTGGATGTGCTGCCCACCCAAGTCCAGGCTGGATGGGACCCACAGTTGTTGGTGCGCTGATGGCTGCCGGTTACACAATTTCTACGTCTGGTCCCGCAGAGCGTGCAGGAGTTGTACATCGCCTCGATGCCGGAACATCTGGATTGATGATCATTGCAAAGACAGAAGCTGCCTATCTCAAATTAAAAGAGATGTTCCGTGAACATGAAGTAGAAAAAACTTATCACGCACTTGTCCAGGGCCACATGGATCCATCTACGGGGACTATTGATGCACCCATCGATCGCCACCCTAAGGAAGATCATCGCTTTGCAGTAGTTGCAACAGGCAAAGAGAGCATCACTCATTACGAGGTAATCGAGTATTACCGCTCCGTCTCATTGGTGAAGGTCGAACTCGAAACCGGACGTACTCATCAAATTCGCGTTCACTTCTCAGCTCTCGGTCATCCGCTCGTGGGGGATACGACTTACGGCGCAGATCCTGTCCTCGGCAAGAAAATGAAAATGTCTCGACCTTGGCTTCATGCTCTTGAACTGCGCTTCAACCACCCAACGAATGGGAACCCGCTCGTGTTAACCGCGCCATACCCAGCCGACCTTCAGGCTTCTCTGGCGTTGCTATCCGAAGCAGTTCTGCCTTAGGCGCTAATGTTGCGCCACCATGTCATCTGAAGATTTTTCAGCTTCACGGGCATCGACGCAAGACTCGTTTGTACATCTACATGTGCATACCGAGTACTCGATGCTCGACGGTGCTGCGCGCGTCGGCGATCTGGTTAATGAAGTAGCTCGCCAAGAAATGCCGGCAATCGCCATGACAGATCACGGAAATGTCTTCGGCGCATTTGATTTCTATAAACAAGCAACGAAAGCTGGCGTCAAACCAATTATTGGTATTGAAGCCTATGTTGCACCTGAATCACGCTTTGATAAGAAGCGCGTGCAGTGGGCCGATGGTGGCGAAGATGATGTCTCAGGTGGCGGTGCATACACGCACATGACTATCTTGGCCGAGAACAACCAAGGTCTAGCTAACTTATTTCGACTTTCTTCTCTTGCCTCTCTCGAAGGTTATTACTACAAGCCTCGTATGGATCGCGAACTTATATCGCGATATGCGGATGGCCTGATTGCAACAACGGGTTGCCCAGGTGGAGAAATTCAAACTCGCCTTCGAATGGGCAATTACAAAGAGGCGTTACGCGCAGCAAGTGATTACAGAGACATCTTTGGAGCTAACAACTTCTTCCTAGAAGTCATGGATCACCAAATCGATATCGAATCCCGCGTTAAGGCTGATCTTCTTAAGCTCGGCAAAGATCTCAAACTTCCACTGCTTGCAACAAATGATCTTCACTACACACGCCATGAAGATGCTGCGGCTCACGAAGCGCTTCTCTGTGTGCAATCAGGTTCAACTCTGGCTGACCCCAAACGATTTAAATTCGATAACGATGAGTTTTACCTCAAGACCCCTGCGCAGATGCGCGAGCTCTTCAAAGATATCCCTGAATCCTGCGATAACACCCTTCTCATCGCAGAACGTTGTAACGTCAAACTTCGCGAAAATGAAAACTTACTTCCCGCTTTCGAAGTTCCCAAAGGTGAAACTGAAGATACCTGGTTGCGTAAAGAATCTGTCCGAGGTCTTATTGAAAAACTTGGCGACAAGGCAACTGAGGAATATCGCACACGTTTGCAATATGAACTCGATGTTATGGCCAAGATGGGATTCCCGGGTTACTTCCTTGTTGTTGCAGACCTTGTCGGACATGCGAAGAAAGTTGGAATTCGCGTAGGTCCTGGTCGTGGATCTGCAGCAGGTTCTCTTGTTGCATATGCACTTGGCATTACAGGACTTGATCCAATCGAGCATGGACTTTTGTTTGAGCGATTCCTCAATCCAGAACGTATTTCGATGCCTGATATCGATCTCGACTTCGACGAACGTCGTCGCTCCGAAATGATTCGATACGCAACTGAAAAGTACGGTGAAGATCGAGTTGCTCAAATCATCACTTATGGAACCATTAAATCTAAGCAGTCGCTGAAGGATGCAACCCGCGTTCTTGGCTATCCATATGCAATTGGTGAGAAGCTCACAAAAGCGCTACCGCCATCTGTGATGGGTAAAGACATCACGCTATCTGGAGTATTTGATTCAAAGGATGCCCGCCATGGTGAAGCTGGTGAATTCCGCCAACTCTACGAAACGGATCCAGATTCAAAGCGCGTTGTTGATCTAGCTAAGGGCCTTGAAGGTCTTAAGCGTCAATGGGGAGTGCACGCAGCAGGTGTGATTCTTTCGCGCGAACCTTTGCTCGATGTTATTCCTATCCATCGTCGTGAAGCAGATGGCGCAATCATCACCCAATTCGATATGGGCGCATGCGAATCTACTGGGCTACTCAAGATGGACTTCCTCGGCCTTCGAAATCTATCGGTACTAGATGATGCACTTCTTAATATCAAAGCGAACCAAAATATTGATGTAGTCCTTGAAGATCTTCCACTGAGTGATCAGAAGACTTTCGAACTTCTCTCACGCGGTGACACCTTGGGTGTTTTCCAGCTCGACGGTGGGCCGATGCGCGCACTTCTTCGCAGCATGTCACCAGATTCATTTGCCGATATTTCAGCTGTTATTGCGCTCTATCGTCCTGGTCCCATGGGTGAGAACGCGCACAATAACTACGCCGATCGTAAGAATGGTCGCAAACCTGTCGAACCAATTCACCCTGAACTCTCTGAACCACTTCAAGAAATTCTCGGTGACACGTACGGTCTCATTGTTTATCAAGAGCAAGTTATGGCGATTGCCCAGAAAGTTGCTGGCTTTACTCTCGGTCGCGCAGATTTATTGCGTAAGGCGATGGGTAAGAAGAATAAGGAGATCCTGGATAAGGAGTACATCCCTTTCGAAGCGGGCATGAAGGAGAACGGCTTCTCTGTCAGTGCTATTAAACGACTGTGGGAAGTTCTGATTCCGTTCTCTGATTATGCATTTAACCGTGCGCATAGCGCTGGTTACGGTGTTGTCTCTTTCTGGACTGCCTACCTCAAAGCGAACTATCCAACTGAATATATGGCAGCACTTCTTACCAGCGTGCGCGATGATAAAGATAAGTCTGCGCTCTACCTCTCTGAGTGCCGCCGCATGGGAATCAAAGTTCTTCCACCCGATGTCAATGAATCTGATGCTGAATACACACCTCGCGGAAAAGATATCCGCTTCGGCCTAGCTGCAATTCGTAACGTAGGCGAAGGTGTTGTCGCATCTGTAAAGGCAGCTCGCGAGAGCAAGGGAGCTTTCGCCTCCTTCGGAGATTTCCTTGCAAAGGTTGATGCCAACGTCTGCAATAAGAAGACCATTGAATCTCTCATTAAAGCGGGCGCATTTGATTCACTTGAGCATCCTCGTAAGGGGCTTATGGCGATCCACCTCGAAGCAATTGATTCAGTGATTGAAACCAAGCGCGCTGAAGCCATTGGGCAGTTCGATCTCTTCGGTGGAGACTCCATTACACAAGTTGCTGGCCTTGATATTGAAATCCCGGCAACTGAATGGGATAAGTCAACACTGCTGACATTCGAACGCGAGATGTTGGGGCTCTACGTTTCAGACCATCCGCTCTTGGGCGTCGAACATGTTCTTCGCTCACATACAGATATGTCGATCAGCCAGCTCCTGGATGATGGCCCGCAAGATGGAATGGTCACTATTGGTGGATTGATTACCGGTATCCAGCGAAAAGTTTCACGCCAAGGCGCATCATGGGCCGTTGTCAACGTTGAAGATCTTGAAGGTGCTATTGAAGTCCTCTTCTTCGCCAATACTTACAACCAATATGCACTTTCTCTTACCGAAGATCGAGTCGTGGTTGTTCGTGGTCGATTCTCACGCACTGATGAGCAAGTTCGATTCACTGCCCTTGAAATGAAGATGCCAGATATTTCAGCAGCTCCAACTGGACCACTTCTGATCTCTTTGCCAGCAGCACAGGTAACTCCACCCATCGTTGAACGCATGAAAGAGATTCTTCGCTCACATCCTGGAAAGCGTGAAGTTCATCTGCAAGTTATAGATCAACAGAAATCAACGACTCTGAAAATTGACGCGCTAGTAACATCATCGCCAAGTTTGAGCGCAGATCTCAAGGCTATCCTCGGACCTGACTGTCTCGTTAGGATTTAAAGGGTCTTCGCGCCCTCGCTACACAAAGTAGAATCGCGCACGTGATTCGCACTGTTGATCTACGTGGAAAGTCCCTTGATAAGGCTGGCTATCAAGCTGAGCTTCCACGCGCACAGCTCGATGTTGCGCAAGCGATGGTTCTCATCGAACCCATTCTTCGCAAAGTTCAACATGGAAACGAAGCAGATCTGATCGCGCTTGCCCAAGAATTTGATGGTGTTACACCTGCTTCAATTCGTGTTCCGCAACCAGCGCTCGACCAGGCACTTGCTAAATTAGATCCAGCTATCCGTAGCGCACTTGAAGAATCGGCTTCGCGAATTCGTAAAGTCCACAACGACCAGGTACGCGGTGAAACGCGAACAACAGTCGTTGATGGAGGCACAGTTACCGAGAAATGGGTTCCTGTAGATCGCGTTGGTCTTTATGTCCCAGGCGGCCGTGCCGTGTATCCAAGTAGCGTGATGATGAATGTGATCCCAGCGCAGATTGCACAGGTGCAGAGCATCGCAGTCGCATCCCCACCTCAAAAGGAATTCGGCGGACTTCCGCACCCAACAATCCTTGCAACCTGCGCACTCCTTGGAGTCACCGAGGTCTATGCAGTCGGTGGAGCGCAAGCAATCGCACTCTTTGGATATGGAATGAAGGGCGTAGCGCAGAAGTGCGACCTCGTTACAGGACCTGGAAATATTTATGTTGCAGCCGCTAAGCGCGCTCTACGTGGAATTATCGGTATCGACTCAGAGGCGGGCCCAACAGAGATTGCAATTCTTGCCGATGAGAGCGCACTTGCGGCAGATGTTGCAGCTGACCTCATTAGCCAAGCCGAACACGATGTCATCGCAGCTGCCGTTCTTGTGACAACTTCAACCCAACTTGCCAAGGATGTCGAGAACGAATTAGAAAAACGTGTTGCGATAACTAAGCACTCAGAACGTATTCGTTCTGCGCTTACCGGAATTCAATCTGCAATCGTCTTGGTTGATTCAGTTGAGCAAGGCCTTGATGTAGTAAATGCATATGCAGCAGAACACCTTGAGATTCAGACAAAGAGCGCTGCGCGTGACGCTGCGCAGATTCGCAATGCGGGTGCAGTCTTTATCGGTCGCTTCTCTCCAGTTTCACTTGGAGATTATTCAGCCGGTTCAAACCACGTCCTACCTACGGGTGGATGCGCATGTCACAGCAGCGGACTATCTGTGCAAACTTTCCTACGTGGACTTCACTTCATTGAGTACGACCAGAAAGCATTTACCGACATTCTCGACACTGTGGTGATTTTGGCTAACTCCGAAGATCTTCCAGCTCATGGCGAAGCAATGACTGCGCGATTGGAAAATCTATGAACCAGTGGCCAGCATGGCTTCCGCTTCGCCAAAATCTTCGGGAACTTTCTCCATATGGCGCGCCTCAACTTCCAGCGTATGC
>Ga0208788_1001131_pt1 | contig 13022 bp, 8 predicted proteins | sample Wag4_2014_7_11_3_FD_187363 | JGI IMG/M metagenome (GOLD analysis project Ga0208788, IMG submission 187363) | Fresh water mixed with fracking chemicals microbial communities from Ohio, USA - Utica-2 Time Series FC 2014_7_11 (SPAdes) (version 2) ... | reverse complement strand
GATCTGCTCACCATTCAACAGCTGAGCGCCAGCGATGTGGACACCATTTTTGCCACCGCGGCCGAGCTGAAGAAGAACCGCGAGTACCACAACGCGCTGCTCAAGGGTAAGCGCTTGGCGATGATCTTCGAGAAGGACTCGCTACGCACGCGCTTCACCTTTGACGTGGGCATGCAGGACCTCGGCGGCAGCGCTGTGTTCATGGATCACCGCGATGCACGCTTGGGCCAGCGTGAAGCCGTCAAGGACATGGCCAAGAACCTCGAGCGTTGGGTGCATGGCATCGTGGCCCGCACCTACAAGCACCGCGCTGTGGAAGAACTGGCGGCGAACTGTGGCATTCCCGTCATCAACGGACTCACTGACTACCTGCATCCGTGCCAGGCGCTGTCGGACCTCTTCACGCTGCACGAACGCTTTGGTTCGGTGAAGAACCGCCGTGTGGTCTATGTCGGCGATGGCAACAACACCTGCCACTCGCTCATGCATGTGTGCGCGCTGATGGGTGCCCACATCACCGTGTGTTCACCTGAGGGGTACGAGCCGAATGCGCGCGTGGTCAGCGAAGCCATGATCATGGCGCGCGAATCGGGCTCCGACATCGAGATCATGAATGATCCCGAAGTAGCCGTGCGTGGCGCGGATGCTGTGTACACCGATGTGTGGGCCAGCATGGGTCAAGAAGATGAGACGGAGGAACGTGCCGCCATCTTTGAACAGTACCGCGTCGATGAGGAGATGATGGCGTTGGCGAAGCCCGACTGCGCCTTCATGCACTGCCTGCCGGCACACCGCGGTCAAGAAGTCACCTCGCCCGTCATCGATGGCCCGAACTCCATCGTCTACGACATCGCAGAGAACCGTCTGCACATCCAAAAGGCAATCTTGGTGCTCTTGATGGGCGCAAAGACCTGAGATGAGCTCACTCCAGGACTTCGCCCTCGATTGGGCTCACCACCGCGACGAGACGCTGCGCTTGCTAGCGGCTCTTAGCGACGAGTCGTTGCACACCAAGACGGATGCGGATGGCCGCACGCTGGGGCGCATCGCTTGGCACATGGTGCAGACCTTGCCCGAGATGCTCGGGCAGGCAGGCATCACCGGCGTGACAGGCCCCGCGCACGATGCGCCGATTCCGTCAAAAGTATCTGACATCGTCGCTGCCTATGCCAGCGCTAGTGCCGCAGTGCTTCCTGCGGTCCAAGCGGCTTGGGCCAAGGCGGATCTGCACGAGAGCATCCCGATGTACGGCCAGCAATGGCCGCGACGACTGGTGCTGTCGGGCCTCATGTATCACGAGGCGCACCACCGCGGTCAGATGACCGTGCTGATGCGCCAAGCGGGGCTCAAAGTCCCCGGCGTCTTTGGTCCTGCTCGCGAAGAGTGGGAACTCTACGGAATGCCCACGCAAGCCTGAACCGCACACACACCTCACTCCACACTCACATGGCAAAGAAAAAAGTTGTCCTCGCGTACTCCGGTGGTCTCGACACCTCGATCATCATCCCCTGGCTCATCGAGAACAAAGGGCTGGAAGTTCACGCTGTCTGTGGCGATGTAGGCCAAGGTGGCGAAGAGCTCGAAGGACTCGCCGCGAAGGCAAAGAAGACCGGCGCCAAGAGCTGCAAGATCGTCGATCTGCGCCGCGAATTCCTCGTGGACTATGTGTGGCCCTGCTTGCGTGCCATGACTGTGTACGAAGGCCGCTACTTGCTGGGCACTTCTATGGCGCGGCCGATCCTCGCCAAGGCACAAGTGGACTATGCACGCGAGATTGGTGCGACCCATGTGGCGCACGGCTGCACCGGCAAGGGCAACGACCAAGTGCGCTTCGAGTTGACCTACATGGCGCTCGCACCTGACCTGCAGATCGAGGCCCCGTGGCGTGAGTGGACCATCCACTCGCGCGAAGACGCGATCGACTACGCCGAAGCAAAGAAGATCCCGATCACTGCCTCGCGCACGAAGATCTATTCGCGCGACCGCAACTTGTGGCACATCAGCCACGAAGGCGGCGCGCTCGAATCACCGGCTAATCAACCGCCGGACGATGTGTGGATGTTGACGGTCGCTCCTGAAAAGGCACCCGATGTACCGCAAGTAGTCACGCTCGGCTACGAGAAGGGCGTGCCCGTTTCGATCAACGGCAAGAAGCTGTCACCGGAAGCGTTGGTCGAAGAGCTCAATGCCATCGGCGGTCGCCATGGCGTGGGCCGCGTCGACATCACTGAGAATCGCTTGGTGGGCATGAAGTCGCGTGGTGTCTACGAGACACCGGGCGGCACCATCATCCTCGAAGGCCTCAAGACGCTGCGTTCGTTGACCATGGATCGCGACACGGCACGCATGTGCGAGAAGCTCATGCCCGAGTACGCCGATGTGGTCTACACCGGTCGCTGGTTTGCACCGCTGCGTGAAGCCCTCGACATCTTCTTCGCCAAAGCCTGCGAGACCGTGACGGGCTCGGTGCAGGTCAAGCTCTACAAGGGCACAGCCACTGCGGTTGCAGCCACCAGCCCCTACTCGCTGTACAGCGAAGATCTCGCGACCTTCGGTCACTCGGCGAGCTTTAGCCACGCTGACAGCAAGGGCTTCGTGAAGCTGTATGGTTTGCCTGGCATGGTGGCCGCAACTGTGCGTCGCGATGCAGGCACGAAGGCCGCAAAGGCCAGCACCAAGAAGCCGGCGGTAACGCGCAAGGTGCGCTCGTGACCAAGACGGAGACACAGGGCGGCTCCAAGCTCTGGGGCGGTCGCTTTGAGGGTGCGCAGGACCCGCGCTTCGAAGCCTTCAATCGCAGTCTGCCCTTCGACCGGCGGCTGTGGGCCGAGGACATTGTGGGCAGCATCGGCTGGGCCGGTGCTCTGCACGGCGCAGGCGTGCTGACGGCCGAAGAGGCCAAGAGCATCATCACTGCGCTCGAGCAGATCGGAGCAGAACTGGACCACGATGCGACGCCGCTGGCGGCTTCTACGGCAGAAGATGTGCACGCGTACATCGAAACGGCTCTCGCTGCACGCGTGGGCGATCTAGCCAAGAAGCTGCACACTGGCCGTTCGCGCAACGACCAAGTCGCGACCGATCTCAAGCTGTGGTGCCGCGCAGCCGGTGAGACTCTCGATGAGGGTCTGCTGGAGGCGATGGAAGCCTTAGTGGTGTTGGCCGAGCGTCACGCGACGACCGCCATGCCTGGCTACACGCACTTGCAGCGTGCGCAGGTGATCACGGCCGGACATCATGCGCTCGCGTATGTCGAGATGCTCGAGCGTGACCGCTCGCGCTTGCATGATGCGCTGGCACGGTTGAACACCTGTCCGCTCGGAAGTGGTGCGCTGGCAGGTACCGCCTTTGCGATCGATCGCGACGAATTGGCCGGTGCATTGGGCTTTGCAGGCCCCACCAGCAACAGCTTGGATGCGGTCAGCGACCGCGACCATGTCAGCGAGCTAGCCTTCGTGTGCTCGCTCATCGGTGTGCACCTGTCGCGCCTCGCCGAGGACTGGATCTTCTTCACCTCCACCGAGGCACGCTTCCTCACGATGTCGGATGCGATCAGCACCGGCAGCTCGTTGATGCCGCAGAAGAAGAACCCCGATGCCCTCGAGTTGCTGCGGGGCAAGTGTGGCCGCTTGATCGGTCGCATGGTGGGCACACTCGTGATGCAAAAGGGCATTCCGCTGGCCTATGACAAGGACCTGCAGGAAGACAAAGAGGCGCTCTTTGAGTGCGTGGACACAGCCAAGGAGTGCTTGGCCATCTGCGCCATCGTGGCGCGCAATGTCGACTACGACATCGAGCGCTGCACCGCCGAGAGTGCCAAGGGGCATCTCAACGCCACGGACTTGGCCGATCTGCTGGTGCGCCGCGGAACGCCGTTCCGTCACGCTCACGAGCTGGCTGGCAAAGCAGTGCGTCTAGCACTCGCAGCTGGTTGCGAAGTGGAGCGCCTCGACAAGTCCCAGCGTGATGCGCTCATGCCGCAACTAGCGGACATCTCCAATGCACAACTCGCGATCGAGTTGTCGCCGCAAGCCTGCCTAGCGCGCCGCGCCGCGCATGGTGGCACCTCCCCCGCGCGTGTGATCGAACAAGTCTCGCTCTGGAAGGAACGCCTCGAATCATGGAACAACCGATCCTGAGTCGCGGTCGCGTCAGCGACCCTCGTCCTGTGTTGCCCGCAGGCTTCAAAGCATCCGCTGTACACGCGGGTATTCGTGCCAAGAAGAGCAAGCTAGACATGGGCTTTGTGGTCGCACCGCAAGCCTTCCCGGCGGCTGCGATCTACACGACGAACAAGCTCGTAGGCGCGCATGTCACGGTGTGCCGTGAGTCGCTGATCCAATCTGGCGGCTTGGTGCGCGCGTTGCTCGTCAACAGCGGCAATGCAAACTGTTCGACTGGTCAAGAAGGCATCGATGACGCCCGCCAAGTGCAGCGCGCCGTTGCCGAACTGGTCGGTTGTCCGCCCGAGCAAGTGCTCTTCATGAGCACGGGCGTCATCGGCGCGCGCTTGCCGATGGAGAAGCTCCTAGGTGCGTTGCCGAATCTGGTGGGCACTGCCTCGGAGCGTGGCTTGGGTGACTTCGCCACAGCCATCATGACGACCGACCTCGTGCCGAAGGTGCGCACGGTGGCGGTCGAAGACAAGAGCGGTGCGCCCTTCCGTGTCACCGGTGTGGCCAAGGGCTCTGGCATGATCCATCCGAACATGGCCACGATGCTGGGCTACTTGTTCACGGATGCAGCTTTGCCGCGCGAACCGCAGGCTTTCCTGCGCAAGATTGCGGACCGCAGCTTCCACCGGCTGACTGTCGATGGTGATACCTCCCCCAACGACACCGTGTTGTTGTGGAGCAGCCGCACCAGCGACGTTCTCACGTCCGAGGAGCTGTTGCAGCGTACAGTTACCGATGTGGCGCAGGAGCTGTGCCGCACGATCGCCGCCGATGGTGAGGGCGCAACGCGTTTGATGACCGTGCAGGTCCTTGGTGCGCCGAGTGAAGCCGCGGCCACCGTGGTGGCGCGGACTATCGCCACGAGCCCGCTGACGAAGACCGCAGTGCACGGACGCGATCCCAACTGGGGTCGCATTCTGGCTGCAGCCGGACGCAGCGGCGTGGACTTCGACACGGCCAAGGCACGCGTCTGGATCGGCGATGCCGATGTGTACTCCGGTGGCAAGCCGCACCCGGAGAACGAGAAAGAAGCGCACCTGCACCTCCTCAACAATCACGAGGTCGTGCTAGGTGTCGACTTGGGTGTGGGCCAAGCGCAAGCGGAAGCCTGGACCTGCGACTTTTCGAACGACTATGTCCGCATCAATGCGGACTACCGTTCCTAAGGCTACGCACCTAGTCGAGAGGTAGGCGCGCTTGGTGTAGGCTCATACCCATGCTCGCGCTCCTCCTCTCGTTGGTGCAGGTGTCAGGTGCACCTGACGCGGCGGTTGCTCCACAGCCGCCGCGCTTCGCGCAGTTTGTCACGCAGACCGATGGGTTGTTAGAGCCCACAGCGGCCGCTTGGCATCCCAGTGGTTTGCTTGTGGTCGTCGAGAGCTTTGCGTCACGCCTGGCCTATGTGAGTGCCGATGGCACGCTGGAGCGGCGTGTAGAGCTGCGTGACGAGGCCGGCGAGTTGGTTTGGCCGCATGGCGTAGAGTGCTTGCCGGATGGAAATGTGCTGGTCACCGAGCAACGCCACGCTCAGGTGTGGAAGCTGGATGCCGCTGGTGCCCTCACTCGCCTTGGCGATCGTATCTTGATCGAGCCCCAAGGTGTCGCAGCGCATGCGGATCGCATCTATGTAGCTGATTCCGGACACGGCAGCGTGTTGGTGTTCAGTGCCGATGGCTCCTATCCGCAGCGTCTAGGCCAAGCCGGACGCGGACGCGGCAAGCTGGTAGAGCCCTTGGATGTGGCTGTCGACGCACGCGGTCAGGTGTGGGTCGTCGATGCAGGCACGCCCAAGCTCGTGTGCTTTGCACCGGATGGAACTGTGGTGCGCGAAATCGAGGGCTTTGGGCCGCATGAAGGGCTGTTCGCGCGTCCTTCGTCCGTAGAGATCGCCGGCGACCATGTGTGGGTGTGCGATCGCGACAACCACCGTGTGCAATGCTTCACCTTGGAGGGAGAACTCGTGCACGCCCATGGTGTGCACGCGTTGTTGCCGCATGAAGGTCGCGGGCGCTTGCACTACCCTGCGGGTCTAGCGATCAGTACCGACCTGCAGCGCGCCGCGCTCGTGGAGTCCAGCGAAGACCGTGTGCAAGTGCATGCAGCCAGTGCACACGAACCTGATCCGCTCGCCAACATCGAGCGCGACACAGCGGCGCATGTGGAAGGTGGCATCGCAGCCGGCGAGCAAACCTTGGTGGCACTCGAGCCCAGCGGCCCGGACGCTCGCGTGTACGACCTGCGCGAGACCGTACCGATTGAGATCACACGCTGTTTGGTGCGTGGCACCAAGCATGGAGCCGCCGTCCAACCGATTGCAGTGGCGCTCGATCCGCAAGCCAACATCGTCTACTTTGCCGATCCGCTGCTCTCGCGGGTGACGGCAATCCTGATCAATCGTGATAAGCAAGCGCCACTGCGTCAGGATCCATTCCTGCCGCGCCTAGCGCGTTTGGTGGATCTGAATGCACTGCAAACGGTAGCCGGCATTCCCCTGCTGCCACGGCCTCAAGCTCTTAGCTTTGCCGATGGCGAGCTATGGGTTGCAGACAAACACTTGCGGCGTGTGTGGGTGCTCAACAGCAAGCTGGAAGACCAGGGTGAGTGGGTCCCCACCGGCGTGCGCTGGGTCGACCCCACGGGCATCGCACGCAGCGGGGAGCGCGTGTGGGTCGTTGACCGCAAGGCACGCACCGTCCGCATTCATGACCTTGGAGGTGCTGTGCTGCACGAACTGCACACTGCGCGGAATCCGGATGAACGTACGCGTCTGTTGGCTCCGTTTGGTGTAGCCGTGACGGCCGATGGTGGTGCATGGATCAGCGATGAAGCCTCGGGCAAGCTCGTGCTGTTGGACTCGCAACTGCAGGTACGGATGGTGGTAGGAAGTCCCGGAATGGAACGGTTGCAGTTCCTGAAACCGCAAGGCGTGTGCACCAGCCCCGATGGCGATCTGTGGGTGGTGGAGCGCGGCAATCACCGCGTCCAACGCCTGACAAGCGCCGGTGCCTACAAGGATGTGTTCGGAGCGCGGCTGTGGTGCTTGCCGGCGCGCCAGCTTGCGGCGCCGCAAACGGAAGAGGCACCGCGATGAGAGCGATCTTGCACCTGCGGCCTCGTCTCGTTTGCTTGACACTAAGTCTGTGCGCCGCCTGCCGCACACCTGGCACGCAAGTACAGCACGCGACACAACCGCCGCCGGCTCCAGCGCCCTTGCTGCAGCAAGCGGCACGACAGGCACCCTCAGGTGCTCTGGTTCTGACTACCGCCCTGAACACCTTCGATGTGCACTGGCAGAGCGAGCCTGCAGCCATCGAACGCGGTCGGCCCTTTGTGTTACGCGTATGGATCACGCCGCATGGACGTACGGATCTTGTGCCGTGGGCCAAACTGTCGATCGATGCGGACATGCCTGAGCACCTGCACGGCATGAATCGTGTTCCGCGCATCACCCAACAAGCAGATGGATCTTTCCTTGTCGAGGGCATGGTCTTTCACATGCCAGGTCGCTGGGACCTGTACTTTGATGTGCACGAAGCCGCCATCGTGGAACGCGGGCAAGTAGCCCTAGACCTCGAGTAAAATTCACTCCAGCGATGCTCGCGCACCTTCTACTGCTCGTAGCTCCCGCACAGGCCACGGACCCTGTGCTTGCGGCCATGATGCGAGCCGAGCACCGCTTGGAGGTGGCACAGGATGAGACCAATGCGCTCGAAGACTCGCCCGCTGCGGCGCGCGTGGGACAAGCGCTGTTCTACAACAGCAGTCTCTCCTCCAACGGCAAAGTCTCTTGCGCAACCTGCCACGAGCCGAGCTTGGGCTTCACCACGCGCGATCCACTAGCGCGTGGTGTGGGACTGACGGAACGCAACGCGCCTACGCTTCTCGATGCCACGCGCAGGCGCTGGTTCGGCTGGGGTGGCCGCAACGACAGCTTGTGGTCGCAGGCAATCGTGCCGTTGCTTGCTCCACATGAGATGGGCTCAAGCGCCGAGCAACTGCGCCGCGCCTTGCAAGCACAACCAGAGCTCGGTCGCGCTTGGACCAAGGTGCACGGTGAGAACGCAGTCTCTGATGATGTGCTGCTGGCGCAAGCTGGCAAAAGCCTTGCCGCGTACCAGCGGCGATTGGTGACCGGGCGTTCGGCGTTTGATGACTACGCGCGCGCCTTGCGCGACAAGGATGCTGCTGCTCAAGCCCAGTACCCGCCGCTCGCAGCACAAGGCGCGCTGCTGTTCTTTGGCAAGGCCGGTTGCCGCAGCTGTCATGCAGGACCGGAATTCACTGACGAAGAGTTCCATGATCTCGGCTTGCCTCCCGTGCGCGGTCGCAAACCGGATGAAGGACGGCGTGAGGGTTTGCGTCTGTTGGCAGCCGATCGCTTCCGCGCTGACTCACCCTTCAGCGATGCACCTCGCGGGGCGCGCGCCCAAGAGCTCGCCTTCTTGGTGGCAACGGATGAGGACTGGGGCCGCTTCAAGACACCGTCTCTGCGCAATGTCACGCGCACAGCGCCGTACATGCACACAGGACAGTTCAGCACCCTGCAAGAAGTGCTGCGCTTCTACTCGACGCTGGAGGGTGCCGCACCGCGCGGACATCACGGCGAGACCGTCCTGAAGCCGCTACACCTGACCGCTGACGAGCTGATCGCGCTCGAGGCGTTTCTCCGGACTTTAGAAGGCTCACTACCTGCGGAAGACCTACTCCGGCCGCCTGTCTGGTAACTTTGACGGCATGGACTGCCTCTCCGGTCGCCGTGCCTCGCTCGCGCTGTTCGCCCTGCTGGTCTGTGCTGCACCCCTCGTCGCGCACGAGGGCGATCGCAAAGCGCGCGACAAGAAACCGCGCTGGGAGCTGGCCTCAGGCTGTCGTGGTTCGGGCTCGCAAAGCCTTACGGTGCCCGCGGACTACCTCGACTTTCCGCGTAGTGGAGTGCAGTTGCGCTCGTGGGTCACGCTGCGTGACTTTGGCTATGCCCACCAGACGGGCAACAGCTGCTTCGGCTACACCGCGCCCAGTGGTCGCGAGTACGCCATCATCGGCACCTCACGCGGCACCTGCTTTGTTGAAGTCACCGATCCAGGCACTCCCTCGATCATCGCCATCTTCATCGGCCCCGAGTCGCTATGGCGCGATGTGCGCACCTACGCCGACAAATGCTACGCCGTCTCAGAGGGCGGTGGCGGTATCCAAGTGTTCGATCTGGCGCAGATCGATGCAGGTGTGATCACGGAACTGCCTTCCGTCACAAGTGGTGGTGGCTTGGCAACGCATACCTTGGCCGTCGATGCGCAGTCCGGTTTTCTGTACAGGGCCGGCGGAGGTAGCAATGGCATCCGCATCTATTCGCTTGCCAATCCTGCTGCGCCCGTTTTCGTGGGGCAATGGCTGGATCGCTACACCCACGAGGCCACGCCTGTTACCTACACCAGCGGCCCCTATGCCGGACGCCAAATCGTGTTTGCGTGCGGGGGCTTCAATGGTGGCTTCACCCAAACAGGCATCGACATCCTGGATGTGACCAACAAGTCGAACATCCAGTTGGTGCGGCGCTTCAGTTACAGCAACGCCCAGTTCAGCCACCAAGGCTGGCTCAGTCAGGACAAGCGTTGGTTCTACTTGAATGACGAGCTGGATGAGACTGGCTCGAACCAACTGCGCACGCGTGTCATCGACATGCAGAATCTGTCGAGTCCGGTCGAGATGCCGTCCTTCGGCTACGGCACGACCGCGATCGATCACAACTTGTATGTGCGCGACAACCGCATCTACCAAGCGAACTACCGCAGTGGCCTCAACATCTTCGACAACACCAATCCCACGCAACCCACACGCGTAGCGTGGTTCGATACATGGCCCGAGGACGAAGGCGCGCAGTTCAACTCTCTTTGGAACACCTATCCGTACTTCCCTAGCGGGACACTCATCGGTAGCGACCTAGAGAAAGGCCTGTGGGTTTGGAAGGTGGGCGCACCCGATATCGACTTCGCCTTCCCCACCGGCAGTGTGCCGGACAAAGCTCACCCTTTCGGCGAGACGATCGCCATCGATGTGCAGGTTGCTCCGGGCGTGCAACTGGCTGCCGGCAGCGTGAAGTTGATGTGGCGCACACAAGGCGGTGCGTGGCAGGCCACCGCCGCGACACAGCAAGCGGGCAGTGTCTGGAACGTGCGCTTTCCCGCGACGGAATGCGGGACCAACATCACTTGGTGGCTGACCGCGCGCACGACCACCGGCAAGACTTGGAACTGGCCGCAAGGTGCCCCCACGCTCGTGCGCGAGTCAATCTCCGCGACGAACTATCAGCTGCAGAGCTACGACCGCATGGAATCGGCGGCCGGTTGGAGCATGGGAACTGCCGGCGACACGGCCACATCCGGCTTGTGGGCTCATGGCGAACCGTTCGGCACCTATGCGCAGCCGGAGTTCGACCACAGCAACCTAGGCAGTCAATGTTTCTTTACAGGCCAAGGCAGCGAGGCAGGCGGCTACGGAGCAGCTGATGTGGATGGTGGCAAGACCACGCTGCTGTCGCCGCGTCTACAGCTGGGAGCCTTGTCAAATCCAGTTGTCAGCTACTGGCGCTGGTACTCATCCAACCTGGGCGCTCCGCCCGCAAACGAAGACAGCTTCCTGATCGAAATCAGCAACGACGATGGAGCTACCTGGACCACGGTGGAACAGGTAGGCCCAGGCGGCCCGGAGTGTGCCGGCGGTTGGTTCCCCCACCAGTTCCGTGTGGCTGACCTAGTCACTCCTACCAACTTCGTGCGCTTACGCTTCGTAGCATCGGACTACAACACCAACGGCAATGTGGAGGCCGCGATTGATGACCTCGTGGTCGCTGACATGGCCTGTCCGCCGCTGCCGGGACGCTACTGCAGTGGCAAGACGAACAGCCAAGGCTGTGTGCCGTACACCACATGGAACGGCGTTCCAAGCCTCTCGGGCACGCAGTTCGGCATCGGCGCAGCCAATGTGTTGTCCAACAAACCTGGCGTGTTGTTCTATGGACGCGCGCGTGCGGCTCTGCCGTTCCAAGGTGGAACACTGTGCGCCGCCTCACCGCTACGCCGCAGCGCTCTGCTGCAATCGGGTGGCAATCCGCCGCCGGTGGATTGCTCGGGCACCTTCCAGTTCGACTTCCTCGCTTGGGCGCTCGCGGGGACCGACACGACTCTGGGTGCTGGTTCAACCGTGAACGCGCAGTTCTGGTATCGCGACCCCTTCGATCCGACTGGCTATGGCAGCGGTTTGAGCGATGCTCTGGAGTTCACTCTACAGCCGTGAGCGTGCAGGTACCTAAGGCGCAAAGATGCGCGCCTTGGGCCCGACTGAAGCCAAACGCCGCGCCAAGTCAAACAGCGTGGGATCCGAGAGTGCTGCACGCAGAGCACCATCGGACAAGCCCGACTGACGGACGCCCGCCAGCTCGCCCATGCCGCGCGTGCGCAAGTCTTCCTCTGCAATGCGGAAGCCGTCACTGCATTGCTCCAAGAAGCGCAAACGTCCATGTGCGCTCTTCGCGCCAAAGAGATAGCAACGCGCCTCTTGCCCCGCTCGTCCGACGCGGCCGCGCAGTTGGTGCAACTGCGCGAGCCCCAAGCGCTCGGCACTCTCAATCACCAGCACATCGGCCTCGGGCACATCGAGCCCCACTTCCACAACCGTCGTTGCCACCAGCACGCGCGTGGTGCCCGCTTTGAAGCGCGCAATGGCTGCATCGCGCACCTCGGGATCCATGCGACCGTGGACCAACTCGACGCCATAGGTTGCTAGCGGTGAGGTCAACAAGCGCGCATGCCGTTCAATGGCACCCTTCGCCGGTGCACCTGCAGTCACAGTATCCTCTGGTGACGCCTCTTCATCGCCCACACGCGGCACGATCCAGAACATGCGGCCACCACGCTCGAGTGCAGCAACGAGCTCCGCCTCTACTGCTTGACCACCCTTGCCCGTAATGAGCTTGGTGCTGACACGCATCGCGCGTGGACGCTCATCCAAGATGCTGGAATCCAGCTCGCCGTGCAGTGCAAGCGCCAACGTGCGCGGGATGGGAGTGGCAGTCGTCAACAGCGCATGCACATCACGGCCCTTGTCGATCAGGCGCGTGCGCTGCGACACGCCGAAGCGATGTTGTTCGTCAATCACCGCCAAGCGCAGCCGCGGAAAGATCGTGCTATCCGACAACAAAGCATGTGTGCCGAAGATGACGTCGACTTCGCCCAAAGCCACGCGCCGTGCGAGTTCAGCGCGCTCGCGTGGCTTGGCCGCGCCGGTCAACAACGCGCTGCGCACACCGGCGCGCGCGCACCACTGTGCTCCCACCTGAGCGTGTTGGCGAGCAAGCAACTCGGTCGGTGCCAGCAACGCTGCTTGCCCGCCGGCCGAGACGGCCGCCAAACACGCCACCAAGGCCACGGCCGTCTTGCCGGCGCCTACATCGCCTTGCACCAAGCGGCGCATAGGCACAGTACCGGCCAAGTCCGCGCGGATTTCGTCCAACACGCGCCGTTGAGCCGTGGTCCAACCGAAAGGAGCCAAGCCCATCAAGCGCGCCCACTCCGCATCGGAAAGCACGACACTCTCTGCACGACCAACGCGCAGGTCCCGTGCACGCGCCACCAAACGCTGGTGCAAAGCGACCCAGTCATCCAAGGCCACGCGCCGGCGCGCCATCTCGAAACTGGTCGCATCCGCTGGCTCATGCAGGGTCAGCAGAGCCTGTGGCAAGGGCAACAGTTGGTGCGTCGCCAGAGTGGCTTCATCCAAGGTCTCCTGCACTTGACCGGACAGGCGCCGCGCAGCTTCGGCACAGGCGGCACGCAGGATCTTCTCGCCCACACC
>Ga0208788_1001130_pt1 | contig 13051 bp, 17 predicted proteins | sample Wag4_2014_7_11_3_FD_187363 | JGI IMG/M metagenome (GOLD analysis project Ga0208788, IMG submission 187363) | Fresh water mixed with fracking chemicals microbial communities from Ohio, USA - Utica-2 Time Series FC 2014_7_11 (SPAdes) (version 2) ... | reverse complement strand
GTCACAGAGCAGCAGCGAAGTTCGGTTGGCTCGGAGCCCTTATCGCACTCGGCTTTACTCTCTTCTGGCCAAGCATTTATGCAACAACAATTATCGTCAATACAACTCTTGGCTACATAGCCGCATTCATCATTAATTATTTCTTCCGCATGTTAAAAGGCAAGTAAGTAACCTAATTAGGAAGTAGGACCCATGAAAAACACCCTTCGTGCCGGCTTGCCAATTTTCGCCATCTCTTCAAATATGCGAGCAGGTTTGATCCTTATCGGACCACTCCTTCCAATCATCAAAGCCGAATACGGAATCAGCGTTTTCCAAGAATCTATCCTCGCAGCAGCCCCATTGCTCTGCTTCTCGCTTTCAGCAATTTTCATGAGTGCTATCAATAAATTTGGCAACACAAACCGCATCATTTCTTACGCCGTAACACTTCTTACACTCTCACTATTTTTGCGCACAACATTTGGCGTCGCATCACTACTGATTTTCTCAATTACATTAGGTATTGCTGTTGCAGTCCTTAACTTCATGTTGCCGGTATGGGTGAAAGAAAATGAAAAGGGCAACGGTGCTTTATTAACTGGTATTTATGCAGCCGTGATGGGTTCCTCCGCTGCTATTTCTCTAGCAGTCACTGCGCCATTGGCAGAACTCACATCGCTTAGCTGGAGACTTTCAATGTTGCCATGGTTCATCATCGGCGCAGCTGCTTCATTGTGGTGGTGGCTCAAGATGCCGAGTTCTTCAACACCAGAGATCGTAGAAAAATCTCCAAGCTTCTGGACTAACCCACTATTTAGAAATAAGACCGCATGGTCAATTACTCTCTTCTTCGGTCTTCTCAACATGATCCATTACGCATCAGCAACATGGTTGCCAACAATCTTGCTGACAAAGGGCTTTGATCTGGTGGATGCTGGTCTCTTAGTTGCAGCAGCAACACTGATTGCATCACTACTGAGCTTGGCAGTTCCTCACTTTGCGGCAAAGAGAAAAGATTTCCGCGCAATTCTGATTGTTTTCTCAGCGTTCCTAGCAATCTCGTATTACGCAATCTCTGTTGATTCAGGTCCACGTCTATGGGCTTGGGTAATTCTTGCCAACATTGGTGTCTATGTAACCTTCTCACTTGCTCTCTACCTTGTTGTATTTAGAGCAGAGAATGCAGGTGTTACTCGTTCACTTTCAATCATGATGCAATCAGTTGGATATCTATTGGCAACAACATCGCCAATTATTCTCGGCTTGCTCTTTGATGTGTCAGCAAATTGGTCGACAGCGCTGTACTTCATTATTGCGTTGGCACTCGTTCAAGTATTTGTTGCACTCGGTGCAGGTAGCGCTAAGAAAGTTAAGTAACCCTTAATTATTTCTTTGGGCTAAAGCCTGGTCCGTGTACTTGATTAATTGGTCCAATACCTTGCGCAATGCGCGCGAGCTGTAGTTCGACCATTGCCCTGGCACGTGGTTCAAAGGCTGTGCTGTCACCGCCAATGTGTGGAGTAATGATTAAGTTCTTAGCAGACCACAATGGATGTCCATCAGGAAGTGGTTCGGGATCTGTGACATCTAGGGCTGCATAAATTCTGCCAGTGTTGAGCTCTTCAATCAGTGCTTCGGTATCAATGATTGGGCCTCGCGCCATATTAATAATTGATGCGCCATCTTTCATCGCCCGAAATCTCTTTTTGTTAAAGAAGTGATGAGTCTTATCTGTTAGTGGCAGAATCAAAATAATGACATCTAAGGATGGCAAGTAAGAGTCAAACTCAGAAACTTTGACTGCGCCATCGGCACCTGATTGAGAAAAAGATGTCACCTTTGCTTCAAAGTTTTGAATCAATCCAGCGATTCTCTTTCCAATATGTCCATGACCCAGGATTCCAACATGCGAGTCAGCCAGCGCGGTTCTGCGCTTATGAACCCAGGTTTGGCGCTGTTGATTATTAAAAATTTGTGGCAAGTCGCAACGAGAAGCAATTGTTAAGCCAAGTGTTAACTCTGCTGTTGAAACATCGTGCAGACCAGATGCGTTACATAGAATCACACTCTCTGGCGTAAATCCCAGAATATCTTCATATCCGGCTTGCGAATAATGAACCACTTTTAGGTTCTTCATTTTAGGAATGATCTCTAAAGTCTTGACCCCGCGCATGTAGCTTGGAACATAGAATTCGATTTGATCTAGTTGATCTTCACTCGGCAAAAAACCATCTGTGGCAAGGTGAGTCATACCCGCTGGCAGGGTTAAATCGCTCCACTGTGTCCAGATCTTCATGCGCTTGTGATCCCATCTATTTGCCCTAGAAATTACTTGAATCCTAACTTAAACTTACAGCCAGGTAATCAAGAATGTCGCAATCTCGACTAGGGGAGTAAGAAATGACAACAACTCGTAATTCTTCTGCAATTTGGGATGGAAATTTAGTACAAGGCAAAGGCAAAGTAACTTTGAATTCATCAAAGATCGGAACATTTGATGTTTCTTGGCCAGCCAGAAGTGAAGAGTCAAACGGTCTTACAAGCCCTGAAGAGTTGATCGCTGCAGCACATGCATCGTGTTATGCAATGGCTCTCTCACACGAACTCACACAAGCAGGAACTCCTCCAACACAATTGCGTACATCAGCAGAAGTTGACTTCACTCCAGGGACAGGAATCACAGCGATTCGCTTACATGTTGCCGGAGAAGTAAATGGTCTAGATGCTGCTGGCTTTGCCAAGGTTGCACAGGCAGCTAAAGATGGTTGCCCTGTAAGCCAAGCGCTCAAGGCTGTGCCAATCTCATTAACGATTGGATAAAGGTTTAAATCCAATCCATGAATCGCAAAGGTTTTCTCGTTCTGGCAATAGGCGCCCTGCTATCTCTGCACACACCTGCCCATGCACACCAACCAGTTGCACTGCTTAATTCAGATACAACGGCAGCCAAGGGACCACTCTTAGTCGATGGAACTATTTCCTTTGCGGTCACTGCAGCATTTACTAAAGCTGGTCAGAAGAAAGCATTTCGTGCAGGGTTTAAATCAGGCGATAGCGTCGAAGTTCAATTATTAATCAAGGATCAGAGACCCGAAAATAGATTGAAAAACTCTCAAATTCCAAGCCTCACAATTACATCGCCATCTGGTAAACGAACAACACTTAAAATAACAGAGCGCACAAACTTCTTGGAAACGTATACCTCAACCAATTATTTTTACCTATCTCGTTATTCAGCACCAGCGGAGGCTGGTATTTACAACTTCATGGTGAGAGCTAAAGCAAAGGCTGCAGTGACAATTGGAGTAGGAGTAAAAGAAATCCCTGGCGAAGTTATTCGCGGTGCAGCGCCAACAGTTGCTCCAACACCAACGCCATCGGCTACTCCTGCTGGTTACACAATGGATCAAGTTAAAGCCAATAACTCAGCAACAAAGTGTTGGAGTGTTATTGATGCAAAAGTTTATGACCTAACAAAGTGGATTAGTTCTCACCCAGGTGGCGCCGGCGCGATTACATCTTTGTGTGGCACAGATGGAACTTCAGCCTTTAGAGGTCAACACGGTGGTTCAGGACAACCTAATAGTCGACTTGCTGGCTATTTGCTCGGCCCATTAGCTAAGTAACTTCTTTACCCGCAATGGAGTGAGTCTGCCACCGACTGCCATGGCGGCTCCGATCAGCACAAGGTTTTTTACAATGTACTGGCCTTCAAGAGTTAAGTTAAATGGCACTGATTCAAAACATACATCGGGGAGCAAGATAAGAGGCAAGAATGTTCCGGGCATTTGTAGCGCCAATAAAAACAATCCCACACGGATAAATGAAGGCACCAACAAAGCAGCGCCAATTGCCATCTCCCAGACTCCTAAAATAGGAATGAAAACATCTGGGTTAAACCAATAGATTGTCTTTGTAATGAGGTCATTGGCTGGGCTATCGCCGAAAATCTTTAAGGCGCCATACCAAATAAAAATAATGCCCAGAGAAATCTGAAGCGCTGGCATACTGACTCGATTAAGAAATCCAATGAACTTTGAGTCAAATTCTTTAAGCGCACCTGATTTATTTGATAGCACCTGGTTATCTCCATTCTTAACAATATGAGTATAAACAACTTTCTCGGAACATGTGAGTTAAACTTTTGAAATGAAAAGATGTGCAGCGGCTCACACATGAGTGACATCGTCCTTATTTACGACGGGCAATGCGAGCTGTGCAAAAATTCAATTTCCTGGGTGCGCAAAGAATTGGCGATCACAGCCCTTGATTTTCATACGACGGAGCTATCGCAGTTTAATTTAAGCTCGGAGCAATGTTCGAGAGAAGTTTTCTTACTTCACGAGCAGATTCGTCTCAGTGGTGCACCGGCGGTTGCTTATGTACTCAAAGCTCGAGGAAACACAGTAATGGCAGCAATCATCACTGCATTGGGACCAGTTTCACGATTTATGTATAGGTGGGTTGCTGATCACAGAAATTCCTTGCCAGTAAAAGCGCTTTCACGCTGGCTAAGTGCACGCTCTCAGCCTTAACTTCCTTCGATTGGCTGTCCCAGAATCCGCATGGCTTTTTGATAATCCTTTTCAAAGACCATGAGCTGCACGCCATCGAAAGTATCAGTCACCGTTGCTTTGATTTTGAACTCTGCCAATAACTTTTGAGCAACAGCGATATCTAATTTGATTTGTGCTGGCTCAATGGGAATCAAGAGCCCGTATTGATCTTTCTTTCCCGCACTGACCTGAAGTACAACCATTTTCTGATTAGAAGAAAACGCCCATTTGAGAATCGCATAGAAAATCAGTGCAGCAATAATGGCTCCAATGAACTGCTGCAGTGGATCGTTATATCTAAAAAAACTCATCGCTTAGTCCTAAACTCTTTTATTTGATCTAAGACTTGAGATACGTATAACGATTGTTCGAGGCCAAGGATCCATGCAGGTTTATCACTGATGTAGTCACTAAAGTTTTCAACCATTAAGCGATATGGATCTACTGGGGCAAACTCCTCTATTTGATTTGCGACGCGCATCGAACTCGGTTTGTTCCAGGAAGTAAATGCATCATTGCCAAGGCACTCAATGGTTGCTTGCTCTGTGGAAATGACAATTGATTGCGTCTCGGGCATCTCAAAAGAGGCGAGAGCTTTAACGCTGACACCGTTACCTAATTCAGCACTTACTCGTGTTGTCATGTCCACGCCAGTTGAGCTCATCGTGCGATCAACAGATTGGATGTTTACAACATCATTCTGTGGATTGAGTGCACTCCATACGTGCACTTGATAGACACCAACATCGAGAAGAGAACCGCCGCCCTTCTGCGGGTCAAGGCGATAGTTGTTTTCAAAATTGCCAGTAAAGCAAAAAGATGAATCAATTGATGTGAGCGCACCCAGTTCGCCACGTTCAATGAGTGCGCGGATACGTACAAATCGTGGATGCCATTGGTGCCATACGGCTTCGGTCAGTACTCGATTATGTTTCTTTGCAGTATCAGTCATCTCTTGTGCTTGCGCATGATTTAGAGCCAATGGTTTTTCACATAGGACATGCTTGCCTGCAGCGAGTGCTGCAATTGACCATTGATAGTGCGCTTCGTTACTGAGATTGATATAGACCGCATCTATCTCTGGATCATCTAGTAAATCTTCATATCGTTTGTGGATGCGAGTGGGATTTAAGGCAGCAGAACGCTGTGTATCTCTACTTGCAACTGCGTGCAGTGTTGAATTATTGGCTGCATGAAGTGCTGGTGCTAGCGCTGTCTGTGCAATCCAGCCTGCACCCAAAAAACCCCAGCGAATCATGCTCTCAATAATAAAGGTGTAACAGGTTTTCCATTCAATAATGCGGATGCTTCTGCGGCTTGCATAATGGCGACTACATCGCGGGATTGTTCGGCGCGAATAGACATCGGTGTCCCATCGCTGAGATAAGCCACTAGCGATGAATAAAAAGAGTACGGCTGAGTGATGACGTGTTTGATCACTTGGCTTGTTCCATCGGCGCGATGCAGCGAAATAATCGCAGGCAGGTCTGCAACCGATCCATCACCTGATTCATCCCAATCACCCATGATTGCGCCATGTGTTCCTAAGACGTAAAACTTTGGCTTACGAGCTGCAGCTAAATCTGAGTTGATAAAAACTGCCTGTAATCCATCTTTAAAGTTAATACTTACTTGTGCGTGATCAGCATTTGTAACGTGATCCCAAACTCGCTTCTGATTTAATCCACTGACAAAGTCAACATCAGAGTCAACGATGGACATGATCTGATCAATAAAGTGACTGCCCCAATCAAAGATTGCTCCGCCAGATACCTCTGCATCGGAGTGCCAGTACGAACATGGCTTCGAGTATCCACCGACAAAGCTTTCATAATGAAAGACTTGACCAATCTGATTTGTATCAATCAGCTCTTTCATTGTTAGAAAATCAAGGTCATACCTTCTGTTTTGATAAACCACTAAGAGAAGTTCTTTACTGCGAGCAAGTGCCATTAATTCATCGCACTGATCTGCTGTCAGTGCCATTGGTTTTTCTAGCATCACATGTATGCCATGGGTGAGGGCTTCTTTGGCCCATGAGTAATGACTATTTGGGGGAGTAGATACAACTACCAAATCAATCTCACTCGATGCCAACATCTGCTGTGCATCGGTAAAAGTCTTGGCATCTGGTGAAATCTTTAGCGCTGCTTCAAGTCGTTCTGGTTTGGTGTCACAGACTGCAGCAAGTCTCATGCCGTCAGTTGCAGTGATTGCACTGTTGTGTTCATCCCCGATTGCGCCGTAGGCAAGCAAACCAACTCTTATATCTTTGCTAGGCACAGTATGAGCTCCTTTTGGAAATAGTCCTGAAGTTTAGTGCGCACAGACCTTTTGTGCATTTTAAGAAGTATTTACACAGTCACTGGAGTATCAACCATGCCGACAACCGCACCTTCTATACCTAGATTCGATCCATTTATCGAAACTCGATAGGTAAGCAAATAATCTTGCCCACCACTTGTCACACGTACTTCCTGCGTAACTTTGTCATCGGCAAATACGCACATTTCAAATTTATATCCCTGATTCTCAATCAACATCGAATACTGAGAACTGATAATTTCAGTGAATTGATCGAGCCCGATGTTTTCCTGAAAACTCTCAGAGGCAAATGAAAAGGCCAACTGCCAATTCTTTGATGCTAAGGCATCTATCTGACCTGAAATATGTTTATCAACTAACTTAGCCTGGGCGCTAGAGCAACTTCCATCAGCTAAATTTTCAACCTCAGCCTTTTGCGCACAGCTACTGAGCATTACTGCCACTACGCACACTGCAATCACTCGACGCATTTGCCAACTTTACTAGATAGAGGTGAAGTACTAATTAAGCCGCGCATAGGTCCAACTTAAGAAGCTAGCGATCGAAACCCAGATTTGATACGGCAATAGCGCAAGGGCCAAGGGCCAGGAAGCACGCGATGCAATGACAACGAGCGCAATCGTTAACACCGCTACACACGTCAGTGCAAAAGATGCGGCCTCTAAGTTGTGCGGACGGTAGAACTGAAATGCCCATGTCAGAGCGCACGCAACGCTGATTGCAAATACCGTTAAATACGTAGCAACTAAAGTGGTACTTAAGCGATTAGAAACAATCACAGCTGCATAACCTAAAACAATAAAGTTATATGGCCAGATGATGCCAAAGATAAAATCTGGTGGCTGCCAAGCCGGTTGATTTAGTCCACGATACCAACCATCGCCTGTATTAACCCACAACCCGGAACCAATTACGTAAATCAAAACTAAAGCGATGCCGATCGAGGAAGCTGCGAGTTTCATGAAGTAAGTCTATTTCTCCACATCCAATTCAGGGAAGAAACGGCCACATCCACGCTATCGTTACTAAATGATCAGGCACATCGCCCGCACGCTGTTAGGAATTGCTCTTACATACGCTGGCATCACGCACTTAACGAGTAGTCGCCAAGAGTTTCAGGCTCAAGTTCCTACTATCTTGCAGAGCCAAGCAGATTTTGTTGTTATCGCATCTGGCGTTGTAGAAATCCTTCTTGGACTCTCACTGATCCTGTTGATTAAATACCGCACACACATCGGTTGGGTCACTGCAGCATTCTTCATTGCAATATTTCCCGGCAACATTTCTCAGTACATCAACGGCACGGATGCATTTGGTTTAAATACCGATCAAGCCCGCGCCATTCGCTTACTTTTTCAACCATTACTAGTTATATGGGCGCTCTGGTCTACAGGTGCCTGGAAATCACGCAAAGCAGGCAAGTAATTTGCCCGACATTTATTGATTGGCCATGCGATGTTCAGCATTGCGCCATAAAATCCTCATATGTGGATAAACGAATCCACACCTAAAGGGGAGAAATCATGAACGAGAAGGACCTATTACAGCTTTGGAACACTAAGCGCACTCACATCATCAACGCTCAAATCGCTCCAACTCTTCTGCTCATCGGCGTCTTCGTATTAGCAGCCTATGGCAAGTTTGAAATGGCATCGGATGCAACCAAGTACCTCACAATTGGCGTTGTTGCAGCTACAGGAATTCTTGCAATTATTTCTCAATACGCAGCAATCCGCGAAGCAGAAGCTCTCATTGCTGATCTAAAGAAGGTTGATAAGCCATCAAAGCTTTCTAAGAAGATTTCAGATTCAGGTGAACTCTTGAAGCTTTCTGCACTCGCTGTAGTTGGTCTAGGAATTGCAGTATTTGCTCTCGTTGTGTGGACAGTTCTCTAAAAATCAACATATGGAAATATTCATTGTCGTTGGCGCGTTTGTGCTGATTCTTGGTGCCTTGCTGATCGCTTACGAGCGACCAGCAAGGAACAAGAAGAAAATAACTGGTCGAGGCGGAGACTTCGAATAACCCATGTCATTTGTTATGTATTCAACTTCTTGGTGCGGGTATTGCAAGCGCCTAAAATCTCAACTCGCTGATCTTGGTGTTACTTTTGAAGAGATCAACATTGAAGAAGTTCCCGGCACCGCAGAAATTGTTGAAAAAGTAAATGGCGGAAATCGCACTGTGCCGACTCTGGTTTTCTCAGATGGCACGGCCATGACAAATCCTTCGGCCAAGCAAGTCACAGAAAAATTGGCCGCGCTTTAAACAAAACTTAGAGTAAATTTCTCAACCTTTTCTAAGGATGACATCCCACATTCAGATTTAGCCTCAAGTAAGGTCAGTGACCTACAGGAGGAACTATGAAGCCAGAAACACAACTCGGTCGTCAGCTACAAACCTTTAACAGAATTGCGGGCCTTACCCACCTGATCCAGGGCATCACGCTCGCAATCATTCTTAACGCCGAAACCACAATTCCAGTTGTCACTCGATTCTTCGATGAGACACCAGATGGCATTCGTCCTGTCAGTGAAACACTCTTTGAGTTCCCAGTCGCATTCATCGCACCAATGTTCCTTCTGCTTTCCGCAGCAGCGCACCTCTTTATCTCTTCTCCTATGTATGTGCGCCGCTACGAACAAAACATTGCAAAGGGCATCAACCCAGCACGTTGGTGGGAGTACGCAATTAGCTCCTCATTTATGCTCGTAGTTCTACTGATGTTCGGCGGTTTGATCGAAATCTCTAACGTTGTATTCATCTTTATTCTGAACTTCATTATGAATCTCATGGGCCTTGTCATGGAGAAATACAATCAACTCACGACAACTACAAGTTGGCTCCCATTTAACATCGGTGTATTGGCAGGCATAGTTCCTTGGATCATGGGTGGACTCTATTTCTGGGTCTCAACAAGTAATATCGCCGATGCCATTCCGGTCTACGCACAATTTGGCTTCCTTCTTACCTTCCTCTTCTTTAATAGCTTTGCCATCAATATGTGGCTGCAATACAAGAAGATTGGTAAATGGAAAGTCTATGCATACGGTGAAAAGGCCTACATCGTCTTAAGCCTTGTATCTAAGTCAGCACTCGGCTGGATTATCGTTCTAGGAACAATGGGAGTTTAAGCGAAGTAGTACTTACTTCTTCTTTCGATTACTAGAACCATCTTTTGCGAAGTAAAAAATCACCGCAATCGCCAACGCTGTAACAATCCACTCCATAACTAAATTCTACCTGCGAGACTCTTAGTTCGTAGTTCCAGAGAGAACTCCCAGACACATTTCATCCGATGACCCCTCGCCCCATGTCACATAACGTGGCTCTAGGCTCTTGAGTTGCGGAATCTTCTGTCGAAGCGTTGGATCAAATGTGCACTGAACACGAATCGTGTCACCAGGATTTACGGCAATCGGTTTCTTTAAAATAATTGATGATTGATCATCAAAGTCGTAATTAGTCACATTCAGAATCGTCTTTGCATTCTTTGTTCCTGGATTAAGAGTCATCTTCAAAGTTCTTCCCAACAAGTGCATATGTGGACCCGCGGCAACAATGCTGAAGTATCTGTTCATGTACTTATCGCACACAGAAGTCAGCGATGGCGTTGGCCGGTTGGGGTTCTGTCCGCACATCAGATTAAGTCCTAACGCTTGCTGAACACTTGGTGTACCAGTGCGAGCGGCAAGATCCATCAGTGATGCCCTGCGATCACAGAGCGCTCCGGTAACACCTGGGGGACACGCTAATTCAACTGGCGCTGCAAATAGTTCTAGCTGTAACTGCTTAATCTTTGAACCTTTAGCAGGCACCGCTTCCATGACGATTGTGGATTGATCAGTTTCGATCTTTCCATTTTCTGCAGCGAGTAAGTTGTAATGAACCTGCAAGACGAAACGTTCTCCCTTTTTAAAGGGCGTTCCATAACCTTTTGGCGCAATATCTTTACCGCGCCCTGGTGCCCACGAACTAATCCACGGGGAAGTAATAAATGTTGAGAGCATTCCACCAAGGCTAGTTCCACCAAAACATGGCCAGCCGATTCCACTCTTGTCATTGGCAATTGCCTCGGTTAAATCAGCATCTGTTACGCGAAAGATAATTGCGTGGTGAACATAGTTTTTGCGCTGTGGAATAAATTCAATGCTTCGAATAATTGAATCTTCGTTAACTTTAGGATCTAACAAGAAGCATCGGTAATCATCGGTGCCTTTATTAGGAGCAACCGGTAAGTGAGCCTTTGTCATGGTGACGCTATATTTTTTCGCCTTCGGCGCAGTAGCCGCATCGGCAATAGGAGATACAAGAGATGTAAGTAGCACTGCCGCTACAGGCATTACCAAAGAGCGCATCTTCATGGATTGAGAATACCGAATATGGTCAATTAGTTATACACAGCTAAGTAAGTTTCTTATTTTCGCGGTACGCAATCAATCTAGATTCCAAATTGCGTACCGCTGTAGCTCATTGGATAGAGCATCCCGCCGACTACGGGAAGTGTAGCGGGTTCGATCCCCGCCAGCGGTACGCACATGAAGTAGCCCTGCAGTTCGTCGCGCAGGGCTACTTTTATTTCATTGCATTGCAGACATAAAGTTACGCAGAGTAACTAAACCTAGGCAAGCCGGGATCGTGTACAAAATTCATGGGTGCTACCCTCGCCTTATGCAAAAAACGAGAGTTTTGCTTCTGGCCTTAATTTTGGGGCTGCTTTCATCACCAATGGCTAACTCTGCCGGAAGCTGTGCACCTTTAAATGCACCAACAGTTGCAGACGATAAGTTAACAGTGACTCTCAACTCGATCACAATTAATGAAAAATCAGGGTCTAATCAATTGATAATTTCTTATAAATTATTGAATGCCACCACCGATAGCAAAATAGATGAGCAAGGATTCAAACTGTTTTTTACAGATGGAACTTCTGAACCGCAATACGGTTTTTTTGGTAGCTTCTTTCCCGGTGACTCTAAAGAACGCTCCCACACCTGGGAATATCTCAAGTCACAAGTGCCATTAGTGATTTCATACAATGCAGGGTTCTACAGCACCGCGCCAAGTTCTTCAAAACTTAACTGGGCCCCTCCGGGTCAAAGTTGTAATTTAACTTCACCCGCCTACGACAAAGTGGTCGCAGATAAAGCGGCAGCTGATAAAGCTGCCGCAGACAAAGCAGCAGCGGACAAAATTGCCGCAGATAAAGCGGCAGCTGAACGGGCAGCCGCGGAAAAAATAGCCGCTGCTGAAAGTGCAGCAGCATCCGCAGCAGCATCCGCAGCAGTTGCGGCTACAGTCGATTCAATTAATAAACTTCTTGACGATGTAAACGCACAACAAAAGGCCGCAGCCGATGCTATAAACAAGATGGCTGGAGGTGTTGTTGCACCTGATGCACTAAATCAGAGTGCTGAAAGCATTTCAGCTAAGAAAAAAATCACTGGAAAAGCTAAGTCAAAGAAAGCAACCATTACTTGCATCAGCGGCAAACTTAAGCTGAAAGTTTCTGGAGCGAAACCTATTTGTCCTGCTGGCTACAAAAAGAAGTAATTTTTAAGCAAAAGAAAGATTAATCCCGCTGCCAGTAATAATCTTCTTCACACGGCAGAATCTTTGCGCAGAAAGCGTTGAGCGACATAGCAATGTTGTACTGCTCATCTTTAGATAGAAACGTAACAACCCCAACAACGTTTCCTTCGTTATCTACTACGGGACCACCGCTATTGCCCTTAGAAATATTGTTCGTTAGCAATAATTGATCAGTAGTTGCATTCAAAACAGTTCCAAATGCCACAGATCCTTGATAGCCATCTGCACTGCCAAGTGCCATCGTCCAATACCCAGGCCACGGTTCGTACTCAGATAAAGCAAGTGGCGGAATATCTAGATCCGTTGCAAGCACAGCTAGATCATTCTCTTTATCCCACTTCACAATCTGCGCCTTCACAGGATCTTCAAACAAAAGCGCCACAGTGACAGAACCATCAACGCCAATGCAATCTTCAATCACATGATGATTCGTAATCAGAGTCGTTGGAAACTCTTCTTCTACTCCATTAGCCAATTCAATTGCCCACCCCGTGCCTTGCCCATAACCTTTTTTACTTGGTTCGCATATGACAGTCACAGTAGATGCTTGCGTCTTATCAATGAGTTCACTAACACTTCGCGGTGCAACATAACCA
>Ga0208788_1001129_pt1 | contig 13052 bp, 41 predicted proteins | sample Wag4_2014_7_11_3_FD_187363 | JGI IMG/M metagenome (GOLD analysis project Ga0208788, IMG submission 187363) | Fresh water mixed with fracking chemicals microbial communities from Ohio, USA - Utica-2 Time Series FC 2014_7_11 (SPAdes) (version 2) ... | reverse complement strand
TGATGGGTGTACCGTGAGATAATCCAGAACATTCAGTATTGTAGAACTGATTGTATCGTTCTAGAATACGCATTTCTCTTTGTTCTCGTTCCCATTCTTCTTTTTCAAGTTCTCTGTTTGCTACTTCACGACGCTCTGCTTCTTCAAACATCTCATCTGGATATGGTTCTTGGTTTCTCATAAGTTTTAATGCCTCATTATACTTTGAAATGCCCTCTTTTGCGAGTTCTTTCAACCTCTGTTTGCCGTATTCAGTGAGTTCGTGTTTTTTGTTGCGGAGTTCTTCAATCTCTTTTTGCGAAAGATTGACCCACACCATATCATCAGGCACTGGAAGATTGTGTTCAGTCATTTGAATGTCTCCTTGAATGTTTCCCAAGCGCCATCATTGAATGCTTTGGTTTCGTATGAGAACTTATAACCATTCTCCTCTTGTAGGGCATAATCAATCTCACACTGAATGAGTGCTCGAAGTTGTTCAATTTGTTCGTCAGTCATTAGAAATAGTCCCTCCTCACACATTCTGTTTCAAGGTCTTCTACTCGGTCTTGTAAATCCATAATAACTTCAAGTATTTTCAAAGCATCCAGATTTCCATTCTCATCAGCAATCAAAGAGAGATATGATTGATTTATAATCTCTCGTTGTTCTTCATATGGTTTGTAATGCCACTCTTTTCTTTGTTTTTGAGTATATGTATTCCAATCTGCTGGATTGTATCTCATCGCAACATCTCCTTGATTTTACGCAAACAATCATTAAATCCATCCACAAGCAATTCAGTGTTTACATTCTGACTTCCTGCTGCTGATTGTTCTTTCGGCAACCAGTCCTCAACAATATCTACAATATCATCACAAACCATACCATCGTAATCAAGTTGAACTTTTAGCATATTGCGAAGTTTTTGTGCTTTATGTTTCTCCACCAACCTATTCACAACCTCGTCGGTAATGTATGAAGCAGGATTATCTTTCTCATCCCAATATGCTCTCACATTCTTATAAGGTTCATCAGGACATTCTTGAACCCCAACATCCTTTGATTGTGCTGCTTCATAACCTGCTTGGAAACCTGACCACCTTGTCTCATCATACTCAGTATCATTTTCCAATTCGGGATATATCCCCCACCAATCTTTGTATGCTTCTTCTACTGGTGATTTGTGTTCATCAACTACATCATCATACTTCCCCTTCTTCACATCATTAAACCACACACCTTCAAGCAGACGATGAGTTTCACCATCGGTAATATGTTTTAGGAGAATTGTACCATCACGATCCTCTTTTCTCATATACCAATAGACATTATCAGGTAGGTCAAGACGATAATAAACCTTTTCATTATAAGAAACAATCTCAACTCCACCTTCATTCACATATACCATTATTGGTTGAGATTTATGTGTTTCAATCTCTTTGAGGAGTTCAAGTTTCTTTTGTAAGACAGCAATTTCTTTTTCAGTTTTTTGAATATCAGATTTGTAAGTCATTTGTTTCAGGTAAGGAGTAGCATCCATCACACCATCTTTCATTGCTTGTCTAAAAGCATTACGGAGACCATCAGCAACTTGTTCTGGTGTTTGTGGAGTTGGTTGATATTCAGTCATCAGAACTTTCCTCTTACATCTTTGATTGCTGTATTATATCCTTGAAGAACATCAGAGTGATACTTATTCTCCATAGGTTCTGGAATATTATTTCTAATCAAATCCATAACCCTATCAGTCAGTTGATCACAATCAATACCATATCCAACTTTCTTTCCAAGTTCATACCAAAGTTTATCATAGAAACTCTCTGGTTCTTTTACTTTTTGATACTTTTCTCCGTGATAGTAAATATGATCATCATATTTGAGAATAAGTGACGGGTCAATTTCAGTCATTTCTTTCACTTCAAGTTTAGTTTCAGGGCATTTGCTTCCAACATAAGGAAAAGATGAAGGAGAGAAAGGAATACGAAATCCTTCTTTACCATTTGTTTTGAAGATTATTGGGTCAGTCATTATTCGTCAGTCCTACTTCAAGTCCTTCCATTCTTCCCATATTATAACCCATAACAAACGCAGAGTGCAACCACTTATACATCAAATCCTTACGAGTATTCACATCCTCAACTTCACAATCACCGAAAAAATATTCACTACGAAGTGCAAAACCACCATTAAGGTCATTAAACCATTCCTGAAATGCTTCTTCAATTGTATCATCAAAGTCCCAATCTTTTGTAGGATGAGTCATAAGTCTAATGGTTGTTGTGGGTCTTTCTTCCAAACTTCTTTATAAGTAATCCACCGTTCCACACCAATTTCTTGTTGAGCAACCCAGTGTATTCCATTCTCATCAATCGCATCAAGATAATGAACACCAGTCTTGGGGCAGATTACTCGTGATACTTGTGTGAATTTTACTTTATTCATTTCCTATCCTCCCATAGTTGCTCAAAATGCTTGCCATCTTTACCACAATACATCTCAAAATCTCTGGCATTTTCACAACTTTGACTTTTTTTGTCTCCAGTTATCAAATCACCAGTTACGATTGGATTGTAACACCTATCAAGTGAGTTATTTCCAAAAAGATGACCTAACCAACTTTTCTCATAGTAGAGACAATCTTTACATAGTTTGCGTTGTTCAGTCATTTTCTTTCATACAAGGGTATTCAAACTTTTCACCAATACATTCTAGTATAGTGCGGGCAAAGGTAATCTCACCATAAGCACAACCATCTTCAAAGGCATCATCATAACTACCAGCACTTGGAGTATAATCATCTCCAAATATACCTTCATAGCAGTGTTTTACCTCTGCATATTCTTTGAGAACCTTGAGGAGAAGTGTGAGTTTTTCTTCGTTAGTCATCTTTTGCTCCATCAAGGTAATCACCAGTAGTATAAAGGAATAAGACAGCAGTTATAACCAGAGAAGAAATCCAAAAGTTATCACCAACAATTGAATTTACTCCAAAAACTAAAAAGTAAAGTAGTGGTATTTGAAGTAGATATTTGATTAAGAGTTTCATTTGAAAATACCAAGAATATATGCTATTCCCCAACAAAGAATGATTGTTTGATAAGCATTCAGTAAAACAATAGTGTTGAGTTTCATTTCAATTCTCCATAAGAAAGTGTTTTGATTTCTTCTACAGTCAAGGTTTTGACATGACCACGAGGATACTCATTATCATAAGCATTAAAGACAAAAACAGGAATGTTTCGTTCCTTACAGATTTGTTTGAACTTTTCTTCATTCAGTTCAAACTTACCAACATACTCAACATATGGATACATATCCCAAGATGCTACAAGTCCTCCTGTATAATAACCCCACTCAAACTCATCAAGTTCTTGAATAATGTTTTCTACATCTTGAATGTTCTCTGGATTAGTGTAGATGCGTCCGTATCCTTTGTAATTAAAGGCAGTCATTTCACTCATACCTCATTTTGCTTACTTGAACCACATTAGAATAACAAGGAGTGATTTGAAGTTTTTCATCATAAGCAACTCCTTTATCCATTACTACATCACCACCACGAACCTCAATAGTATGTCCATCAAGAACACCAATAGTAAAGGCAACTCGGTCATCGCACATAATTGAAATCTTTCCAGTATAAGGGTTAATCTTTACGGATTTTGCGAGGTCAGTCATTCCAAAACACCAAGAGCATAAAGTTGTCGTTCAATCCTTTGACTTGGTGTTCCAGTAAAGGCACCAACAAGTTCAGGATTTAGAGTATCGAGTTTTTGAGCAAGTTCCCAACATTTCTCAACTTCTTTTTGATAATCTTTGAGAAGTTCTTGTTGTTCAGTCATTTCAGTTGCTCCAGAGCATCAATAAAGTGTTGAATACAATCTTTGGGAATGTAAATGGTTGTAGTTTTACCAGTCATTGCCTCTAAACCTTCGGAACTAATAACACTCACAGTTCCATACTCATCAGTTGTAAAAACATAATCCCAATCATCTTGTTCGTGAAGAATACGAATTTCTTTTGTGATTTGATAAGTCATTTGATCGTCACAGTTTGATTTTTGATTTGGCAAAGACGGGAAAGATTATCACCCGCAGTGGCAACTTGGAAGAAGTTGTAGTGAGTCCCACACTGTTCGTTGAGTGCTTGTTGAGTTGTAATGACTTTCATAACTCCTATGATGGGAGCAACAGTAATAACCAAAACAGCACCACCAGCAACCAAAACAATCCAAGCATCCATAAGATCAAAGTTGTTGCGTTTCATTAGTCTTCTGTGTGTATGAGAGTATTATAAGGCATCTGGGATGCCGTGAAGCACCCACTGTGCCAGTTTGAGAAGTGTCCTCAATCTTTAATAAGTTCTACAAGGTCATAAAACTCATTATAAACTTCTTCAAGACCATTAGAGTGTCCCTTTTCCCAAGCAAGGTCAAATGCCTTTTGCCTTTTAGGATTATCAGTCACATTAAAGTTCTCAAAGAGGTCATTCACAAACTCCTCGTGAAGTTTATGCTTTTCATCTGCATATTGAAGTTGGTGTGCTTTGTATCCTTCTTTATCAAGAACTACCTGAATCACAGCATCAGGATACTCTTTTTCTAATTCAGGTTTAGTTTTTTCATAGTCATGCCCAGACCAAAGAACTTCACCCTTATCATAAACATAATACTTGATGTAATCCTTTTTGTTGGGATAAGCAGTTTGTGATTTGGAGTAATAATCAAAGGGTTTCATTTCAGTTTCCTCAAAATTGGTGTTTAATTTCTTCTTCTGTTGCTATCTCCACAATAGGATAACTCATATCTTCATAATCATAGAAGTCAAAATCCTTCATTAGGTTTGCGACAACATTATCGCACAGATAATCAGCAAAAATTCCTGGGTCAAGTTCTCCATCATCTGTAATCATCTCATCATCCTTATGCTTTTCGGGGTCAAACCTCACATAAAAAGTTACTTTATAACCTTTTAGATTTTCCAAAGCATCATTTACCTTCTGCTGTTCCTTATGCTTTTGGATTTGAAGTTCAAGTTTGTTGAGTTGTTCTTCGGTCAGTTGTGAAAGGTCAATCATTTCAGTTTTTGAAGAGTTTGTAAATTGCATCTGCGATTGCTAGTGCTTCTTCTTTATTCATAGTAATAGACCCCACTCGTGTATCACCATCTTCTTTATCAAACTCCCAATAAGAAATCGTGAAACCATCACATCCCACATCAATATTAGTATCTTCGGCAGTATAGTAAAAACTGGGAGATTGTTGAACACGGATTTGAGTGCTGGTCGTGATTTCCATAAGAGGTGTCTGTGTGTATGAGAGTATCATACCACCCACAGAGGCACCCAGAGCATCCCCTGTGCCAGTTCATCAAGTGTCCTCACCGAAGTTCCTATAAATCACATCCATCCATATCTTATCAAAATATTTCCTGTCTTCATCAGTAATCATATTTTTTCTCATCCACTCTTCAAAGGTGATGTTATGGTCATCCAAGTATTTTTGGAGTTCTTCAATTGTTAACATAAACCTCAAAAAATATTTTTGTTCCACCCATAAGCATAACATCGTGTTCTATACTCACACTTCCTACCTTTGCTTTTCCTTGTTTGATTTTATCTGCGACTTGTAGAAAAGTTTTTTCCGTATCGTGAATATCGTGAGTTAGAAAATTTGATGCCTTTGTAATACCTGTGGTTGATGTTGCTACTGATGAAGTTGTGATATTGGATGTGACTGATGTGTTTGAACTCCATTTTTTGAATGCTTCATCAACTTCTGATACTGTTCCTTTTGGTTTTTCTTTCTTTCCGTGAATTTCTTCCCATTTTTGTATTAGTGGATTGGAACTACTCATAATTATCACACTCCAAAATAATATCACAACCTTCGTTTCGTAAGTTCAACGACCATACAGATTTTACCACATTTGATAGATTATTACCAACACTCATCCACACCTCATAATCCTCACCATACTCATTTGTATCAGGAAGAACACTCAAGATTTCTTTGAGTTGCCGAATGGTGAGTGCGTCAGTTGTGAATGGTTGGTTTCTTATATCAGTCATTTCTCACACCGATGTAAAGGAATACGAAGAAACTGAAAGAACCTTCCAATATATCCTATCTGTGCTCCACATTTAGGGCAACAATACGATGGATTAGTCATTCTTTACCTCATAATTCTTACCTTCTTTACCACAAGAACCTCCATATTTTCTTTCTACAGAACAAAATGTGTATGGAGACACAGTTCCATTTATATAATCAACATCCTTCCATCGGTCTGGGTGAGTGCATAATTGTGGAGTAGGAAACCCAAAGATACGAGAATTCACCCATTCAAGAGGGTCTCTATAGTCCTTGTAATACTTACAGTTGATACAGGATTTGATTTCAGTCATTTCACTTCCTCATAAGTCGTTTCACCCACACAGGTTTTTCCTACCCACATTCTACCACAGGTAGTACAATCAATATTAACTGTTGTCGTATTTCTATCAGGATTGATGTTCACTCCATTCTTATCATAAACTGGTGGATAATACGCAAGAGTTACACTTCCACCACCATAAGCAAACCGACAATCTTCTCTGGAGCATTCTGGATTTGGGTTTTTCATTTTTCCACCTGTTCAGGAACCATATCAACACCAGAGTTTCCACACATAATTTGTCTATGAGTGATTGTAGAAAGTCCGCACCATTCACATCTTACTAATGTGTCAAATGTATTATTAGTTTCGTCTAAAATACAAGAAGTTCTCATATGATGCCATCCATACTTATGTGCGAGTTTCACAATATGACGATATAAGAACCTATAATAGAGATAGTTAATCATTTGTCTTTCCAAGTAAAATCAAGAAGCAATTTGCTGAAATATCTCACAATACGATTTGGTTTCTTTTTTAGATAAACTCTAATATTAGGTTTTATTGAAAAATAACCTACCTCATCTTTACCAATTCTAAACTCTGTGCTCCAAGATACAGTATTATTCGCAATAAGGTTAGAACAATCTAAATTACCTATTGTAAGTCTGACTGGGAATTGTCCGTGTTCCTTCGCATATTCAAAGTTCTCAATAATTCTATTGAACCTTTGATTGTAATAATACTCTTGATGACATTTGAGTTCAGCAAACTTATGCTTGATACTCTCAATATGTTTATCAAACTTCTCATCAAGTTCTTGTTGGATTTCTTCTAATGACTTGCGTGGTAATTCAAATTTGATTTCTTGTGGTTCGTTTGGGATGGTGAAGTATTCTTTAAGAAGTTCATATTTTTCGTTGTCTTCTTCAGCAGAAGCATACAAATTCATACACTCAAAGACATTTCGCACATCTTTGAGTGTTTTGATTTTACTTATATCAAGTTTGTGATTTAGTCGTTTTTCAGTCATCACTCTTTTTTTTATATAAAGTCATTATACTACAAAGGGCACCTGAAATCAAGTGCCCGTGTTCCAGTTTGTTAAGTATCCTTATGCTATTCTGCGTCTATTATTTTTTGATGTATCAATTCCTCTTGCTTTTTGATAATGAACTACACCAGCAGAAGTTGATACATAACCAGTTTCACAACATTCCCATCTTTGTGCGTTGATTATTTTAGAAGCAATTTTACCACCTTTTCTACCATCTTCAATTATTTGTCCTTTACTTCTCCCACAAACTCCAACACCAAGTTCTTTTGTTCTGTTTCCACCTATAATTCCACCCTTTCTACCATCTTCAATCATTTTTTCTTTACTTCTACCACAAACTCCAACACCAAGTTCTTTATTTCGTTTTCCACTTATAGTTCCACCTTTTCTACCATCTTCAATCCTTTGTTCTAGAGTTCTATTATGAATACCTATCTTGAGTTCTAATGCTATTTTGCCTCTCTTTCTACTATTTTCTCTTTTTTGCTCTGGTTTTAATTCAAATATACCAACCCCAAGTTCTTTTGCTTTTTTTCCTGCTTTACTTTTTTGTTCTAAAGAATATACACCCATACAATTTGCGTTTAAGCACCACTTATCGGTATTGAAAACTGGTTTAATTAACCTACCCTCAACTTTTTGTGCTTCTTTATATCCATCATCAGTATAATCAAAAAGTTCTAATATTTGTTTTTTTGGAGTATAGAATTCCCAGCACCACTTATTTGCTACAGGAGAACCCATATAATACTCGTCATATTTCTTTTCTTTATGAACTCCATAATAGTAATAAGAAACCTCTTCAAAGGTAATCTTATACAGGTATATTCTTGGACTTTGTGAAGTCATTTCTATCTTGTTGAAATCGCATTACTATTTATAATAGAAAAGGTGCCCGAAAGCACCTAATCTGTCCGTAGAGATTTGCGATTTCAACAGACATTCTTATTTATTCACCTTTTGTGGATCATTACCTTTACACCAAATAGTATGAAGTTCATCAACACGATTTTCCCAAATCATAGTATCTACAATATAGTCATATGGGTTTTTATAAGTGTCTTCATACACTTCTCTAATGAAGATAGATTTATTTACTGATTGTGGGTATTTCATTTTCTAAAAAGTTTTTCAAGTTGTTCTTTTTGTTTCCAGAGTTCGGCAGATTTTCTTCGTTCGTCAGCAAACCTGTTTATATGTTCGCAGATTTTTCTTTCTTCAGTAGTAATATCCATATGATACTTGTCTTTCAGGATAAGAATAGTTTGCAAATCTTTGAGAACACTAACTGGAATATTCAAAAAATCTTCGTAAGTCATTCTTCATATTCTCCCAATCTATAAAATGCTCTAAAACCTTTAGCAAGAGCACCTTCTGGTAAGTCCCGATAATCTGGGTCATAATATTGAACCATTCCCAAAATTGCAGTTGCTGTTTCTACTGGGTCTGGGATTTCTCCACTCCATTTTACAAGAGACCCACCATCCCCACCAATATGTTCCACAAGATGAACCATTACTTTTTCCCAAGAATTATTGGGCAAATCATTGAAGTTCATAATCAAAAATCCGTTGTCTCACCAATTCTAACACATCAGGGGACACATAGAAAGTATCTGTGGTTGTTGGAAGTTTTGCGACTTCCTCACAGATGAGTTCAAATTCTATAAGTGTGTAGTCAATCATTTGTCGTGAAACCAATTGTAAGCAAACATCCACGAAACTCCCCAAGCAGTTCCAAACATAAACCACAAAACATACTGTGGAAATAACAAAGCAACTAACAGAACACCGAACCAAAGTGAAGGAACATAGATTGTTTTTAGAGATTTGATGTATTTGAGTAAGTTAGTCATTTTGGTGTTTGTAATTGTTCTTTATGAATAGTAAATGTAACCTTTTCAGCATCTTCAGTTTCAATTACTGTGTTATCAATCAACCAACCTCTTACAATATTACAGATGCCTTCAGCACCAACAATACCAAAAGAATTCAAATGCTGAAAAAGTGTCTGTGGTTTTGGTTCTTCTACTCGTTGATACTTTACACCATTAATCGTAACAATTTCATCATCAACCACTTCCACCTTTGGATACATAAATTCCCTCATATTCACATACCAGTTTTTGGATTGTAGGTCACTAATAAGATTTTCTTTCCGTTTGTTCTCTACTGCTTTGTTTGTGTCGTTGATTTCTTTAAGTTTTTGTCTCCTTCGTTCAAGAATGTTCACAATGTCTCCAATTTCTTTTGCTTTTTGTTCTATTTGAAGTCGTAGTTCTTCCCATTCCAAGTTTCCTTGTTCGTCAGTCATTTTCTAATCAATTCACCTTTTTCAGTATACATATCGTCGTGAAAGTGTGCTAATTTTTTTAGTTCTTCAACTTCTTGTTTGAGTTCCCAAATATAATCCTTTAAGTTCCACTCAACATCACCAATTAATTGAAATAGTTCTTCAAGTGTGAGTTCGTGATTGCTAGTTTCACTCCACTTTTTTGGTTCTGGTATTTCAGTCATTTGAGGTTCTCTTTTAGATGTTCTATGCAATCATTCCAACCCTCACAATAATCATTACTGTTTAGTTCGTGGCAACCTTCATTAGGCAACCATTCTCTTTCAATTTTATTCACAAGTTCTTCGCAAGTTGGTTGATCATCATCATCACACCACTCACGGATAATCTCAAAGAGTGTCTGTGGTTTAGGTGGTTTCACTTTCTTATATTCTACACCGTCAATTTTCACCGTATCTTCATCAAGTCGTTGAAAGACTTTCATAGTATAATCCATAGCACTTCCGTATTTTTTCTGTTCTACGATGATTTCGGGATTAGTCATTTGTGATTTCCTATAAGGACAATATTCAGGTTCAAAACATCCACCTTGAGTTGCGTTGGTTTCTACATCTACTGGTGCATAACAGAATCCACAATCCCAGTATTTACATTTCATTTGGTTCCATCACAATAGATATGAGGATAAGTGTCAGGATACTTCGCATGTGGTTTTGAAACTACAGGAGGAATTGTATAAGGAATGGGATTTGGATTTGTGAGAGGAGTATAAGGAGTGCTATAAAGTAGTGGAGATTTACTCAAATACTCTTCTACGATGCTACAGTCCCATCCTGCATAGTCACCATAATGTTTCTTACCAAAGGCAATAACATCTTCTTTATTTGGAAAGGAAACAACATAAGTGTTGTTATGATAGAGTGAATAAACTTTCATAATCAATCAGTAGTTTTAGAAGAACTAAAAGTCGTGTGAAGCAAAACAGCAAGAAATAAAAACCATCCCCAACCAGCAATTCCGTGAAAAGCAAGAATAATTGCTCCAATCACACAGGCAATAGAAGACAGATTAACAAGAAGTAGAATAAGTGCGTGGTTCATCGGTTCTTTATTTGTAGAGTTATTATACGACAAAAGGCACCTGATTTCAAGTGCCCTTGTGACGGTTCTTCAAGTGTCCTTACCAAACTCCTTTTTGAGTTGTTCATATTGTTTACGACGATTTTCTTTTTGTTGCTCTTCTTGTTTCACTCTCTTTTCATACTCTTCATCATTTTCAAGACGGGTTTTGTAGACATAGTAGTCTTTTCCTCCATTCCCATAATCATAATCATAATCAATACCTTCCCAACCCTCTTTTTTGCACCTTTGGAGTGTGGAAATGATTTTGTCTATTGAACCATAAAACTCACCATAGTAACAAAAATCTTTGCTTTCTTTGATTGTAATGCGTTCAGCAGTCATCAGTCTTCTGTGTGTATAGAAGTATTATGCGACAAAAGGCACCTGATTTCAAGTGCCCTTGTGCCAATTTAGTAAGTGTCCTTATTGTCCAAACTTATTGTAAAGAAACACTCTTCCATCTCCAGAAGGAACAGTAACCGCAATATCATATCCCAGTTTAATAATAATATTTGCCAGATTGCTTCCGTGACTTTTAGCACTAAGAAAAGTATGAGGATAATGGTCAATAAACTCCACACTCTTACCAGGATTTTCAAGTGCTTCTGTGATTGCTTTCATATAGAGAGCAGTGGTTCGTCCAGTTCCTCTGGTTGTTGCGTATTCGTATTTTGAGATAACATCATCTATTTCTGGGGACCAACATCTAAATCTGTTGAGTACCCTGTAAAGTTCTTGAGCAAGTTGTTTGTAATCAGCAGTCATTTACAATCCTCATTAGGGTTAAAGTTAATATATTCTACCATAGTTCCCCTACAGTAGATACACAAGTTTTTCTGTGCTTTTTCCAGAGTATCATATCCACCATCAAAATAAACATCAAAAGCAAAGACATTATACCACCACCACAAAAATTTCTCTTGTGGATAATACTTTGTAGTATCACCATAGGTTTCTTTTTTGATACGATACTTATTCATCGTATCCCACTATCAAAAATTTTCTTTAGTTCGTTATAGACAAGCACCAGTTCATTATCGTGAGTTATGTGTTCAGTGTGTTTTGCGGATAGTAGAAGTTTGTAGAGTTCTTTTGCTTGTTGCTTCTTCGTATTTTTGAAGAATACGATTTACATTTGTAAATCGTCTATCAACAGGCAAATACCTATTTGCTTCTTTGAGTGCCTCGTAAAGTTCTTGAGCAAGTTGTTTGTAGTCAGCAGTCATTTTTATTCTTCTCCATTTTGTAAATAAAATAAGTTAGTCATTTTGTATATCCAATACTAATATTCATACAGCATTTATTTGTTGATGTATTTACGATATTGGTTGGTCTTGAAGAATACTCCATATGATATGTCGTCTCATATGGAACTGGTACTTCATTAGAAAGTTCAATATCCAAACAATCGGGTAGTGATTGAATGATTTTTATTAGTTCTTGTTTAGTCATTACACATCCACCCAGTCATCATAATAATAACCATAAGAACCTCCACCACTATGATTTTTACATAACATATTACTACAAGAAAACCAATAATCAAAGTTTTTACTTTCTGGTCGCACTTCCAAAAGAGATTGATTACACAGGTATTCTAACACAGGATTTTCACAGTCGGTGCATTTACCAATAACACCCAAACAATCTGGTGGTTTCATCGTATTCCACTATCAAAGAGTTTTTTGAGTTCGTGATACACAATCATCAGTTCATTATCGTGAGTTATGTGTTCATTATGTTTTGCGGATAGTAGAAGTTTGTAGAGTTCCCTTGCTTGGTCTTCGGTGAGTTCCAAAACATACGATTTCTTTATTTCAATCATCAATTTAACTCCGTTTCAATACGATTGATTGCTGTTCGGTTTGCTTCTGGATTAGGAACATTTTTGAGGTCAGAAAGAATTTCGTTGATTGTTTCTTTACGAATTTGTTGGGCAAACTCAATCAGTTGTTCTTCCCAACATTCCCAACACACTCTATCTTCGGGTGAGAAATCATCAAATCCACAGGTTTTAGCAAGTTCAAGAATTTTTTCGTTAGTAATCATCGTTCTACTCGGTTAATGGATTGTTCTTGTGAGATTGTGGAAGTTGGTTGAGAAACAGTAAGAGTGTCGTTACCCATTTCGTAGATTGCTCGGGCAAAGTTCAAGATGTTTTCATCCTCTCCACACCACTCATTCACAGAAGTAAGAACATAAAGATGTTCTCGGGCAATTTCAAGG
>Ga0208788_1001128_pt1 | contig 13055 bp, 10 predicted proteins | sample Wag4_2014_7_11_3_FD_187363 | JGI IMG/M metagenome (GOLD analysis project Ga0208788, IMG submission 187363) | Fresh water mixed with fracking chemicals microbial communities from Ohio, USA - Utica-2 Time Series FC 2014_7_11 (SPAdes) (version 2) ... | reverse complement strand
CTTAACAATCGGTGCATGTGGCGCACTGACATCGATCATCCTTAAATTCTGATTCTCTACTCGCATTAGAAGCGCTTCGATTACCTGAACTTTCAGATCTGTATCCTCGCCATCTCCCCAAATAATTCGCAGATCTTGACCTTGAAACTTGCCGTAAATCAAGAAGTTATTGGTTCGGGCAGCGCTCATACGATCGATATTTTTGCTGAAGCTTTCAGGGAGTGCGGTAAAGACTTTGATCGCCGCTAATCCACCATCAACTGATTTTGCACTTACCTTTGGAAGTCCATCTGCAATATCGGCTGGAGTTGCGAAGGTCTTTCCTGAAGAGTCAAGTACTACTTGAGGTTTACCCGGTTCGCTATAAAGAGCGATTGGCGTTCTTGTTGTTATAGATATTGAAACCTTTCCAGAGATCCAATTTCTAGATACCTGCGAACTTTCAACCCAATCAAATGAGCGAAGGCGATTAGAGAGAGCCCGCGGATCGACTCTTGCCAACTTATCCCCTTGCGCAATATCTAAGGAGCGAGAGATCGCTAACTGGCTCTCTTTAGTTGGTACACCTGTGATCTCAACGCTTCTGACTGAAAGAAGTGGAGACCAACCTAAAAGATAAGAACCCGCGCCAAAGATCATAATAAAAGCGACGATAGCGCGCGCTGTTTTTGAATTAACCTGCATATTTATCTTCGCAATGCCTTAGGCCGGTGAATTAAAGCGGCGAGATAACCCGTCACAGATAATAGGTGCCAGAGAATTAACGTCTCCTGCGCCAAGTGTCAGGATGACATCCCCTGGTTTTGCGTTATCGATAATCCAATCAGATGCCTCGATAAAGTTTGGAATAAACCGGCCGCGCTGCATCGCATTAGCAATCTGTTCAGCACTTACCCCTGGAATTGGTTTTTCGGATGCGGCATATATCTCAAGGAGTATTACTTCATCGGCGATATCTAAAGCAGTAGAAAACTCTGTCATAAAGGCTTGGGTGCGTGAATAACGGTGCGGTTGAAATATCGCAAGAACTCTTCCATCGCCGGCATAGCGTTTTGCCGCATTTAGAGTCACGGTAATTTCAGTCGGGTGGTGTCCATAATCATCAATTACCCGAATTCCATGAACTGTTCCCTTTAATTCAAAGCGACGTCCTGCGCCATGGAAACTTGCTAAACCTGAAAGTAGTTCGGCAGCTGGCGCGCCTAGCGCTAAGCCCATCGCAAGCGCTGCGCCGGCATTTAAAACGTTGTGTAAACCAGGAACCTGTAGGGAGAGAGTTCCGATTAGTCGCCCTTTCCAGAGCGCTCTCGCAGTTGAACCCATCGCTAATAGATTGATTGAATCGATATAAAGGTCGCTTCCTTCGGTAGTTCCATATGAAATAACCGTTAAATCTGAGCGTAGTTTCGACCCGCTCCCCAAGGCGGCCGATCCCGCATCATCTGCGCAATAAACCAGAATGCCATCTTGGCTAATTGTTGCGGCGAAAGAATTGAAGGCGTTGGTTACATCTTCTGGTTTAGCGAAAAAATCCACGTGATCATGCTCAATATTTGTAACTATCGCAGCGTTGGGGTGATATTCAACAAAGGATCCATCAGATTCATCGGCTTCTGCGACAAAGAGATCTCCTGTGCCTTTGTGCGCATTCGATCCAGATGAAGTAAGTGTTCCACCAATCGCAAATGAAGGGTCTAATCCACATGATTGCAGAGCAACAGTTAGCATCGATGAGGTTGTGGTCTTGCCATGTGTTCCGGCGACAGCGATGCTGCGATCTTGCGACATTAAAGTAGCTAACGCCTGCGCACGTGTGAGCAAAGGAATTTGCAGCTCTTTGGCGCGAGTTAATTCAACGTTGCTGGCGCCGATAGCTGTTGAGTAAACAATGAAATCAGCGCCATCTACTTGGACCGCTTTATGTTCTGGCCAAACTTGCGCGCCAAGTGCCTGCAACGCGCTCAATACCGTTGAATCTTTAGCATCAGAACCGCTGACTGTTATTCCATGTGAAAGTGCGATGCGCGCTAACCCGCTCATTCCGGCGCCACCGATTCCTATGAAGTGGAGACGTTTACCTGACCACTGAGAAAGATCTTTGGCCATTACTTAGCCTTCGCTTTCAAGGCTGCTTCCATCAAAGCCACGATCTTTTCGCTGGCGAGCAAATCAGATGAATTTCCTGCAGCGCTTGCTCTCTCGCTATTTCTGAGTAACCGATCTAAATGCTTTTCGATCCATTGCGGAGTGAATTCATTTTGATCAAGAACTTCGCCACGTGATTGTTCGGTAACTAATCGCGCATTAACTTTCTGTTCGCCATTTCCAATCGGAAGTGGAATAAAAAGTGCATACTTGCCGAGCGCATTTACCTCGGAGCAGGTGACTGCGCCGCTGCGTGCGATGATCAGATCAGCGGCTAGGTATAAGCCAGCCATATCTTCGATATATGAGACCGGCTTGTAACTTGGCGCGGCTTTAGGAAGTTGATTTGATTTACCAACTGCGTGAACTAATTGTGCACCTGCCTTTTTAAATATTGGCAGAGACTCCGCTATTACTTGATTTAACTTAACTGAGCCCTGGGAGCCAAAGAAAATTGCGATAACTGGTTCGCTAGCGTTCATGCCTAGCGCCCCTTTTGCCTTAGTGCGTGCAGATTGCCAATCGCTGCCACTCTTTTGCAGGGCGCCGGCTACGTCAGCGCGCAGAGGTAATCCCGTTATTAGCGCCTTACTCAACTTTCCAGATCTAACCGGCTGAGCAACTGCGAGATAGTTTGTGAATAGCGCACCGAGACGATTTGCTAAACCGGGCTTGGCATTGGCTTCATGTATAACGATTGGAATAGATAAGGAGCGAGCTGCCAAGTAAGCAGGTCCAGAAACATATCCCCCAAAACCAATTAATAGATCGGCGCCTTTAAGTCCAGCGCGGGCTTCGAGAAATGCTTGAGTCAAGGTCGTGGGTGCAACAAAGAGTGAGAGCGTGATCTTGCGAGGAATGACGACTTTTGAGATATGCGAGAGTTTAAATCCAGCGGCAGGAACGAGTTGGTTTTCAAGTCCTGATTTAGTTCCTAGAAATTCAATTTGATCATTCGGACGGCTAGCGCGCCAAGTGCGAGCCACCGCTAGCGCAGGTTCGACATGGCCAGCTGTTCCACCGCCTGCAAAAACGATCTTCATGATGTGCGTAATCTACGCCGTTCTATCGCCTTCTGGAGTTCATTAGATACTTCTGGGTCGCGAAGTGCGCTGCCAAATATGTAACCCAGTCCGATATAGAGAGAAATTAACGCTGAGCCTCCATAAGAAACAAAGGGAAGAGTTACGCCAACAACTGGGAGCACACTTGTAGCTGAACCAATATTTAGAACAGTCTGTACCGCGATCCAGCAGCCGATTCCAGAGCCAACATATCGAGACATCGGATCCTTACAACGAAGCGCGATTTTAAATATTGAAAATATCAGCGCTGCAAGTAAAGCCAGAACTGCGAGCGTGCCCAGTAATCCGAGTTCTTCACCAATTACCGCAAAGATAAAGTCGGTATGTGCTTCCGCCAGGTTGCCCCATTTTTGGCGACTTCCTCCTAAGCCAACACCAAAAATTCCACCCGATGCTAATCCGAGCAAACTATGTGCTGGTTGCCAACCTGCGTTTTTATATTGATCTGCTGCGAATGGATCAAGTACTACAAGAAATCTAGCTGCACGATAACCAGCGGTTGCAATCAGCGCTGCCAGGACAACTGCTCCAGCCGCAACCAGAGAGCCGAGTAAGCGAAGTTCCACACCCGATACAAAGAGCAGTCCGCCAAGTATCGCTGCAACGACACATGCCGTACCAAGATCGCGACCCAACAAGATCATAAAGATGACGACCATAAACCCTGGCGCGATTAGGGCAAAGACGTTGATCCGCGTCTTTCCATTCTTCTCTTGATTTGCCAACAAATAACTAGCCCAGAGAATTATGAGGAACTTAGCAATCTCACTTGGCTGCACATCAACAAATGGCAGTGCGATCCAGTTGGTGTTTCCATTAACTGTCTTACCAACGCCCGGAATCTGTAGTACTGCAAGAATTGCAACTGAAGTAAGTAAGCCAAATCTTGCCAACAGTCGCCACTGGGCTAGCGATCGTTGTGAGAGAAAGATTGCCAAAGGAATAGATAGCGCAAAGAAGAAGCCTTGCCGCAGAACGATGGCAACTGCATTGCCGCGAGTATCTAGTGAGTGGATTGAGGAGGCAGAGAAGACCATTACTAAACCAATTACCGAGAGCGCTAGCGCACTGCCAATCAAGATATAGAAATTGTTTACTGGCTTTGCAAAGAACTTGGCCGGGGCGCTCATTGGACTACTTTCTTAACCGCTGCTGCAAACCTATCTCCGCGATCGGAGTAGGAGATGAATTGATCCATTGATGCGCAAGCAGGGGCAAGTAAAACTCGGTCCCCTTCTCTAGCTCGTTCAGCGGCAGCGTTAACGACAGCCTCCATCAGTGAATTATCTGTTCCGCCCCGCTGATATGTGCTTGGCGCATCGATATATACGATTTCAATTTCTGGTGCTTGCGAACGCAGTTCATCAGCAATTAGCTCGCGATCGGTGCCAATAAGAATTGCCACTTTAATTCGTGATTTGCATTTAGCGATAAGTTCGCGCATCTCAGAACCCTTAGCTAAACCGCCTGCGATCCAGATTGAAGATAGCGAAGAGTTGAGCGATGCAGCAGTCGCGTGTGGGTTCGTCGCTTTTGAGTCATTTACCCAAGAGACTCCATTTATATTCGCTACCTCTTCGATGCGATGTCTACCTAGTGAAAAATCTTGAAGTGCAGTGCGAACTGCTTCAGGCGCTACTCCTAAGGCACGAACCAAGCCGGCGGCCGCTAAAGCATTGGCCACGTTATGCGGAACCGTCGGCTTAACATCAACAATTTCGGCAAGCATCGCAGCTTCCTGCGGATCGCTAACGAATGCGCGATCTACCAATAGATCTTCAACGATTCCAATCTCACCTGGTGCGGGGGTATCGAGCGAAAAGAAGACTTTGCGCCCTTGCCAATGCGCTGCTTGATTTACAACTTCGAGATCAGCCGAGTTAAAGATTCCGGTAGACGTGCGATCTAGAATTGAACCTTTAACGCGCGCGTACTCAGCGAAACTGCCGTGCCAATCAAGATGATCCTCAGCGATATTTAAAATTGCTGCTGCCACAAAACTTGCTTCCTTTAACCAGTGAAGCTGGAAAGATGAGAGTTCAAGTACGAGTACTTCGTATTTCTCGCTGCTCTCTACGCTTTCAATCACCGTGGTGCCGACATTTCCGCAAGCGATCGCAGAAACACCACCTGCGCGTAGCATCGCTGCCGCCATTTCGACAGTTGTTGTCTTTCCGTTAGTTCCAGTTAGGGCAATCCATTTTTGTCCCGGAACTAGTTCTGCCCGAAAGGACCAAGCCAAATCAATCTCATTTAATAGACGGATCCCGGCTGCTTGCGCTTTAACAATTAGCGGGTGGGTCTCTTTCCAACCTGGAGAAATGACTAGAAAAGAGAAATCCTCAACTGATATTTGATCTGTTTTGGAAACGGAAAAGCCATCTACTGATTCAACTTGATCATCTGCAAAGAGAATTGATCCGCCTTTAGCGCTGAGTGATCTGGCAACAGCTATTCCAGTTACTCCGGCGCCGAGGATTAATACCTTTTCTCCAGATAAGTTAAGAGCCATGTCTGTTCAGCCTTATGCCGTAACCCATTGCGCATAGAAGAGCCCCAAGCCAGCAGCAACGCATAGACCCGCGATGATCCAGAAGCGAAGCACAATTGTTACTTCGCCCCAACCCATTAACTCAAAGTGATGTTGCAATGGAGCCATTTTAAAGATGCGCTTTCCACCTGTGATTTTAAAGTAAGCGACTTGCAGAATTACGGATGCGCTAATAATTACAAACAAGCCACCAAGTGGGATTAACAGCAATTCAATTCGCAGGGTTGTAGCGATTCCAGCCAAGGCGCCACCAAGAGCCAGCGAACCGGTATCTCCCATAAATATCTTTGCTGGTGAAGCATTCCACCAGAGAAAACCGGCACATGCCCCAGCCATTGCTGCAGATAAGACCGCAATATCTAGTGGATCTCGAACCAAATAACAGTTGGCTCCAGGTGAGACAGCGCAGCTCTGACCAAATTCCCAAACTCCGATCAAGATAAATGCGATGAAAGTCATTACCGCAGCGCCGGTAGCTAAACCATCTAAACCATCTGTGAGATTAACGCCGTTACTTGTTGCTGTAACCATAATTACGACCCAGATAACGACCAAGGTAGTTCCTAAGGTAATTGAAGTATCGCGAACGGTAGATAAATTCTGCGAAATAGGAGTTAACCCATCACGGTCCGGAAAAAGAGTTCCTAGATACGCAAAGGTTGCAGCAACGACAATCTGTCCAAAAATCTTCTGCTTGGCATTTAAGCCAAGTGACTTCTGGCGAGAAACCTTTAACCAATCATCTAGGAAGCCAACAAATCCCAGACCAAACATCAAACCTAGAACTAAGAGGGCCGAGGTGCTGACAGTATTTCTGGTAATTGCGTGCGCAATAAAATATCCAATAGCGGATGCGAAGATAATGATGATGCCGCCCATAGTTGGCGTCCCGCGTTTAGTGTGGTGTGAAGAAGGACCGTCATCTCGAATAATTTGACCGTATCCGCGGCGCGCAAGTATGCGAATTAAACCGGGAGTTCCGAAGAGAGATAAAAGTAAAGCGATCGAACCAGCGATCAGAATTTCTCTCATCTAACTCTCTCCCCCGACTTCACGACTATTCCAATTTCTAGCAATTAGTTCTGCTACTTCCTCAAACTTTTCAGCCCTAGATGCTTTTACTAGAACTACATCTCCCTGACTCATCTGAGTTACTAAATCCGCTGCCAACTCCTTAGAGTCAAATAAATGCACCGTCATGGCGCCAGAGCCGCTTATCTGAGCGGCATACTCTGGGGCACCGATGCAGACGAGATGATCAATTCCTAACTCTGAGGCAAGGGTGCCAAGTCGTGAATGGTGTTTCAGTGATGACGCGCCGAGTTCATGCATCTTTCCCAAGAAAGCCCATGATTGGCCACCACGTTCTTGGGCAAAGAGCACCAAAGTACGTAGCGCTGCCTCGGCCGACTCAGGACTTGAATTGTAAGAATCATTAATCAGTACTAAGCCAGCTAACTCTGAGATCTCCATCCGCCACTTGCTATTAAGTTCGGCGGTAGAAAGCGCACCAGCAATTAGATCGACTGAAATATTTAAGTTAGTTGCTATCGCAGCCGCGGCAAGTGCGTTCGCCACCTGATGGATTCCAATAATTCTTAAAGCAACCGAAGCGCGGCCTGCTGGAGTTACTAAATCAAAATGCGGACGGCCTTCGCGAATTTCAATATCAGTGGCGCGCACATCAGAGCTAGTTGTTTCCCCAAATGTCATTGTTGTTCCATTGTGCAAGGAAGCCATGGCAGGTGTGTACTTATCGTATTGACCGAGCACGGATATAGCGGAATCTCTTAGTGACGAGATCATTTCAGATTTAGCTTTGGCAACCAATTCTTCAGAACCAAATTCGCCAACGTGTGCGGTGCCAACTCGGAGTACGACTCCGATATCTGGCGTAGCCATCTTGCACAACTTTGCGATGTCGCCAACGTGGCGCGCTCCCATCTCCAAAATGCAGAACCTGGTCTTCTCATCACATTGAATTAAGGTAATTGGAGCACCTAGTTCGTTATTAAAGTTTCCGGCTGGGGCTACGGTAGGTGCGACGGTCTCCAAGATCTGACGGAGTAAATCTTTCGTTGTCGTCTTTCCTTGCGAACCGGTTAGCGCAATAACCTTAAGTTCGGGTAGAGCCAGGCGAACGTGAGATGCCAGAGAGTTAAGTGCTGCAAGAACATCCTTTACAACTATGCAGCGTTCGGGAACTTCTCTTGTGACAAGAGCGAGGACTGCTCCGTGGGCAAAGGCATCTGAAACAAAGTTATGGCCATCGGTTTTTTCACCAAGTAGTGCGAGAAAGATTGACCCGTCAGTTGCCTGGCTAGAGTTAAAGACTGGCGCTGCGGTAACGGTGATATCACTTCCGATTAGTTCTCCACCAACGATCTTGGCGATCTCGGATGCCTGTAATTCAATCATTTCAAACCTGCAATCGCTGCTGCCAGAACTTTACGATCATCGAATTCTAATTTCTTTCCATTGATCTCTTGTCCAATTTCGTGGCCCTTGCCCAAGATCGCAATCGTGTCGCCTTGCGATGCCAGAGATACGGCGTACTCGATCGCGCTCTTGCGATCTTCAATTATTCTCGCTGGCTCAGAAACTTTTAAGTTACCAACCATATCTTTGAGAATTTGTGCTGGGTTCTCAGAGCGTGGGTTATCGCTGGTGAAGATTGAGATATCGCAACCTTGAAGCAGCGCTTGTCCCATTAAAGGACGCTTTGTGGCATCTCGATCTCCACCACAGCCAAGCACTGCAATAACTTTCCCAGTTGTAAATTCACGAATTGATTCGAGCACGTTAGAGACCGCATCAGGTGTATGCGCATAATCAACAAAGGCTGAGTATTTCTGGCCCACATTGACCTCTTCTAGTCGACCTGCTGCGCCAGATAGCCCCGGAAGCGCAGCTGCAATATCGATTGGATCGACCCCTGATTCGACTGCAATTGCAACAGCCATCAAGAGGTTATCTAAGTTATAGCCGCCGCGAAGTTTGGTTGAAGATTCAATGAGAATTCCACCTGAACCGCGGATTTTAAAGTGAACTTGTTTTCCGGAAGTATCAATTTCGGCAAAGTGCCAATTAGCTTTCGGATTAAGCCTAGATAGAGAGATCACTGGAAGTTCAGTTTTATCAGCCAAGCGCGAGCCATATTCAGTATCAATATTGATAACCGCTTGATCTGCAAAGTCATAGGTGAAGAGTCTGGCTTTTGCGGCAAAGTAACTCTCGATATCGCCATGAAAATCTAGATGATCTTGCGTTAAATTTGTAAGACCTACATAAGCAAAGTGTGCGCCTTGCATGCGATGTAGAACCATGGCATGGCTCGAGACTTCCATAACTAGATGACGCATATGTCGCTCACGCATTACCGCCGAAAGCGCTTGTAAGTCAGTTGCCTCAGGCGTTGTGCGCGAACTATCAATGGCATCTTTTCCGATACGAGTTTCAATAGTTCCGATTAATCCGCAATCACGACCTGCTGCTTGAAATATTTGATAAATCAACGTCGAAACGGTGGTCTTGCCATTGGTGCCGGTGATACCAACACTTGCGAGATCTCGCATTGGTTCGTTGTAGAGCAGAGCAGCAATATTGCCAGCAACGCGGCGAGGATCTGCCACAACTAGAACTGGAACTCCTTTAACCTGCGCTGCACCCGCGCTATCGGTTAGAACGGCTACCGCACCTTTACTTATCGCGCTCATCGCAAACTCTGCACCATGGCGATTGGCACCTGGAATCGCTATAAATAGATCGCCTGGTTCTACTTGAGTATCGCTATGGGTTACTCCAGTGATTTCGATATTCGAAAGGTCGGCTTCACTTAATGCATGGGTTGCAGAGACAGCGCCAGCAACTTTCGCTAAGTTTAAATTGCTCTGGCTAAATGGGCGCATTATCTGCTCTTTAAGCTCGCCTGGGTGGTTGTCGCTTTTGCACGGCGTTCTTGTTTGCGCAGCTCTGCTTGCGTTAGCGCGATAGGACGAACCTCCGTACCTGTTGGTGCAACATGCTCTGACTGCAATACAAATGTCATAACCTTTTTAAATACTGGGCCACCGAGTGAACCGCCGTAATAAGCACCCTTAGGATCTTGGATTGTCACGCTAATTACATACTTAGGTGCATCTGCGGGAGCAAAGCCAATGAATGAAGCGGTGTATCCGCTATAGCAACCACATTCTGTGTTATAGCGTTCTGCAGTTCCAGTTTTACCAGCAACGCGGTATCCAGGGATTGCCGCACTTGGTGCAGTTCCATGGCCCGAGACAACTGATTCCATCATCAAACGAACTTGCTGCGCAGTCTTGGCGCTTACAACTCTTTCAGATTTGCGAGCAGCAGCTACCGTAAATTTTCCTGATGGATCACTCGTACCTGCGATAACAGTTGGCGATACCCGCACCCCATCATTTGCAATAGTTGCAAAGATGCTGGTTGCTTGCATCGCAGTAACCGAATATCCCTGACCGAAAGCAACGGTAGGTGCTGTTGTACCTGACCATTCATTGACTGGATGGAAGATTCCTCTAGATTCGCCAGGTAGCCCTGAACCAGTTGAGACACCAATTCCAAATTTAGTTAGGTAATCGTGAAGCTTTTCATTGGAAAGCATTTCGCCAATTTTTATTGTTCCGATGTTTGAAGATACCGCCAAGATTCCAGCAGTAGTTAAGTGCTGAATCGGATGGCGCTCATGGTCATGGAAGGTATCTCCCCCACGCTTTAGCGAATATGGAACTGACAAGACTGTCTCGGGAGTTACCTTCTTCTCTTCTAGGGCTGCAGCCAAGGTCATGATCTTTCCAGTAGACCCTGGCTCATATACATCTTGTACTGATGGATTTCGCATCAGTGATTGAGAAACAGTCTTGGTGTTGTTGGGATCAAATGTTGGAGCAGTTGCGTGAGCCAAGATATGGCCCGTCTTTGGATCCATCACGATCACTGTTCCGCTAGATGCGCGAGCTTTAGAGACGGCTTCTTGAATGGCTTGTGCCGCAACCCATTGCACATCACGATCGATAGTTAAACGAACTGTTGTGCCTTTCTTAGCCGCAACAATTTCATTCTGTGATCCAGGGATTTCCGCACCTAAGCCACGTGCATATGAGTAACGACCATCAGTTCCAGATATCAACGAGTTCATACTTGATTCCAGGCCGGTAGCACCAATTCCATCTTGGCGAACGAAGCCAACGAGTGAAGAAACTAGTGATCCTGATGGATATTCGCGGATGTAGTTACGTTCTGCAAAGAAACCTAAAATTCGCTTATCAAAGTTCTCTTTAGAAAGAGCTGCATTATGGGCATCAATCGATTCGCTCAAGGTGCGCCATACCGCAGGCTTGGCACTGCGAAGGACCATTGAATACCGCTTGGTGCCAGAGATAGCGCTCTGCACCTGCGCAACTGTCATGCCGAGAATCGGAGCAGAAAAGTTTGCAGTTGCTGCCGCATCGGTAATAAGTGTCTGGTCAACGACGATATTTATCGCTGAGACGCTGCGGGCAAATGGGGTGCCATTTATATCTGTGATTTCACCGCGCGCGGCCGGAATGGCACGCGTTGACTCCATCTCATTGGCAGCTTTTGCCCGATAGTCGCTGGCTTGAATCGCTTGGATCTGAATCAGACGCGCGGCAAAGAGTAGAAAGAAGATCAAAACAAAGACGATAAGAACGCGGATGCGAGATGCTGCCAGATTCAAATTACCCACGGGCCACATCTCCATTAGTTACATCGTTACTTACTGAATCCGCAATCGGTGCCAGGTTTAGGAATACTGGAGATTCAGAAGGTCGCATTCCTAGTTCAGCTGCTTTCTTTGCCAGGGCTTCCGGTGAAGAAGCGCGATCGATCTGGCGATTAATTGCCTCACGTTGATCAGCGACGATCTTCGCCTCGGCCTTTAACTCTGAGAGAGTAAATGCATCCTGGGCCAGCAAGATATTTACTACGAGCAACATCAGCAAACCGATACCGGCAATGGCTGATAAGAAAGTCGCGAAGAAGCGATGAGTGGCTTGCGCGCCCTCGGAAACGTTTGGTACTAATTTTAAGAAAACTTCTGCCGACTTTTCAGAGAGCTTCTGGCGAGGAGGGCGTGGGGCGCGAGTTGCGATCGTCTGAGTAAGTGCCATTTACGCAGCCAACCTTTCGATCGCCCGTAAACGAACTGATGCAGAACGTGGATTATTTGCTAGCTCTTGATCAGATGGTGTTTCGCCTGATTTAGAAACAAGTGCAAACTTGGCAGCGAACTCAGGTAGATCTACGGGAAGATCGCGTGGCGTCTTTGATGTTGAGCGTTCAACAAAAATCTCTTTGACGATGCGGTCTTCAAGTGATTGGAAGGAGAGAACCACTACGCGTCCGCCCACCATCAAAAGATCAAGAGCGACAGGCAGCGCACGAGTGATGGCACCGAGCTCGTCATTGGCTTCGATGCGAAGTGCTTGGAAGGTGCGCTTTGCTGGATTGCCACCTGTGCGGCGGGTTGCAGCGGGGATGCTTTCTTTCACCAAAGTTGCAAGTTCTTGGGTTGAGTTCAGTGGTGCTTTCGCGCGAGCTTTAACAATGTTTTCAACGATTCTTGTAGCAAACTTTTCTTCGCCATAAGTACGCAAAATCTTTACGAGTGCACCCGGTGCGTAGGTATTAACGATCTCTGAAGCAGTAATTCCGCGAGTGCGATCCATGCGCATATCAAGCGGTGCATCCTGTGAATATGAAAATCCACGATCTACTTCATCTAATTGAATAGATGAAACGCCAAGATCAAAGAGGATTCCATTAACGCTTTCATAGCCATGGCTAGCAACAACTTCGCCGATGCGATCGAAGATTGCGTGGTTTGGCTTGAAGCGATCTCCGAAACGAGCAAGTCGCGCAGAAGCGCGTTCTAATGCGATTGGATCGCGGTCAATGCCGATAACAGTAAGAGTTGGAAATTTTTCAAGTAGGGCTTCGGTGTGACCGCCCAGACCAAGTGTGCAATCAACGATAACTGGTGACTGATTTAGCAGAGTTGTTGGAGAGAGTAATTCAATGCAACGATCAAGCATCACTGAAATATGTTGCGTACTTGCATCGTTCATAGACTCCCCCTTTTTCTTAACTAGTTATCTCGCAATTACTTTTTTTACCTTTTAATTCATCTCTCATCTCTGGTCACCGCCGGCCGACGGATCTAACGAAAGCGACACCGGGGAAGGGGTGTCGCTGCCGGCTTTAGGTCGGCGGTGGCCACAGATGAGAGC
>Ga0208788_1001126_pt1 | contig 13064 bp, 10 predicted proteins | sample Wag4_2014_7_11_3_FD_187363 | JGI IMG/M metagenome (GOLD analysis project Ga0208788, IMG submission 187363) | Fresh water mixed with fracking chemicals microbial communities from Ohio, USA - Utica-2 Time Series FC 2014_7_11 (SPAdes) (version 2) ... | reverse complement strand
TTTAATCAGAGTATTCAATAACTGTGTGTGGTGCAGCATCTCGAGTTCAAAACCACTCTGTGCGTAGTCACGGCCAATAGTTGTGAAGCAATGCGGGCAGGTGACAACAACTTTCTTCTTCCCCTTTGATCTATCACCGAAGGTCTCATTAAAGGTTGCAATATTTTCTTGCGAGAGAATTTGATACAAGAATTCATTGCCAGAACGACGTGCCGGATCTCCCGTACATGTTTCACGCTTTCCAAGAACGGCAAAGTTAACTCCGGCCATGTGCAGTAATTCAGCAACCGCCTTTGTAGTTTTCTTTGCACGCTCTTCATAAGCACCAGCACAACCGACCCAGAATAAATATTCAACTTCCTCGGGAAGTTCGCCGCTAACAACACGAACTGGGAAATCGCATTCGGCAATCCAGCTTTCCCGGTCTGCTTTATTTGCACCCCATGGATTGCCAGCCTTTTCAAGATTACGGAAAGTTCCGCCAAGTTCTGATGGGAATTCAGATTCAACGAGAACTTGGAAACGGCGCATGTTAACGATGTGATCGACATGCTCAATATCAACCGGGCACTCTTCAACACATGCACCGCACGAAGTACATGACCACAAGACATCTAATGAGATTGGAGCGTTTTCACCCACAATACTTTCGGTATCAACAACCTTTGCCATTGCGTGATCGCGCATAGCCATGATTAAAAGCTTCGGTGAAAGCGGTTTATCAGTGTGCCAAGCAGGGCATTGCGATTGGCAGCGTCCGCATTCGGTACAGCTGGTCATATCCAGCAGACCCTTCCAAGAAATATCGGCGCGATTTCCCAGACCAAATACATCATCTTCTGCTGGGTCTTCGAAGTTAACCGGTTTACCTTTTGAGAGCATTTCAGGAAGTGCACCAAGTGCGGGTTGGTCGATATTGCGCTTGTAGTAAATATTGAAGAAGGACAAGAATCGGTGCCATGCAATACCCATGGAGAAATCAGATGCAATGACAATGAACCAGGCCATCGAAGTTATGATCTTGATCGTTGCCACAATGACTATGGCGCTTTCAAGTGAAGCGACCGACATCCCCTGGAAGGCAAGAACGGCCGGCCATGAAATTGCGTAATGCCAGTTCCATGACTCTTCATTTGCGAGTGCACCTTCAAGTCCACGTAGCGCAAAGACGCAGAAAACTATTGCGAGAATTGTGGCTTCAACGTAATACGCCTTACCCATATTCGAACCACTAAATCGATTACGTGTGCGAAGTCGGGTTACTTGTCGGACACCAATGAGAGTGACTATGCCAATTCCGGTAAGTGCGGCGATAAGTTCAGCAAAAAGTTCGTACCCAACGAAATGCCCAATAATCGGAAGGGCAAACTCTGGATTAATAACCTGTCCATATGCAGTAACAAGAGTTCCGAAGAGAGCGCCAAAACCAATCATGACAAACCAGTGCGCGATTCCAGTGGCTGTGAAGTTAAGCATCTTGGTATGGCCAAGAACTTCGGTGAGCATATTTCGAAGGCGAGCTGATTTATTGTTACTACGAGTCGGATCAGGTTGCTGCTTGCGGTAGAGAGCTATCAGTTGACGCACTCGAATTGCGAGAAAGACAAGCGCAAAAGCGGTGATGAGATAAGAGATAGTTGCTAGCGCAAATTGCATAAGCGTAAGGGTAATCGTTACTGACGATTTAGGAAGCGCACATGCTTAGGCGTCAATTCATCGAGTGAATTCACGCCCAGTAACTTCATATTGCGAACCATTTGGGTGCGCATAATCTCGAGCGCTTTTTCGACACCATCTTGCCCACCAGCCATCAGGCCATACAAATAAGCTCTGCCGACGTAGGTAAATTGGGCACCGAGTGCGACAGCGGCAAGGACATCTGCCCCATGCATGATTCCGGTATCGATATGAATCTCGTAATCCTTCTTAAATTGGCTCTTGATATCGCTCAATAGATGAAGCATTACCGGGGCTCGATCTAGCTGGCGACCACCGTGGTTTGAAAGAAGAATTGCATCAGCACCTAATTTTGCCGCCATCTTGGCGTCATCAAGATTTTGAATTCCCTTAACCGTCAGGGTTCCATCCCATTGTTCGCGAATCCATTTGAGATCTTCCCAAGTCATCGTTGGGTCGAACATGTAATCAAGTAGTTCTCCGACAGTGCCTTCCCAATTCTTCATCGATGCGAACTCGATGGAAGGCGTCGTCAGAAAATTAATCCACCAAGCGGGTCGCGGAATTGCGTTGATAACAGTTCCGGCGGTTAGACGCGGTGGAACTGTGAGCCCATTTCGGTAATCACGAATTCGCTGTCCAGCGGCTGGAACATCGACCGTTAACATGAGGTTCTTTACACCAGCGCGACGTGCGCGTTCGACTAGCGCCATGCTTCCTTCGCGATCTTTCCACATATATAACTGGAACCAATTGCGACCACTGGGAGCTGCGGCTACTACATCTTCAATTGTTGTGGTGCCAAGAGTTGAGAGTGTAAAAGGAATTCCAAATTTTTCAGCAGCGCGCGCTCCGGCAATTTCACCTTCGGTCTGCATCATGCGAGTGAATCCAGTTGGTGCAATACCAAGAGGCATCGAGAATTTTTCACCGAGTGCGGTGCGACTTAAGTCAGCGGTAGAAACATCTTTTAAGATACTTGGAATAAATTCAAGATCAGAGAACGCTTGGCGAGCTCGCGCAAGACTTACTTCACTTTCAGCTGACCCATCGGTGTAATCAAATGGACCCTTAGGAGTGCGCTTCTTTGCAATCTCACGCAAATCCCAGATTGTGTATGCCTTTTCCAAGCGCCGCTTCTTGCGTCGCAATGTAGGCAGTGAAAACTGGAGAAGCGGAGCAAGTTCAGAAGGCTTAGGAAATTGACGCCTTACATTCTTGCTCATAAAGGAAGTGTTCTAAAGATTCTTACTTAGCGCCACTTAGTTGCGAGTGAGAATCCCACCGCAATAAAGCTAAAGCCAACGATCATGTTCCAAGCACCAATGCCAGGGATTGGATAGCGAGTTTCACTGACGTAGAAGATGACAATCCAGAAGAGGCCAATTAGAAAGTTGGCAATCATCACTGGGGCTAACCACGATGGACTCTCGAGCAGCGGAGACTCAGCATCGATGTGAACCTGCTCTTCGTGAGCGTGCTGCTCCTGAACCTTTTTACGCAATTTTGACTTTGGCATGGGGGCAAGGTTACAGCACAATTACTACCATGGCTCAAATCCTCGTCGTCGATAACTACGACTCGTTCGTCTTCAACCTTGTGCAATATCTCGCGCAATTGGGGGCGGAGTGCACCGTAGTTAGAAATGATGAAGTCGCAGCCGACGAAGCCTCACGCTATGACGGGGTATTAATCTCCCCAGGTCCAGGTACTCCAGCTAAAGCCGGCGTCAGTATCGCAATGATTAATTACTGCGCTGAAAATTCAATTCCATTATTTGGAGTATGCCTTGGCCATCAAGCGATTGGCGAAGCATTTGGCGCCACAGTTTCACGTGCACCAGAACTATTGCATGGAAAAACTTCGCAAGTAATCCATAACGCAACCGGAGTTTTTGCAGATCTACCTTCACCATTTACCGCAACGCGCTATCACTCACTCGCCGTCGAACGAGATACGGTTCCAGAAGTTTTGGAAATTACTGGAAGCACCGAATCGGGAGTAGTTATGTCACTTCGACATAAGAGTTTGCCGATTGAAGGTGTGCAGTTCCATCCAGAATCAGTTCTCACTGAACACGGACATCAGATGTTGGCTAACTGGTTAGTGACATGTGGCGACTCAGATGCACCTAAACGTGCAGTTGGGCTATCGCCAGTTGTAGGTAAAAGTAATTAAGGTTGCTTATTAATTGTAATCGTTACTGATTTGCCAATTGTCTGTGTTGATCCTGCATCTGGGGCCTGGCGAATTACTACACCGAGTGGTTGCGCAGAATCAAAGTCAGAGAATTCGTTAATAAGGAATCCAGCTTGAATCAGTAAAGTCTTAGCTTGAATGGCTTCAATACCTATCAAATCAGGAACAGTGATTTCACCGCTTGCGATTGTAAGAATCACGCCACTGCCAGCATCAGTGACTGAACCCACCGCAGGAGTGACGTCGAGAATTGTTCCTTGCGGCTCGTCAGATGGCGCAGCGATGGTTTGCGAAACAAGAAGACCAACAGCGGTAAGTGCAGCTCGCGCATCAATGAGTGACATGCCAATCAGATCATCAGGAACAATCGCTTCTCCTGGCCCATCTGAAATTGTCAGTACAACTGATGAACCAGGTTGAGCACTCATCGTTGCCAGTGGAATTTGACTGGCGACCCGGCCGCGTGGAATTACACCATCATTGGCACGTCTTACCGTGATTGTGTAGTCACTTAAGAGAGTGCGGGCTTGTTCCTCACTTAATCCGACGACATTAGGAATTTGAGCCAGATTGCTATTTGAGTTACCGCTAAATAGATAGCCGCCGATAGCTAGTGCAATTGCGGCAAAGAAGGCGCCACCATAGATCAGAGCGGATTTACGAGTAAATACAGGAGGGTTAACAACTTTCGCTAAAACCTTTTCACCGGCACGCACCCGAGCGATGTCATCGAGCATTTCCTGCGCACTTTGATATCGATCCTCTGGTTTCTTTGCCAACGCAACTGCCAGGATTGTTTCAATTCCTTCTGGAAGATCTGGCTGAATTGTGCGAATCAGTGGCGCGGTACTCGAAGCATGCTGAAAGGCAATTGAAACTGGTGTTTCTCCAGTAAATGGCGGTTGTCCAGAAAGTAATTCAAAGAGTAAGCAACCAGTTGAGTAAATATCACTTCGCAAATCTGCCGGTTCACCGACAGCTTGTTCCGGAGAAAGATATTGCGCTGTTCCAACGACATTCCACGTACTTGTCAGAGTGGCGCCCAGATCGTCCATAGCGCGGGCAATTCCAAAGTCCATCACCTTGACGTCGCCTTTTTCGGTAATCATTACATTTGCCGGTTTTATATCGCGGTGAACAATGTGGCGAGCGTGCGAATATTCCAGGCCAGCGAGAACACCTTCGCCAATTTCTAAAGCTCGTTGTAAAGGAAGTCGCTCGCCATCATGAATCAATTCGCGAAGAGTGTGTCCAGAGACAAGTTCCATCACAATGTATGGTGCCGGATCTTCACCAGAGTCATAGACAGCGACAATTGCCGGATGGTTTAGGCCAGCTGCTGCTTTAGCTTCTTTTCTAAATCGCGCAACAAAGAGTGGATCCTTTGCCAGGTCACTTCGTAAGATCTTGATCGCAACTTCTCGCGATAAGCGCTGATCTTGCGCGAGGTAGACATCGGCCATTCCGCCAGTGCCAATCATTTCACCTAGTAAATAGCGCGCTCCTAGTAATGAATTCATCATTGGGCAGCGCCAATCGTGAGCACCGAATTATCTGGTGATGAATCAACAAGATCGGCGATGATTACAGTGACATTATCTGGTGCCCCATTGATGTAGGTGGCATCGATTAAAGCATCGACAGCTTCTTTGCGATCTTTACCTTTAATCAACGACTTAATCTCTTTCTCGGTCAAGACAGAACTCAACCCGTCACTACATACTAGGTAGCGATCCTTAATTTTTCCTTCGAGAATAAGAAGCGGTGCATGTGTGATGCCATCGCCCATCAGGACTTGAGTCAGAACAGAGCGCTGTGGGTGGGTAGCGATATCGGCTTCGCTGATAGTTCCTTGACTAAGAAGTTCCTGAATCACCGTGTGATCAAGGGAGAGTTGCTCTAATGAGTTTGCCCGCAAGCGATATGCGCGAGAGTCTCCTATATGGAGCAGCGCAATTTTTTCTTGCGAAATAAATAATGAGGTCAAGGTGGTGCCCATACCTGAGAGTTCAGGGTTTTCGTGTGATGCACCTTTAATCTCGGCATCAATAGTGTGAAGTGATTCTGCATAGAGATCATCTGCAGAATCAGAATCAATATCAGGATGAGTAATGACGGTTGTGATTTCGGCGAGTGCAGAAATTGCAATCTTTGATGCAACTTCTCCCGCGGCATGTCCACCCATTCCGTCTGCGACAGCGATGACATGCGGTGATGTAAGAGCGCTATCTTCATTGCCCTTTCGGACAAGACCCACTGCAGAACGAGCTGCGCTTGCGAAGTAGAGCTGACTCATGGGGATAAGACTAATCTCTTTGCTACTCTCGGTCTCATGCTCATCTACGCGCATCGCGGTGCAAGTGCGGATTTTCCAGAACTCACCATGGCCGCCTACGAGGCGGCGGTCGAACAGGGCGCTGATGGTTTCGAATGCGATCTGCGTATTACCAAGGATGAAGTACCTATCTTGTGGCATAACGCATCGATGCTCGAACGAGCAGGTAATCGAGGGCTGATTGCCGAGATGACATTTAAAGAGGTATCGCGGGCATATCCGCAGGTGCTCACTCTCGATGTTTTCTTAGATTATGCAATCGAAAATAAGAAAGGTCTGCTCTTAGAGACTAAGCACCCGGTCTTTTCTGGAAATCGAGTTGAAGAGTTGTTGGTTCAGGCGTTGCATGAAAAGAAAGCGCTCACGAAAATTCCAATCTCTGTCATGTCATTTAGTTGGATTGCAGTCGAGAAAATTCGCCGACTTGATTCAACTATCAGTACAACTTTTCTCATGCATAAAAACACGCCATGGTTTCAAGCACGCTTCTCTTCTGCCGCCGCAATCGGGCCAGGAATCAACGAGCTACGCGCCGAGCCTGCGATAGCGAAGAAGATCCATTCGCTCGGTCGCTCGCTCAATGTATGGACCGTTGATAAAGATGAGGACATTCGTCTATGCCAGAAGTTGGGCGTAGACATTCTCATTACAAATAAACCGGCGCATGCACGTGAGGTACTCAGGTATCCTTAACCAGTGAGTACCCAAGACAGCCATACTTTTGCCTACTTGGGACCAGTGGGAACATTTACTGAAGCTGCACTAAAAACAATCACCACCAAATCAGATACAACAATTCCCTTTGCCAATGTCACCGCCGCTCTTGATGCGGTGCGTTCTGGGAAAGCCGATTACGCCCTAGTTCCGATTGAAAATTCGGTAGAAGGTGTTGTCGCTCGCACTCTTGATGAACTCGCAACCGGGGAGCCGCTCACAATTGCTCGAGAAGTTACTCTTCCTGTCACTTTCGCGCTCATGGTTAAACCAGGAGTTAAGGAAATTAAGCGCATCGGAACACATCCTCATGCAGAGTCACAGTGCCGAGCATTTATCGCACAGAATTATCCAAATGCAGAAATTGTTCCCACCGCATCGACATCTGCCGCCGCTGAAGCTGTAAGCAGAGGCGACCTCGATGCTGCCATTGCTTCAAGTGTCGCAGCCGCACACTTCAACCTCGAGATAATTGCCGAAAACATTGGTGATAACAGTGGCGCTGTTACACGATTTATCGCCGCACAAAAGCCCGGGTGGATGCCAGAGCCGACCGGACATGACCGCACCTCAATTGCGGTATTCATCGATATTGACCATGCCGGCGCCCTGCTTGAAATTCTGCAGGTTTTTGCAAAGAACGATGTAAACCTGACATTCATCCAGTCACGTCCAACAGGTCGCGAACTTGGTCACTACCATTTCATCATTGATGTCGAAGGCCATATCAAAGATGCGCCGGTCGGAAAATCCGTGGAAGAGCTCCGCGAAATCTGCGATGACATTAGATTTTTAGGGTCTTATCCACGAGAGGTACGGGCATGATTGACATTAAGTTCTTGCGCGAAAACCCTGACGTCGTACGTGCATCACAAAAAGGTCGCGGTGAGAACGTCGAGCTCGTAGATCAAATTCTTGCAATCGATGAGAAGAAGCGTGCGGCAGTAACCGAATTTGAAGCGCTGCGCCAAGAGCAGAACGTTCTTTCCAAGAGCGTTGGAGCAGCTAAAGGTGATGAAAAAATAGCGCTCCTTGAGAATGCAAAGGCGTTGGCCGATAAAGTAAAAGCAGCTGATGCCAAGCGCGCTGAAGTAGAAGAGCAGGCAAAACAATTAATTTTGCAACTTTCAAACCTATTGGATACAGAAGCGCCCATAGGTGGCGAAGAAGATTTCGTCACCATCGAACATATCGGAACCCCACGCGATTTTGGCAAAGACGGTTTTGAACCAAAAGACCATGTTGAACTAGGAAAGCTGCTCGGAGCAATTGATACCGAGCGCGGTGCAAAAGTTGCCGGATCTCGTTCTTATTACCTGACTGGTGTTGGAGCGCTCTTAGAGTTTGCACTAGTTAATTACGCAATTCAGAGCGCACTGAAGAATGGATTCACACCAGTTATCCCACCAGTTCTAGTTAACCCAGCAGCGATGGAGGGAACTGGATTCCTTGGCCAAGCTGCCGAGAATGTCTATCGAATCGAAAAAGATGATGTTTATTTAGTGGGAACTTCTGAAGTGCCACTGGCTGCAATGCATATGGATGAAACTTTGCCAGCCGATAAGTTGCCTCTTCGTTACGCGGGATATTCATCATGCTTCCGCCGCGAAGCCGGAACCTATGGAAAAGATACGCGTGGAATTATTCGCGTACATCAATTTGATAAAGTTGAAATGTTTACATTCTGCAAACCTGAAGATGCAAAAGCTGAACATGCTCGATTGTTGCAATGGGAGAAGGATTTCTTAATTGCGATGGAGATTCCATTTCGGGTTATCGATGTGGCATCAGGTGATCTTGGCTCTTCTGCTACACGCAAATTTGATATTGAAGCGTGGATTCCTACACAAGGTGCGTATCGCGAAGTAACAAGTACCTCTAACTGCACCGAATTCCAGGCGCGACGACTCAATATTCGTTATAAAGATGCTGAAGGAACCAAAGCGTTGGCAACGCTCAATGGCACTCTCGTTGCAATCCCGCGCATGATTGTTGCCATTTTAGAGAATCACCAGAATGCGGATGGCACCGTAAACGTACCTGCCGCCCTGCAGCCACTTCTTGGCATGAAAAAATTTGAGCTTGCATGAGCGTGCATCAAGAATTTCAGCGCCGTCCAAAACTCATCGCTTCAGATCTCGACGGAACAATCGTCGCTCATTACGGAAGCGTCACCCAGCGCACTATTGATGCATTCCGCAAGGCGCATTCAATGGGAGTTGAGATCTTCTTTGTTACTGGTCGCCCACCTCGTTGGATGCCTGAAATCAAGGAAGCATTCGGAATTGGTAAAGCTATCTGCGGCAATGGAGCGATGCTCTATGACCTGCACAATGACAAAGTTCTGGAACAGTGGCTTATCTCGCCTGAAGATATTTTGGAAGCAGTTAAGCGTTTACGCAATGCAATCCCGCAGATTTCATTTGCGGTTGAATCACATAACTATTTTCATAGAGAAAAGATTTACATTCCACGCTGGGATGTTGGGTTAGATAACATCGGAGTCGAACGTATTGAGGAAGTAATTACTTCGCCATCACTCAAACTTTTAGCTCGCTGTTCACAGCAAGAGCTCACATCCGATGAGATGCTCGCGATTGCCTCCGTTGAATTAAAAGGGTTAGTAACCGTTACGCATTCAAACCCGCATGACTCGCTCTTAGAAATTTCAGCAATAGATGTATCAAAGGGACAAACTCTGGCAAAGATGGCAGCGCGTCTTGGCATCGATGCATCTGAATGTGTTTCATTTGGCGATAACCCAAATGACTTCTCAATGCTTGAGTGGTGTGGCCGATCATTTGCGATGGCAGATGGTCATCCCGATGGACCAAAGTATGCAAAGGCAATTGCTGGTCCGTGCGAAGAAGATGGTGTTGCAATCATCATCGAGCAGTTGCTTGAACTTCCTGCGTAAGCGCTCCTGAATTTTCACTGAATTATTCAAGATGGCCACTTTCGGGTAATCTCTCCCACGGAGGACTCGCATAGCGGCCGAGTGCACCGGTCTTGAAAACCGGCAGGTGAAAGCCTCGTGGGTTCAAATCCCACGTCCTCCGCGCGTAACGCAAAACCCGCCCCGTACACCGAGGCGGGTTTTGCATTTCCTGGGCTATTTGTGGCTGACTTCATAAGGCATATGCGGGTCACTGCCTAGCGACTTTGCGCGTGAAAGCGCACACTTCTCTCATTAGACCAACCCATTTTGGGAAAACTAGGGGAGCAGACATGTCCGGAGTTTTTTCTCCAACGCGCGCGAAGATTAAAGAGCGCACGCTTCGCACAGATAAGTGGTGGCTAGAACCCGCAATCACTTTCGGAGTTCTTTTCTCATTCGTTATCTATGCAACCTTTAGAGCTTTCGAGGGTGCTAACTACTATAAAGATCATCTGATTTCACCATTCTATTCACCGTGTTTATCAGAAGCTTGCGTGGCTGAAGCAACAATTTTTGGTTTCACACCGGTCAGTGCCGAAATTTTTAACTTTGCACTTTCACCAGCGCTTATTATTTTGATCTTCCCACTTGGTTTCCGCATGACTTGTTATTACTACCGCAAGGCGTACTACCGTGCTTTCTGGCTTTCTCCACCAGCATGTGCCGTAGCTGAACCTCATACTAAGTACACCGGCGAAACACGTGCACCACTCATCTTGCAAAACAGCCACCGTTGGTTCTTTTACGCAGGCCTGGTCTTCAACGTATTCCTAACTTATGACGCCATCATCTCTTTTAAGAGCGTTGAAGGCGAGTGGGGACATATGAGCGTTGGTTCACTCGTATTGGTAGTGAGTTCGACTCTTCTCTGGTTCTACTCATTGTCATGCCACACATGTCGCCACACTGTTGGCGGAAGACTTAAGCACTTCTCGAAGCACCCAATTCGATACAAGGTATGGACTTGGGTTTCAGCGCTTAATCACAAGCACCAGCAATTTGCCTGGTACTCACTTGCAGGCGTTGCCTTTGCCGATATCTACGTTCGCCAAGTTGCAACTGGCGCCTGGACAAACTTCTACTTCTTCTAAAGGATGCCGACAGATATGACTGCGAAAGAATCGACTCTGCAAAGAGAAAAGTACGACGTCCTCATTATTGGCGCCGGTGGTGCAGGTCTGCGTGCAGCTGTAGCAGCGCGCGAAGCTGGCTTAAGCGTGGCAATCATCTGTAAATCACTCTTTGGTAAAGCTCACACAGTTATGGCTGAAGGTGGCGCTGCTGCATCAATGGGTAACGTGAACGATAAAGATAACTGGATGGTTCACTTTCGCGACACTATGCGTGGTGGAAAGTTCCTTAACCATTACCGAATGGCTGAACTCCATGCCAAAGAAGCACCAGATCGCATCTGGGAACTTGAAATGTGGGGCGCTCTCTTTGACCGCACCCAAGCTGGAAAGATTTCACAACGTAACTTTGGTGGCCACGAGTATCCACGCCTTGCACACGTAGGTGACCGCACGGGCCTAGAAATTATTCGCACCATGCAGCAGAAGATTGTTCAGTTGCAGCAGAAAGATGGCCGCGAATTCGGTGACATGGAAGCGAAGATTAAAGTTTTTGCTGAATGCACGATTACCGAAATTCTGAAAGAGAACGGCAAGATTTCTGGCGCGTACGGATACTGGCGCGAAAGCGGAGAAGAAGTTCTCTTTGAAGCACCCGCAGTCGTGATTGCTACCGGCGGCGTTGGAAAAACTTTCAAAATTACATCTAACTCTTGGGAAGGTACCGGCGACGGACACGCACTTGCACTCAAAGCAGGCGCGAATCTGGTCGATATGGAGTTCTTACAATTCCACCCAACCGGAATGGTTTGGCCACCTTCAGTGCGCGGAATTCTCGTTACCGAATCTGTTCGCGGTGAAGGCGGAATTCTTACTAACTCACTGGGTGAGCGCTTTATGTTTAAGTACATTCCAGATGTATTTAAGGATAAGTACGCTGATAATGAAGAGGAAGCAGATCGTTGGTATCTAGATCAAGATAACAACCGACGTCCGCCAGAACTCTTGCCACGCGATGAAGTTGCCCGCGCAATTAACTCTGAAGTAAAAGCAGGACGCGGTACAGAACACGGCGGAGTATTCCTCGATGTTTCAAAGCGAATCCCAGCTGAAGTTATTAAAAAGCGTCTTCCTTCAATGTGGCATCAGTTCTACGAACTTGCTGGCGTTGACATCACAAAAGAGGCGATGGAAGTCGGCCCAACATGTCACTATGTAATGGGTGGCGTTGAGGTTGATCCAGATACCGCAGCGGCAATAGGAGTTCCAGGGCTCTTCGCAGCTGGTGAAGTTGCAGGCGGTATGCACGGTTCAAACCGCCTCGGTGGAAACTCTTTGACAGACCTTCTTGTATTTGGTCGTCGCGCCGGTGAAGGTGCTGTTAATTATGTGAAGAGTGCGGGCGCAAATCCTGTCTCTGCTGCATCTATTAAGGCTGCTGCCGATCGCATCGAAGCTCCATTTAGTCGTGCAGGTGGTGAGAATTCATACGCGCTGCATGCTGAACTTCAGGAAGTTACACATAACCTTGTGGGCATCATCCGTACTCGTACCGAAATCGAAGAGGCAATTATCAAGATTGCTGACATTCGCGCTCGCAGCAAGAATGTGGCGGTTTCAGGGGGACGTTTATTCAACCCAGGATTCCACTTGGCCTTCGATCTAGACAATATGTTGCTAGTCGCTGAATCAACTGCGAAATCCGCGCTCCTTCGCGAAGAATCCCGCGGAGGACATACTCGCGATGACTTCCCAGGCATGAATATGAAGTGGCGACAGATGAATAACATCGCCAGCTTTGATGGAAACCAGGTCAATATCAAAGCGCAGCCTTTACCAGTTCTTCCTAAAGAACTCTTTGACCTCTTTGATGTGCACGAACTCGAGAAATACATGACACCGGAAGAAATTGCGAAAGGCGGATCCAACTAATGGCACGCAAACTTAATCTTCGCATCTGGCGAGGAGACGCAACTGATGGTGGTCTCAAAGATGTACAGGTTGATGTCAACGAGGGCGAAGTAGTACTCGATGTCATTCACCGTGTTCAAGCAACACAGATGGGCGACCTCGCGGTCCGCTGGAACTGTAAGGCTGGAAAATGTGGATCTTGCTCGATGGAGATCAACGG
>Ga0208788_1001124_pt1 | contig 13067 bp, 11 predicted proteins | sample Wag4_2014_7_11_3_FD_187363 | JGI IMG/M metagenome (GOLD analysis project Ga0208788, IMG submission 187363) | Fresh water mixed with fracking chemicals microbial communities from Ohio, USA - Utica-2 Time Series FC 2014_7_11 (SPAdes) (version 2) ... | reverse complement strand
CAATTTGATGCGTTGTATCCGGAAGAAACCCCGGATATCCATGTAAATGGGGCTCTTACGGTCGGAGAAAACATTGGAGACCTTGGTGGCCTAGCGATTGGCTTTAAGGCATATAAATTGGCTCTAAAGGGCGCTCCAGCGCCTGTAATCGATGGTTTGACGGGTGAACAACGTTTCTTCCTATCTTGGGCGCAAGCTTGGCGCGGAAAAGTTCGTGCTGAAGAATTGCGACGACGTATCGCAACTGATCCACATTCACCATACGAGTTCCGCTGCAACGCCATCGTTGCCAATATCAGCGACTTCTATGAGGCCTTTGAAGTAACTGAAGGCGATAAGTTGTGGCTGGAAGAAAGCCAAAGAGTGGAAATCTGGTAGAGATTTCGACCGAAGGGCTAGCGAAATCTGGTAATTAATTCTCAGGGAAGTGGCAAGCCACTTGAGATGCACCGAGTTGTACCAACTGTGGGACTTCGGTGCGGCACTTATCTTGCGCCTTCCAACATCGGGTATTAAAGACGCAACCTGATGGTGGGTTTATTGGGCTAGGTAGATCGCCGGTCAGGATGATGCGTTCGCGGGTGCGTTCAGATCGTGGATCTGGCAGTGGCACCGCAGATAAGAGCGCTGTTGTGTACGGGTGGCGCGGCTTTGAATAAAGATCAGCCGTTGCCGCAATCTCCATAATCTTGCCCAAGTACATAACCGCTACGCGATCTGAAATATGTTGCACCACAGATAAATCGTGGGCGATAAAAACCATCGAGATCTTCTCTTCTTCTTTCAGGTCTTCGAGCAAGTTAATTACTTGGGCTTGGATTGATACATCGAGGGCCGAGACTGGTTCATCGGCAACAATAAAACGTGGCTTTAAAGCGATGGCGCGTGCGATACCTATGCGCTGACGCTGTCCGCCTGAGAACTCGTGTGGGTAACGGTTGTAGTGCTCTGGGTTTAAACCAACGCGCGCCATTAAGTTTTCTACCGCAGCTTTAACGCCTTCTGGTGGAGTTATTCCCTGAATTTCAAATGGCGCAGAAATAACTTTGCCGATTGTTTGGCGGGGATTTAGCGCAGAGTACGGATCCTGAAAGATGATCTGCATCTGGGCGCGTAGCTTTGTCATCTCACCAGGACGGAAATCTGTGATGTCCTGATCCTCAAAGATTAAATTTCCCGATGTTGGCTCTATCAGCTTGAGCAAGGTGCGGCCCGCTGTTGTTTTGCCACAGCCTGATTCACCCACGAGGCCAAGAGTTTCCCCCGCCTTCAAATCGAAAGTGATTCCATCAACGGCCTTAACAACTTTCTTGTCACTTCCCTTTCCAACTGGGAAATGCTTGGTTAGATTTTCGACTTTTAAAATTGTTTGCTCGGTAATTGTCTTTTCGTTAATGGTCTGATTCATTATGCCTGAACCTCTTTCATTGCCGCAGAGAAGATCTCTTTCCGTGAATTTTCTGGGATGTGGCAACGAGCCGTATGAGATGGAGCAGAACCGAGAAGTTCTGGCATCACGGTTGCGCAAGAGTTTGCATCGGCAAATTTGATGTATTCGCAACGCGGTGCAAATGCACAACCTTTAGGAAGATTAATAAGCGATGGTGGTTGACCTGGAATCGCCTTCAGACGTTCTCCGCCATGAGCTGAAATTCGTGGGACAGATTGCAACAGACCAAGAGCATATGGATGTGCTGGGTTATAAAAGATGTCATCGACTGGAGCCTGCTCAACAACGCGGCCGGCATACATAACATTGACACGGTTGGTAACTTGCGCAACAACACCGAGATCGTGAGTAATTAAAAGAATTCCCATATTGAACTCTTTCTGCAAATCGCCCAAGAGCGCCAGGATCTGTGCTTGCACTGTTACATCCAGCGCCGTCGTTGGTTCATCTGCAATCAACATCTGTGGTGAGTTCATCAGAGCCATAGCGATCATTACACGCTGGCGCATTCCACCCGAGAACTGATGTGGATATTCATTAGCGCGCTGTAACGGCTCAGGAATCCCTACCAGGTCAAGCATTTCGATGGCGCGAGCCATCGCCTCTTTCTTCTTACCAGGGTTGTGAACAAGATAAGCCTCGGCGAGCTGGTTGCCGATTCTGAAAAATGGGTGGAGCGCCGACATCGGATCCTGGAAAATCATCGCAACAGCGCGGCCTCGAACGTTAAGGATCTCTTCATCGGTTGCCGAGACGATGTCGAGCACGCTTTCTCCATCACGAACCTTGATAGATCCTGATATTTCGGCGGAGCCGCGCTTGTGAAGTCCCATCACCGAAAGGCTCGTGACTGTTTTGCCAGATCCTGATTCGCCGACGATGGCAACTGTCTCACCGCTATTAACGGTAAGAGATACGCCATCGACAGCCTTTACAACGCCGTCATCGGTTTTGAATGAAACATGTAAATCATCGATTCTAAGAAGCTCACTCATAACAATTTTCTCCTAATCGATTCTCACGCGCGGATCTAGAACCGCATACAACATGTCAACCAAGAGGTTCATCACGATAACTACTGTTGCGGCCAGAATTGTTGTTGCTAACACAACAGGTAAGTCAAACTCATATACGGAGCGAAGTGTTAATCGACCCAGCCCTGGCAGATTAAAGATTGTTTCTGTGATAATCGCGCCACCTATGAGACCTGCGAAATCAAGACCCGCTAAAGTGACAATTGGTGCCAATATTGCGCGAAGGGTGTGTTTGCGCAGAACGGTCTTCTCGTTTACGCCCTTTGCGCGAGCGGTACGAATGTAATCCTCGCCAAGAGTTTCAAGAACAGCAGCACGGGTAAATCTCGTATAAACCGCTGCATATAAGATCGCCAAAGTAATCCAGGGCAAGATGAAATATTGAAAGAATCCAAATGGGTTGTTAAAAATCGACACATAACCCGATAGTGATAGCGGAACGATCTTCCACTTAATTGTTACCCAAATCAGCAGCGCTAGACCGGTTACAAATGTTGGAAGTGATGTTGCGAGAAGAACGAAGACTGAACTGACCGTATCTGGCCACTTTCCCTTAAAGCGAGCAGCAATTACGCCAAGTGTCATACCCACTGCAAGCCAGAGAATCAGGGCTCCGATTGCCAGGCTGAGAGTCACAGGAAGTGCCTCAATCAACATATCTGTTACGCAGGCATTTTCATTAAACGAATATCCAAATGCTGGCGCAGAACATGAAAAGGCTGCATCACCCGTGCCATAGCTGCGTCCTAGGAATATTCCTGAAAGAAATAACCAGTACTGCTCCCAGATTGGCTTATCGAGGCCGAGTTTGATCCGGTTTCCCTCAATGATCTGGGGGGTGCATCGCTGACCACAAGTGAGAGCTGCTGGATCAAAAGGTAGAAGAGAGAAAATCAAATAGACCACAATCGAGACGACCAAGATCGTAGCCACGGCATAAGCCGCGCGCCTTCTTATAAAGTGCAACATCTCTTTAACTCCTTCTACATTTTTACTACTTTTTTACTACTTTTTTAATGCTTATTTGCTGCTTATTTGCTGCTTATTTGCTGCTTTTCTTTAGTCAATATATTTACCATCAAAGTAAAGAAGTGCTCCTGGGGGTTTTAAGCCCCAGGAGCACTCTACTTACATTTGGCTGTGCTCTCGCACATTCACCAGCTATGCAAGATATGGATTATTGCTTGATCCAGATCTTTCCATAAGCAGGATTGCCTTGAGGTACCCAGAAGAATACGTTCTGAAGCTCTGAGCCCCAGACTTCCTGAGCCTTACCGAACTTGTGTGGCAATGACCAGAAGTTCTTTGCAGCTTCTTTATCAAGTGCCTTCCACAGCTTCGCCTGCTTTGCGCGATCTGTTTCAGAGATCGCTGCTTTCGCGCGATCGCTGAAGCCCTTTACGGCTGGATCTGCTTGGTTCTTTGAGAGGTTCCATCCACCAAATGATGCATAGAGCTCTGGAAGAACTGTTGAGGCGTTCGCCCAGTCTGCTCCCCAACCACCTGAAGAAACATCGTTCTGCTTGTCAGTGTTGATTGTTGAGTAGTAACCGGATGCGATGATGTTGAAGTTCGCCTTAATTCCAGCACGTGCATAGGCAGCCTGCATGATTGGAATTGTGTCGTTGAGAGTTGATGACTGTGGCACGTCGATTGTCACACCTGTTGTTGTAACACGTGTGTACTCAGCGGCGCACTTAGTCTTTGCTGTCTCCATATACTCGAGCGCCTTCGCAACGTTTCCTGACTCCTTGAAGTCTGGTGCTCCTGGACCAATTACCTTAGTTGGTTCGTAATCAGTTGCTAGAAGTGGACTTACTGTTCCGGTTGCATATGAACCTGCGAACTTTGGACCACCATCGTAATCAAGCATTGCCTTGAAGTCATATGAGAAGTACATCGCTGCACGAATCTCTAGACATGGCATCTTTGATACGTTAAATGCCCAGTAACGTGTGTATGGATCAGAATTATTCATTCTGCGGTTCTTGAACTTTGGATCATCGAAGAACTTCGCCTTATTAGTTGGAAGTGGTCCACCGAAGTTGATTGCACTTGGGATGGTGTCTTCCAACATGATCTGGTCGATTACTTCTTCATCAAGACCGAATTGAATGATGACTTCATCTGGATAAGGTGTACGAATTGGGTCAGATGCTTTTGACCACTTTGCGTTACGGACCATACGAAGCTGTGTCTTGCTATTCTCAACGATCTTGTATGGACCTGTTGCCTGTGGGTTTAGGTCGTACTTATCGCCAGTATCCTTCTTCTTTTGGATTGGAGAGATAATTCCGTAAGTAGCAAGGTAGTTAAAGTCTGCAATTGACGTGTTCAGTTGGAAGGTAATTGTGCGGTTGTCAGCTGAGCATGAGACTGCCTTGTTGTAAGCAGCTATTCCGGCCTTAGTGCTCTTGTATGGACCTGTGTAAATAGGATTTCCATCAACCTTTGGAATATCTAGCCAGTTAAGCAAGTAGGCAGATGGTCCATCTGTGATTACATCAGTAGCGAAGGCGCGTGATGTACCGTACTTAACGTCCTCACAAGTGACCTTTGCGCCATCTTCAAATGTTGAACCTGGACGAAGTGTGAACTTCCAAGTCTTTGCTTTGTTGCTTGGGATTCCAGTGTTTGTTGCAAGGTCTGCGACAAGGTTTGCGCCTGCCTTACCTGGAACTGGATTGTAGGCAGTAAGGGTGCGTGTGTGGAAAGAGTTCATGAACGCAAGGTCGCGTCCTGTGTAGATACGGCTTGGATCCAAGTGATCAAGACGTGGTGTGTGCTCAAGCAGTGTGAGAATTCCACCTGTTTGTGGTTTTGTCGCAGCATTTGCAACTGTTGATCCTGAAACCAATGCGGTTCCGAGGAGCAAAGCGCTTGCAGATGCAACGACCACGGTGCGACGAAGAGCGAAACGAGGGCTCATTCCGTAATCCTTTCAGTTTGGGTGTAGTTGACAGGGGCGTTCCCAGATACCTGGGAAATTCCTGCACTACAAGTGGGTGGAGTTAAGCAGAAAATGTCCGAAAAGTGAATACTGGACGGTAATGACAGGGGTGATTTCAGACCCTATAAATGGATTGTTATCTAGGCGTTACCTGTCGGAGCGAGGATCTAGCGCATCGCGCAGCGCATCGCCAACTAAGTTGAAGGCGAGGACGACGATGACCAGACTGCCTGCTGCGATGAGGAAGAAGCTCGGCATCACGGTGACATAACGGGTTGCATTCGACAGCAGGATTCCCCAAGTTGATGCCGGTGGTTGAACGCCAATTCCGAGGTATGAGTAAACCGCCTCAGCTGCCAAGTATCCCGGCAGAGAAAGTGAGGCAACAACAATGACTGGTGCCCAGAGATTTGGCAGGAGCTCTTTGAGAATGATTCGTGTACGGCTTGCCCCCATCGCCTGAGCGGCAGTTACATATTCGCGTTCACGTATTGAAAGAACTTGCGAGCGAATCAACCGGGAGAATCCGGGCCAGCCGAAGAAAGAGAGAAATATAATTAGGAAAAGAACTCGTGCTGCATTTCCTTGAGCGACGCCTGTTCCTTCAATTCGTCTGACCATTGGTTCCGACAGAGCAACAATCATAAAAAAGGCCGGGAAGGCAAGTAAGAAATCCGTAGCTCGACCCAGGTAATTATCAATACGGCCGCGGAAATAACCACCGATGATTCCAATAAATAGCCCAATGGTTAGTGCAGTTAACGTCGTCAAAATTGCAACTAAAAATGAGATTCGTGAGCCATAAAGAAGTTGGGCCAAAAAGTCTCGGCCAGTACCTGGAATTAGTCCCAGTGGATGCTCGAGGCTATAACCGACCGTTGGAATCCCAGAAACGTCTAGAAGATCGAGATTAAGTTCATCTTTATCTAGCCCCAAAATGCGCGTGACTATAGGCGCCATCAACGAAAGGGAGAGAATAGTGATACTCAGGATTGCGGAAACGACCCCAACTTTATTGCGCTTAAATCGCATCCAGGCGATTTGACGAGGGCTACGGCTCTGGATTTGAGTAGCACTGCTCGTTGACTCAATTTCCGAGGAGGTTGATTTCATAATGAGTACTCTATACTTTCACGCATGGATAAGAAACTTACCTCAGCAATTTTTGGAACCGTATTCGCCCTAACCCTCACAGCTTGCGGCGGGGGATCTGACTCAGTAGCCACATCCGCCGAAGAGGGCCAAGCGCTCGTCGAGGTGGTAGAAGAAGAAGTGCAGGCATCTGGAGGTTTTGATGCCCCAGTGGTGACGCCAGATAAGGTCAGCTACACGCTCTCCTCGCCAACCAAGTTCACTCCTGGACAATTTGCTTCAGGAATGTTGCCTAATCAAATAAACCAACGATTTAACCTCACTATCTTTAATGGATCTGCTGCCGATCTAGATCTCGCAGTCTTGATCGTAAAAGGTTCAACGACCACTGGCGCTTGTGTAGATATCTTCGATGGCGATAACAAAATGGAAGGCGCCCCAACATCTCCTCTCGCAGCTGGTGCAACTGCCGAGTTCTCTTGGGGACTTTCTTGCGCAGGAAAGAGTGGCGAAGACATCTCAGTAATTCTTGCCAACGGTGAAGTCAATGTTATTGAGGTAACTGGAAAGCTCGCTTAATTAAGTTAAATTCTTAAGAAGGTAACCCGTTCACGCAATCCGCGTGGGCGGGTTATTTCTTTGCCTTTTCTGTAGTGCGCTTTAAGTAAGCAAATAAAGGCAACGGCGCAAGCACGCCGATAGCCATTGTTAAGACCCAGAGTTGTTCTAGATTCGCGCCGATCATTAGACCTGCAACAGCAGGGCCTGCAATTCCAGATATCCCCCACTGCAAACTTGTTAGCGCACTGGCGCGACCACGGATATGTTCAGGTGCAAGTTCCTGTGTCAAAGCCGGACTTGTCGGTGCATGCACCATCTCGCCAAAGGCGAAGATCAATTGGCTAACGCAAAGTGCTATTCCGGCCATAAACATAGATAGGTAAGGAGAGATGCCGACGGCGAGCCAAGAAAGTGCCCAGATGATTCCTACAGAAATCAGCGCGGTGTACTTTGAATAATTAGCGATCAACTTCAAAACCAGCGGTTGGAAAGCCACGATTGCAAAGGTATTTACCCCAAAGATGATTCCGAGCCAATTTGGCGCTAGATCAAGATATTGCGTGGCATAAATTGGCAACCCTGATTGCAACGGACCATATCCGAATGTAAGAAGAATAATTCCTGCGATAGTCAGGATCGATAACTCTTTAATCGCAAAGAGCTCTCGATAACTCCCCTTTTCGGGCTCATGCTCTTTCGCTACATACTTACCTGCGTGAGGTGTATTTAGCCCCCAGATAAAGAAGATAAAGACGAAATAAGTCAAAGAATCAATGAAATACATAATTTGGTAAGAAAGAATCGAATCTTCACGAATAATCAGAGCCGAAATAAATCCACCGACGCCTAGGCCAAGGTTCATCAACATAAAGTTAAAGCCAAATATCTTGGTGCGATCTTTTACCGGTGTAACCCGCGTCAAAATCACCATCTGTGAAGGCCAGACGCACTGGCCACCGAAGGCGAATAAAGTTATTGCGATCAAGGCATGTGCTTGCGTTGTAACGAAGGCAAAGCCCAGGGCAGAAAAGCCAGATATCACAAGGCCCGCAAGCATGACCTTCTTTGGTCCGATGCGATCAACTAGCGAACCAAGTGGTGGCGTACAGATGATTCCGAAGAGCGCTCCCCATGCCATCACCACTCCACCAAATGCGATAGAAAATCCGCGGATATCGTGAAGGTAGACCATCAGCAATGAGAGCGTCATGCCGCGACCAATAGCGCTAAGCGCGATTCCTGCAACGATACGTCGCGAATGCGGATTTAAAAGAGAAGTGAACTCTTTAAAGGGCGCTTTACCTGCGAACATCAGGGCAGTCTATATCTGAGACAATAAGCCTTGTGTCCATTCCCGCCGCAAATAAATTCTCATTTGAGATAAAGAAGAGTGCAGAAAACTCACTCGCACGCGTTGGCACAATTTCTACTCCGCATGGAGATATTCAAACTCCCGCATTTATTCCAGTTGGCACAAAGGCCACAGTTAAGGCAGTTCTTCCTGCTGCGATGCAAGATCTCGGTGCACAAGCTTTATTGGCAAATGCCTATCACCTGTACTTACAGCCCGGCCCAGATGTATTAGATGAGGCCGGCGGACTTGCTCAATTTATGAATTGGCCTGGCCCTACCTTTACCGATAGTGGTGGTTTTCAAGTTCTCTCACTCGGGGTTGGATTTAAAAAAGTCTTAGCGATGGATGCCAAGACTTTCCGATCAGATCAAGTTATCGCTGGAAATAAAGAGCGCTTAGCCCATGTCGATGATGATGGCGTTACCTTTAAATCGCACCTTGATGGTTCGATGCATCGCTTTACCGCTGAAATTTCTATGCAGATTCAACATAAAATTGGTGCAGACATAATCTTCGCTTTCGATGAATGCACAACACTGCATAACACCCGTCCTTACCAAGAACTCGCTATGGAGCGCACCTACGACTGGGCGATCCGTTGCCTAGATGAACATAAGCGCTTAACTGATGTCCGCAGGGATAAGCCCTACCAAGCGCTCTTTGGCGTTATTCAAGGTGCGCAGTATGAAGATCTGCGTAAGAAAGCAGCGCACGATTTAGGAACTATGTCATCGTCCGGAATTGAATTTGATGGCTTCGGTATTGGTGGCGCGCTCGACAAATCTTCACTCGGCACGATCGTTGGTTGGGTAAATAGCACTTTGCCAGAAGGTAAACCGAAGCATCTGCTCGGAATCGGTGCACCGGAAGATCTCTTTGTCGGTGTAGAAAATGGCGTAGATACCTTCGACTGCGTGCTTGCTTCACGTATTGCGCGCAGTAGCGCTGTCTACACAATGCAGGGGCGCTTTAATCTCTCTAATGCACCATATGTGCGCGACTTCAACCCGATTGATGATGAATGTGATTGCTATACCTGCACCAATTTTACTCGCGCTTACCTATGCCATTTATTCCGCGGTAAAGAGATGGTTGCCGCAACTCTGGCAACAATCCACAATGAACGATTCGTGGTTCGCTTAGTTGATCAGATGCGCCAGGCGCTAATTGATGGAAACTTTATAGATATGAAGAAAGAATTCTTAGGGCGATATACACACAGATCTGGTCAGTCTCGCGATTAATTAACGCCCCACTTGTGCAAGAAAGTTTCGCGATCCATCTCGTAAATATCCTCTGGGCCATCTTCTTCATCGATCTGTTGTCCTTTATATTCAAAGCCAAAGTATTTAATCACCGCAATCGATGGTGCATTTTCTGGACTGACTGTGTAACGCAGCGACTTTATTTCTGGATAGGTCAATACCCAGCGCCACATTCCAAGGAGCGCTTCCTTGGCATATCCCTGGTTTTGATATTGGGTCTCTATTCCAAGGCCAATCTCCATCATTCCTTGTGCATCAGGCGCGCCATGAAAACTAGTGCTTCCAATCACTTCCCTGTTTTTCTTAAGAACGATCCAGCGCACAAACCATTTATTTGTTGAGGGATCAGATTTAACTTGTGGCACGCGCCAAGCCAGCGGTCCTTGAAAATCAATCAAATTACGAAGCGGATTTGTAAATGACTCACCTGATAGCGCAAAGGTATCGTCACGTTTTTCGTAAAGATCAATCAGCCGGTCTGCTGCAATATGGTGTAGCTCAAGTCGCGGAGTAGAGATAACCGGTTGCTTCAGATGCACTTAACGCGCGCCCACCTTTGGCAGATGCCAGTCAAAGCGAATTGAAAGTTCGCGGACAACGATGACGACTAGACCTGCTGATAGCGCGACAAAACCGGAATTCAATTCAAAGTAATCACCAGTGACGTAGACAAGAGATCCCGCTAAACAAGATGTGCCGATAGTTTCACGGTGCAGTAAAACTGGCTCAACTTGGCAAAGTACATCTCGCAACAAGCCACCGGTTACTGCGCCGATCAATCCAAGAAAAACAGCTGCAAGGAATGGCGCACCATGAGTGAGAGCAAACTGCGCACCTGAAACAGAACAAACTGCCAAACCAATAGTGTCTAGAGTTAAAGCAAATCTACCGACAGGCGTAGTGCGCTTCATTGCCAAAGTAATGAGCACTGCTATTGCAACGCCTGCAAAAAGCCACGAGTAAAGAACCCAGGGTGGTCGTTGCCCAAGCAAGAGATTGCGGAAAGTTCCGCCGGAAAGAGATGCAACGGCTGCGATAAATGCGATGCCGCCGTAATCCAAACCTTTATCAGCGGCGATACGTGCACCGACCAGGGCAAAGGCAAAGGTGCCGGCGAGGTCAAGGATATTGACTAGAAGTTCTAGATCCACTGAATGAGTATAAGTGGATTAATTAGATGTGCTTTAGAGGCTTGCGAAAGCTTCTTCGAGAACGCCAAGGGCATCCTTCAAGAGTTCATCGCTAATTACGATTGGTGGCAAGAAGCGAATCACGTTTGCATATGTGCCTGCGGTAAGAATGAGCACGCCTTTGCTCTGGCAATACTTGATTACGGCAGCCATAGCAGCTGAATTTGGGTTCTTGGTTCCGGCTTCAACAAGTTCAATTGCCTGCATTGCACCGCGCCCACGAACTTCGCCAATGATTGGATATTTCTTAGCAAGAGCAGTTAGAGATTCGTTAAGAATTTTCCCGATGTGCTTTGCGCGATCTACAAGTTTCTCTTCTTCGATTGTTGCAATTGCGCCAAGAGCTGCCGCACACGCGATTGGGTTTCCACCGTATGTTCCGCCCAGGCCACCAACATGTGATGAATCCATAATCTCTGCGCGCGCAGTAACGGCTGCAAGTGGCAAGCCGCCTGCGATTCCCTTTGCGGTAACGATCATGTCAGGAACAACGCCTTCATCTTCACACGCAAACATATTTCCCGTGCGTGCAAAACCTGTTTGAACTTCATCTGCGATAAAGACGATTCCCTTTTCAGTTGCAAACTTAGAAAGCCCAGGCAAGAAACCCTTTGGCGGAACGATAAATCCGCCCTCACCTTGAATTGGTTCGATGATTATCGCTGCCACGTTATGTGCGCCAACTTCTTTTTCAATCTTTGAGGTAACAATCTCTAAGTAATCCTGCGCCATCGTTGCGAGGTTGCCTTCGTAGTGGAATGAGTAAGGCATTGGCATGCGATAGATCTCGTTAGCGAATGGACCAAAGCCTTCTTTATATGGAACGTTCTTGGCAGTAAGAGCCATCGTTAAGTTTGTACGGCCGTGATAAGCATGTTCAAAAACAATTACCGCTGGGCGCTTCGTTGAGTGGCGAGCAATCTTGATCGCATTTTCAACGGCTTCTGCACCAGAGTTTTGCAAAATAGATTTCTTCTTATGTGTGCCTGGCGTTAAACGATTAAGCGCTTCGCAAACTTCGACGTAACCCATATATGGAGCGGTCGTAAAGTTGGTATGTGTAAATGCCTGCACCGCCTCGACAACGCGTTCGACAACGCGAGGAGCTGCGTTACCGACGTTGACGACGCCGATACCTGCGCCTAAATCGATAATGCGATTGCCATCAACGTCCTGCAAGATTGCGCCTTCGCCACGTTCGATAAAGGCAGGAATCGCCATTCCGAGTCCTGCGGAAACTGCCTCTTTACGACGTGCGATTAACTCCTGCGACTTAGGCCCTGGAATTTCAGTGGCCAAGTGACGTGATTGCGGAAGCGGGTCCTTTGAGGTCATAGATAAATTGTAGAGCCTCTTTTTAACTTCTGCGGCGCAACGAGTTAGGCTCAGACAGTGGAGAATAATTCTGAACTACGTCGCAGCGCTCCGCTGCTTGATGCATACCTAACTTACTTTGAGGCAGATCACACTCCATTTACCATTCCTGGACATAAACAAAGAGCTTCCCAAATTGATACAGGGCTAGGCGCCGTAGTTGATTCAGATATTCCGCTCTACGGTGGTTTAGATGAAATTAAGTTAACTAATCAAGTTTTAGTAAAAGCAGAGAAACTTGCAGCCACTTTATGGGGCGCAGATTTTGCGCGTTTTTCTACCGGCGGATCAACTCATGCCAATCAGGCCGTTATCTTGGCTCTCGGAAAACCTGGCGACAAGGTCGCTATTTCTCGCACAGCACATCGCTCTGTTCTAAGCGCTCTCGTTCTTGCCGGTCTTGAACCGATTTGGATGAGCCCAGAAATTGATTCTGCAACTGGTGTGCCAATTGGAATTGCGCTACCTGAATTAAGTCGCGCGCTGAAAGAAAATCCAGTCGCAGTTCTATTAACCGAACCTGGTTATCTCGGAACGCTCTCCGACTTAAAACCCTTAATTGCTGCTGCACATGAAAAATCAATTCCAGTAATTGTTGATGCAGCTTGGGGCGGCCACTTTGGATTTCATCCAGATCTTCCTGCACATGTAATTTCACAAGGCGCAGATGCCTTAATTACTAGCGTTCACAAGGCTCTTCCTGGCTATAGCGCCTCTGCGTTGCTGCTTGCCAAAACAAAATTCATTAGCGCCGAAAGACTCGAGCAGAGCTTTGAAACTACACATACAACTTCTCC
>Ga0208788_1001121_pt1 | contig 13083 bp, 13 predicted proteins | sample Wag4_2014_7_11_3_FD_187363 | JGI IMG/M metagenome (GOLD analysis project Ga0208788, IMG submission 187363) | Fresh water mixed with fracking chemicals microbial communities from Ohio, USA - Utica-2 Time Series FC 2014_7_11 (SPAdes) (version 2) ... | reverse complement strand
GCGCGCCCCAGCGAATATCCACCGGGAACATGCGGCCTTCACTGCGCAGCACCGGCGCATCGCCGAGTAGCGCGGCCAGGCGCTCGCCCTCCAGAGTGGCGGACATCAGCAGCACCTTGAGCGGCGACTCGCCGCTGTCCGTACCGCGAAACATGGCGCGGCCATTGAGGGTCAGTGCCAGGGCCAGGTCGGCATCCAGGCTGCGCTCGTGGAATTCGTCGAAGATCACCAGGCCGACGCCGTCCAGCGCCGGGTCGTCCTGCAGACGGCGGGCGAGGATGCCTTCGGTGACCACCTCGATGCGCGTGTTCGGCCCCACCTTGCTGTCCAGGCGAATGCGATAGCCAACCGTCTCGCCGACCCGTTCGCCCAGTTCGCTGGCCAGGCGCTCGGCGGCGGCGCGGGCGGCCAGCCGGCGTGGTTCGAGCATGAGGATCTTTTGCCCGGCCAGCCACGGCGCATCGAGCAAGGCCAGCGGTACGCGGGTGGTCTTGCCGGCGCCGGGCGGCGCCTCCAGCACCACTTCGTGGTGGGCGCTCAGGGCATCGCGCAAATCAGGCAGCAGCGAATCGATCGGCAGGGTGTTCATCATTTCTCCACAGCAGGCCGGCGATTATAACGGCGAACCGCCTGCCAACTTGCGGGTCTGAAACAGCGCGCTGCAGTTTTGCAATCATCGCCTTGCTATAGTTGCGCCACTTTTTCCTGGAGGTGCTCATGCGCACGAAATCCCGCTTCATCGCCGGCGTTGTCGCCGCTACCCTGCTCGCCCAACTGACTGCTTGCGGCTCGATCTTCTACCCGGATCGCCGCGGCCAGATCGAAGGCAAGATCGACCCGGTAATCGCCGGCGCCAACGCCATCGGCATCCTGTTCTACGTGATTCCGGGCCTGATCGCCTTTGCCGTGGACTTCGCCACCGGCGCCATCTACCTGCCCGAAGGCCAGACCGCCCAGGTCGACCCGCAGCAGCTCAAGCAACTGATCGGCGCCGACGGCAAGGTCGACCAGTACGCCCTGAAAACACTGATCGAGACCAGCACCGGCCATCAACTGCCGCTCGACGATCCGCGTCTGATCCAGCACAGCGGTAGCGCCGAACAACTGGCCGCCTACGGTCTGCGTCCGGCAGCCTGACAGCATGCATACACCCCAGCACGCCAGACTGATGCGCCTGGCCACCCGGGCAGCGCTGACGGTGGCGCTGACCCTGGTGCTGGCCAAGGCGATTGCCTGGTGGCTGAGTGGTTCGGTCAGCCTGCTGGCGGGTCTCACCGATTCGCTGCTCGACAGCGCCGCTTCGCTGATCAACCTGATCGCCGTGCACTTCGCCCTGCGCCCGGCCGATGAGGATCACCGCTACGGTCATGGCAAGGCCGAAGCGCTGGCCGGGCTCGGCCAGGCGCTGTTCATCGGCATCAGTGCCGTGCTCATCGGCCTGCAAGGCGTCGAGCGCCTGCAAGCGCCACAGCCGCTGGAAGCCGAAGGTATCGGCATCGCGGTGATGCTGCTGTCGCTGGCGCTGACCGTGGCCCTGCTGGCGTTCCAGCGCAAGGTGGTGCGGGAAACCGGCTCCACGGCCATCCATGCCGATTCGCTGCACTATCGCTCCGATATCCTGCTCAACAGCAGCATCCTGCTTGCCCTGCTGCTGACCCGCTTCGGCTGGCAGCAGATGGATGCGATCTTCGCCATCGGTATCGCCGTCTATATCTTCTGGAGCGCCCTGAGCATCGTGCGCGGCGCGATTGCCGTGCTGATGGATGAGGAACTGCCCGGCGAAACCACCCAGCACATGTACGCGCTGGCCACAGCCGTACCGGGCGTGCTCGGCGCCCACGACCTGCGCACGCGCATCTCCGGCACGCGCTGGTTCGTCCAGCTGCACCTGGAACTGCCGGGCGAGATGAGCCTGTCGCAGGCCCACGCCCATTGCGTCGCCGTGGAAAAGGCCATTCATGATCACTATCCGCGTGCCGAGGTACTGGTACACGCCGACCCGCAGGAAGTGATCCAGCACTGACCTGAGCGCCCCGGCTTGCGGCCGTCGCAAATGCCAGGCAAGAAAAAGGGGCCTTGCGGCCCCCTCGGGGAATCTGTCCGGTGCTGGCGATGTTGTCGCCGCTTTCGTCGCCTGCCTGGTTGGGCAGTGCGGACCCGGGTGCCGGTGCGATCCGGTAGGACCGTCGGCGCCGGCTCACCTGGTTGGGCGAGGCCGGTAGGACTTGTCGTCCGGGCCGTGAAACTGAGAGAAAGCTTACGCCCGCCGCGCCGAAATAAGATTGCTAATATTGCTTACAAATTTACCAATTGCGCAATTTACAACTAAAGGAGCACTATCTAGCGCAATCCAATAATGAGCCAGATGAAAAATGGACAAACTCGACCGTTACGACCTGAACATTCTTGCCGAATTGCAGCGCAACGCTGCCCTGTCCAACCAGGAACTGGCCGAACGTATTGGCCTGTCGCCCTCGCCCTGCTCGCGCCGCGTCAAACAGCTGGAAGACGATGGCTACATCACCGGCCAGGTCGCCCTGCTCGACCGCAAGAAGCTTGGCCTGAGCCTGACCGCCTACGTGCTGATCGGCATGGACCGACATACCCCCGAGCGCTTCGAGCATTTTCAGGACGAAATCCGCAAATGCCCCGAGGTGCTGGAATGCTGCCTGGTAACCGGGATGGATGCCGACTACCAGCTCAAGGTGGTGGTGCCGGACATGGATCATTACCAGAAGCTGCTACTCGGCACCCTGACGCGCATCGACGGGGTTTCCAGCGTGCGTTCGAGCTTCGTGCTGCAGCAGATTCTCTCCAGCACGCAGTTGCCCTTGCAGCACCTGCGCGACTGAAAGTCGCAGGGTGAAACGGATCATGCCGCGCCCTGGGTCAGGCCGCGTATAATTTTTCGCCCTGCGTTTTCCCTGCGAATCAACGAGGCACCATGGAAACCGAACAATTTGAAGCCCTGATGATGTACGTTCTGGTGGGCGGCCTGATGCTGTTCATGTTCTTCATCATCTGGGACCTCGCGAAGAAGTCCAAGGCCGGCCGCCTCGGTACCGCCATCCTGTTCCTCGGCCTGGGCCTGTGCCTGTTCGCCTTCCTCGCCAAGCCGATCATCACCTACATTATCGAGACCGCGCGCGGCATTCATGGTTGAATGACCGCAGTAGCCTGCTCTACATCTGACCGTCTCCAGGCCATCGTCTCGATGCGACCTGCCGCCTACTCAAGGAGTGACACATGAGCGCCGCCAATCTGGTGATGCAGAGCTATGGACGCTGCTGCGCCAGCCCGGATTTCTTCGACAGTTTCTACCGCCACTTCCTCGCCAGTTCGCCGCTGATTCGCGAGAAGTTCGTCGACACCGACATGAGCGCGCAGAAGCAGCTGCTGCGTCAGGGCATCCTCAACCTGGTGATGCACGCCCGCGGCATGCCCGACACCAAGCTGCGCGCCCTCGGCGAATCGCACTCGCGTGAGCGCCTGGACATTCGCCCGGAACTCTACGACCTGTGGCTCGACGCGCTGTTGCTGACCATCGGCGAACACGACAAGGAATGCGACGCAGACGTGCGCCAGGCCTGGCGTGAGGTGCTGAACAAAGGTATCGCCGTGATCAAGGCCGGTTATTGATTCAGGTCAGGGTCGCCGGCCCGGCCTCTGCGACAAAACGTCCGCTGCCCTGAGCACGGGTGCGCGCAGCCCAGGCGGCCCCACGACACACTAGGTTCTGAAACAGTCGTCATTCCCGCGAAGGCGGGACCCTAGAAACTGGGCTCCCGCCTGCGCGGGAGTGACGGTATATGGATTTTCAGTGCTTCATCAGGCAAGCCGCGCGCCTCTACGGCAACTGCGCGGGCACCTCACGCCATTGCCCAGGCTGCAACCCGTCCAGCCGCCAGGGACCGATAGCCACGCGCACCAGGCGCAGGGTTGGCAGGCCAACTGCAGCGGTCATGCGCCGTACCTGACGGTTGCGCCCCTCGCGAATCACCAGCTCCAGCCAGCGCGTGGGCACGCTCTTGCGAAAACGCACCGGCGGATTTCTGTCCCACAGTTGCGGCTCGCCCAGCAGACGCGCTTCGGCTGGCAGGGTCGGGCCGTCATTGAGCGTCACGCCCGCGCGTAACTGCTGCAATTGTTCCTCGCTCGGCTCGCCTTCCACCTGCACCCAGTAGGTCTTCGCCAGCTTGTGCCTGGGGTCGGCGATACGCGCCTGCAAGCGGCCATCATTGGTCAACAGCAACAAACCCTCGCTGTCGCGATCCAGGCGCCCAGCCGGGTAGACACCGGGCACATCGACGAAATCCTTGAGCGTGGCGCGGCCCTGCTCGTCATTGAACTGGGTGAGCACGTCGAACGGTTTGTTCAGCAGCAGCAGGCGCGGCTGCGCAGGCGGCGCCTTGGCCACACGACGCGGGGCTGCGGGACGGCGGCTGGCAGGAGGACGAGGGCGTGACATGCAACGATCTTCGCTCAGACAGGGCTGCGCAGTGTAACGCACGATAAACGTCACTGATGGTGCTTCCACGCCCGGCCAGAGCGACTAAGCTGCAGGTTCACCCCTGCATTCAGGAGCCACCGATGAGCAACAACGCCGAACTCGCCACCTTCACCGGCTGGGCCGCCACCACGCCCGGGGCGCCATTGGAGCGTATGAGCTACGACCCCGGCCCGCTGGGCGCCGAAGACGTCGAGATCGCCGTGGAATACTGCGGTATCTGCCACTCCGACCAGTCGATGATCGACAACGAATGGGGCAACGCCCGCTACCCCTTCATTCCTGGCCACGAGGTGGTCGGCACCATCGTTCGTCTCGGCGAGCAGGCACGCGGTCTCAAGCTGGGTCAAAGAGTCGGTATCGGCTGGTACAAGGGCAGTTGTATGCACTGCGGCTCGTGCATGGAAGGCTCGCACCAGCTATGCCGCTCGGTGAAGCCGACCATCGTCGGCAGCCACGGTGGTTTCGCCGACCGCCTGCGCTCGCACTGGGCCTGGGCGGTGCCGCTGCCCGACGGCCTCGATCCGGCGCTGGTCGGCCCGCTGTTCTGCGCCGGCTCCACGGTGTTCAGCCCACTGCTGGAGTTCGACATCAAGCCCACCGACCGCGTTGGCGTGGTTGGTATCGGCGGCCTCGGCCACCTGGCGCTGCGCTTTCTCAACGCCTGGGGCTGCGAGGTGATCGCCTTCACCTCGTCACTGAACAAGCAGGACGAAGCCAAACGCCTGGGCGCGCACAAGGTGGTGGCCTCCACCGACAGCGCGGCGATGAAGGCGATTGCCGGCACCCTGGATTTCCTCCTGGTCACCGCCAGCGCCGACCTCGACTGGATTGCCCTGCTCGGCACCCTACGCGGCAAGGGCCGCCTGCACTTCGTCGGCATCGTGCCCAGCGCCATCCCGGTGCATGTGTTCAACCTGATCCCGCAGCAAAAGAGCCTGTCCGGTTCACCGGTCGGTTCGCCGGGCACGATGGCGACCATGCTCGAGTTCTGCGCGCGCCATCAGATCCTGCCGCAGGTCGAGCACTTCCCGATGAGCAAGGTCAACGACGCCATCGCCCACCTGCGCAGCGGCAAGGCGCGTTACCGCGTGGTGCTCGACGCCAGCAAATGACAGCACGGGCGAAAGCTGTCGGCGTAACATGGGTGTAGGAGCCGGCTTGCCGGCGATCATAGGCCTGGAAGGATCGCCCGCAAGCGGGCTCCTACCTATCGCCTGGATGTTGCGCGCCAGGGACAAATCCGCACCTACAGGGTTGAGAGGCCTTGAGACACTCAACCGACGGGTATGCTCCATCCCCCGGTTGCCTGCCGATACCAATTAGTATGCTGATTCTCGACACACCCACCGACACCGAACTGCCCACCCTGGTGGAAATCTGGGAGGCCGCCGTGCGTGCCACCCATCACTTCCTGCCGGAAAGCGACCTGCAGGTGATCAAGCCGTTGCTGCGCGAGCAATATTTCCCGACCGTGCAATTGACCTGCGCCCGTGACGAGTCAGGGCGAATCCTGGGTTTTCTCGGTACCAGCGAAGGGATAGTGGAAATGCTCTTTGTCGACCCGGCCTGCCACGGCCAGGGCGTGGGCAAGCGACTGATGCGCCATGCCATCGACACGCTGGGCACCACTCGGGTCGACGTCAACGAACAGAACCCGCAGGCCGTGGGGTTCTACCAGCACCTGGGTTTCGTCGTGACCGACCGCTCGCGCCTGGATGGCGGCGGGCGGCCCTTCCCGATCCTGCATATGCAACTCGCAACCCCGTAGGGGGCTCAGGAGCGAAGCGAACAGCCCGCCGGACCATGCAAACGCAGGCACCGCACACGAGCCCAAAACGCTCTCGGCGACTCATTGCCAACTTCAGTGCTACCAACACGACAGCGTACTGCTTCCGAGCGGCCGGCGTCACGGTACGCCCTACCGTGCTACATATGGCACTCAACCGATAGGCCAAGCCGCCACGATCCCTTCCAACGCCCGCTTGAGTTCGACCCGGCTGGCTGCCGCCGCAAGGCTGATGCGCACGGCGCGCCCCGGATTGGCCTCGACCGCGAACACCTCGGCCGGCACCACCTCCACGCCATGCTGCCGGCAGGCCTCAGCCAAACCGGCCGGCGGCTCTCCATCGAGCCACAAATGCGGCGACACTGCCCTACCCTGCGGCATACGCGGCCCAAGCACGCGCGCGGCCAGCCGCCAACGCTGCTGCAGCTCCTCGATCTGCCAGGCCAGACGCTGTTCGGCGACGCCACTTTCGATCCATTCACAGGCCAGCGCCAGACTCAGTGGCGTCACCGCCCACCGCGTGACCTGGGCTTCGGGGTCGATACGTTCGAGCAACCGCGGCGCGCCGGCGATAAAGCCCAGGCGCAAGCCGGGCGCGACGCTCCTGGACAGGCTGCTGATCAGCAGGCAGCGCTCGGCAAGCGCGAGAAGAACGCGGAGATGCGCGCTTATCACGAGGACACCCACAACCTCGCCGAGGGCGCCGGCGCCGCGGCGTTGGCCGCCCTGATGCAGGAGCGTGAGCTCAATGCCGGCCAGCGCGTGGCCGTGGTGCTCAGCGGCGCCAACATCGACCGCGCAGCACTGGCCGAGCTGCTGCGTGACGAGGCGCCCGTCGCGGCCTGACCTAGCGGAACGGCGGCTCGTCGAAGCTGCGCAGCTTGCGCGAGTGCAGCGAGTTGAGCTGGCTGCGCATCAGCTCCAGCGCGGCGATGCCGATATGCAGGTGCTGGGTCACCGCACGTTCGTAGAAGGCGCCGGCCGCGCCGGGCAGCTTGATCTCGCTGTGCAGGGGTTTGTCCGACACGCACAGCAGCGTGCCGTAGGGCACCCGCAGGCGATAGCCCTGGGCGGCGATGGTGCCGCTTTCCATGTCCACCGCCACCGCACGCGACAGGTTGATCAGCGGCCGCTCCTGGGCCCAGCGCAGCTCCCAGTTGCGGTCGTCGTAAGTCAGCACGGTGCCGGTGCGCAGACGCTTCTTCAGCTCGTCGCCCTGCTCGCCCGTCACCTGCTTGGCCGCCTCCTGCAGCGCCTGCTGCACTTCGGCCAGCGCCGGCAGCGGAATATGCGGCGGCAGCACGCGGTCAAGAATGCCGTCGCGGCGCATATAGGCGTGGGCCAGCACGTAGTCACCGATGGTCTGCGACTGACGCAGGCCGCCGCAGTGGCCGATCATCAGCCAGCAATGCGGGCGCAGCACGGCCAGGTGGTCGGTGATGTTCTTGGCGTTGGACGGACCGACGCCGATGTTGACCAAGGTGATGCCATGGCCGTCCGCTGCCTGCAAGTGATAGGCCGGCATCTGGTAGCGGTGCCAGACCACATTCTCGATGATCGCCTGCATCTCGCCTTCGGCCATGCCGCGCTCGATCACCACGTTGCCCGGCAGCACCATGCGGGTGAAACGCGAGTCGCCCACCAACATGTCCAGACCGTGGCGGATGAACTGGTCGACGTAACGGTGGTAGTTGGTCAGCAGGATCCACGGCTGCACATGACGCCAGTCGCTGCCGGTGTAGTGCTGGATGCGCTTGAGCGAGAAGTCGGTGCGCGCCGCGTCGAACAGCGCCAGCGGCAGCGGGTCGATGTTCTCCCAGTCGTACAGGCCATCGGCGGTACCGTCGGTGGCGGCGGACAGGTCAGTGCTGGGGAACACACGCGCCAGCTCGGCGGCGGTCACGCCACTGCCGGCCAGCTCATCGCCGCCCTCGACCACGTACGGGTAAGGGATGTTCTGCTGGCTGCGGCCGACTTCCACACGCAGGGTGAAGTCGTTCATTAATGGGCGCAGCTGCTCCAGCAGGTATTTGCGGAAGGCTGCCGGCTGGGTCACGGTGATGGCATAGGTGCCCGGCACCTGCACCTTGGCATAGGCGCGCACGGTGGTCGGCACCTCGCCCTGGCACAGGTAGGTCAGGCGCAATTCGGGGTAGCGGAACAGGCAGTGCTCGCTGGCATCCGGGCGGATGCGCTCCTTGAGGTAGCGTTTGAGCGCATGGCTCAACGCACCGGTGGCTTCCTGGTGCAGGGCGGCGAGGCGGTCGACGGCCTCTTCGGGGGTATGGGCAATGATGAAATCATCTGAGCAGGCTTTCACAGTGCATCTTCCTGACTGAACGTACGCGCCTATCTTGCCTGCATCCTCATGGCAAAACCTAGCGCGGCGACCGAATCAGCGGCCACCGCGCATTGCATCAGACCGCCGCCTGGTGCAGACGCACGTTGAACAGCGACCCCTGACTGAAACGCGCCAGCGCCTTGGCAGCGGCCAGCACGCCTAGGTCGACCAGCGGTTCGATCAGGATCACGCTCATGTAAGCCAGGCCGAAGCTGCCCACAGCGGCCAGGTTATCGCTGGTGAAGCCATGGCCGTAAAAGGCCCAGAAGCCGACCCAGGCAACAATGCCGCCCTGGTAGGCGGTCGACAGCGCCAACGCCTGCTTGTAGGACAGGTCGACGTAGGCGGTGCCCGGCGCAACGATACGCTTGGCCAACACACTGATGGCCCACAGCGGTACCAGCAGGGTGGTGACGTTCATGCCGTACTGCGGCAGATCGAACGGCGCGAACAACAAGCCCTGCAACAGCAAGCCAGCCGCCAGACCGATGGCTGCGGCACCAGCGCCGAACAGCAACAACAGGGTAGAACCAAGGATCAGGTGCACCTCGGAAACGCCCACCGCATGATGCGGAAACACCTCGAAGAAGCAGAACACCAGCGCGGTGGTCAGCAGGCTGCGCAGCGCCAGGGCGGCGACACCGCCGTTGTTGCGGACGCTGTCCAGGGCGAGTTTGGCGGTCAGGCCGAAAGCGGTGACGGCCGTTGCGTAGCTGAGCAGGATCTTGGCGCCTTCGACGACACCGGGTTCGATATGCATGCGAGTTCCTTTGCCGCGCCCACCGCGCGACGATTCGGATGAAGGATGGGCGAAACGCCCGTTATCGATGGCAGGTCTCCTGGCTCACGGCTTGGCACTTCGCCCGCCTTCCCGACCGGAGTCAGTGGCATGAGGGCATCGTTCGCCGCTTACAGTTGCGGGGGCAGCCAGGGCGTTGGCGAGATTCGCCGCACCCTATTCCCTTTTCATCCGCGTCATGTACGTGCACGCAGAACCATCGGCGGCAAGATTACTCGCCTGCCCGGCTAAAAAACAGCGTGCCGAGCCCCCCTCCAAGCTCATCCCCGCTGGCGCGGGGAACACCACATCTGATGTGGCCGACTATTGCACACCAGCGGTTCATCCCCGCTGGCGCGGGGAACACGTCGAGCCATGGCCTATGGTGGGAACGTCGCCCGGTTCATCCCCGCTGGCGCGGGGAACACTCCGCCAGGGTGATGAACACCCCACGGAATACCGGTTCATCCCCGCTGGCGCGGGGAACACCGTATCTGAAGCACCCCGAGTTCCTGCGTCAGCGGTTCATCCCCGCTGGCGCGGGGAACACACAGGCGCCAAGCTTGAGCTGGCGGCCGGCACCGGTTCATCCCCGCTGGCGCGGGGAACACCTCAGCCTCAACTCCCAAACAGCCAATCTCTACGGTTCATCCCCGCTGGCGCGGGGAACACGCGCGCGCCTGTTCGACGGGGTCGGCTTGGGGCGGTTCATCCCCGCTGGCGCGGGGAACACGCCGGAATAGGCACAGATCGATTGCTACCGTTCGGTTCATCCCCGCTGGCGCGGGGAACACGCCGATACACGAGCGTGAGTGGCGCTGCACTTCGGTTCATCCCCGCTGGCGCGGGGAACACCCCCGCACCTGGGTTATATGCCGAAATGATACCGGTTCATCCCCGCTGGCGCGGGGAACACTACCTCGCGGTGGATGCCCTTGGCAATTCGGCGGGTTCATCCCCGCTGGCGCGGGGAACACTGATCAGTCGCACCAGGGCAGTTAACGCATTGCGGTTCATCCCCGCTGGCGCGGGGAACACTCCCAGGCGAAGTTTCAGCCACTCTGGAGTGCCGGTTCATCCCCGCTGGCGCGGGGAACACGCTATGTCCGCAGTTCCGGCATCGGCGCCCGTCGGTTCATCCCCGCTGGCGCGGGGAACACAACGCGATCAGGCCTTCGCTGAGCTCGTCGAGCGGTTCATCCCCGCTGGCGCGGGGAACACGCGAAGAGCGGGTTGACAGTGAAGGGGTCGGCCGGTTCATCCCCGCTGGCGCGGGGAACACTTGAAGACCGCGGCCACTACATTGGTGTGATGCGGTTCATCCCCGCTGGCGCGGGGAACACGAGGACGGCAAGAACGCCGCCGCACTGCCGGCCGGTTCATCCCCGCTGGCGCGGGGAACACTGGCAGGAATACCCTGGCACGCCCGATGAAGCCGGTTCATCCCCGCTGGCGCGGGGAACACCCTGGCATTCCGTGCAGGGGTGCCGCAGCAGGCGGTTCATCCCCGCTGGCGCGGGGAACACGCCGCCTTGCGCATCAGCCAGCAGCGCTTCGGCGGTTCATCCCCGCTGGCGCGGGGAACACATAAGCCATACCAGGCGATGCGCCTTGTATGTCGGTTCATCCCCGCTGGCGCGGGGAACACGGCCACCGTCGCAGTCATACGCATGATGGCGTCGGTTCATCCCCGCTGGCGCGGGGAACACATCGGCCCTGTATTCAATATCATTCGTCCAGCCGGTTCATCCCCGCTGGCGCGGGGAACACAATTGTCCGACCGCCTGCCGTGGATCTCAAAACGGTTCATCCCCGCTGGCGCGGGGAACACAACCTCCCAGACTTAAACGGCCTGGTGTCGGGAGGTTCATCCCCGCTGGCGCGGGGAACACTGCGCGTCGAATCAAAGCGCCTCGCCAGTCGCCGGTTCATCCCCGCTGGCGCGGGGAACACCGCTCAGGCGCGTTTCGACACTGCCAACGGCACGGTTCATCCCCGCTGGCGCGGGGAACACGAGTGGCCAGTCGGTTTTATAGACCACATAAACGGTTCATCCCCGCTGGCGCGGGGAACACCGCGGTAGAGCGCATTCCGGCAGCCGGGGTGACGGTTCATCCCCGCTGGCGCGGGGAACACCGCTGGTATGAGCCGCCGGTTTCGCTGGATGGCGGTTCATCCCCGCTGGCGCGGGGAACACTCATTGAAGATCACGCGCCGCACGCCGGTCGCCGGTTCATCCCCGCTGGCGCGGGGAACACTCCAGGGTGAAGTCGGGCTCTGGCAGCTCAGCCGGTTCATCCCCGCTGGCGCGGGGAACACGGCGCCCAGGTTAAGTGCGAATGCCGCAACCGCGGTTCATCCCCGCTGGCGCGGGGAACACAACGCCACCAGACGATTGGCGTAGTCCTGAATCGGTTCATCCCCGCTGGCGCGGGGAACACTTTTGCACCGGCTGCTCGAATAGGTCGGGCAGCGGTTCATCCCCGCTGGCGCGGGGAACACGATCACCAGCAGCCCGTGACGAACGCTGGCCTCGGTTCATCCCCGCTGGCGCGGGGAACACACGTGCAACCCGTCGACGGCGAAGTCGAACGGCGGTTCATCCCCGCTGGCGCGGGGAACACATGAAAGACCGAGCCGCGTCCGCCTGTTATGGCGGTTCATCCCCGCTGGCGCGGGGAACACGGTGCGCGCCGGCCTGGGTAGGGTTGGGTCACCGGTTCATCCCCGCTGGCGCAGGGAACACTTCGCCGTGGCGCCAGCCGAGACCCCGGCCAGCGGTTCATCCCCGCTGGCGCGGGGAACACCCCCGCCAGCGCTGGCGGAATGGCTAGTCGAACGGTTCATCCCCGCTGGCGCGGGGAACACCGCGAGCCGGCAGGGCGGCGATCAATCAGCGGCGGTTCATCCCCGCTGGCGCGGGGAACACGTAAAGCCCTGCTGCTTAGCAATCGCCTCCAGCGGTTCATCCCCGCTGGCGCGGGGAACACGCAAGCTGCTGCCCCAAGGAAACAAGAGGCCGCGGTTCATCCCCGCTGGCGCGGGGAACACCAGGTGCAGGCCGAGAAGGCGGCGCAGCGCGACGGTTCATCCCCGCTGGCGCGGGGAACACTCGGGAAGGCTCGGGAGTGAGCCGTGGGCGAGCGGTTCATCCCCGCTGGCGCGGGGAACACTCAGGAGCAAGCCAGGCGCGACCATTTACCATCGGTTCATCCCCGCTGGCGCGGGGAACACCCGAGAAAAGTGGTATGCGCGGTACATGGATGACGGTTCATCCCCGCTGGCGCGGGGAACACTCCTCGTAGTTATCGGATCGGTCTCGGTCGGCCGGTTCATCCCCGCTGGCGCGGGGAACACTGCCGCGTCCCAGGCCTGGACACCGCAGACAGCGGTTCATCCCCGCTGGCGCGGGGAACACGTGGCGATGATGTTCTGCAGGGGCATTGCGCGCGGTTCATCCCCGCTGGCGCGGGGAACACCGCGGCCAGCTCCAGCGCCTGGGGCGGGATGCCGGTTCATCCCCGCTGGCGCGGGGAACACGTCGTGCTCCAGCTGCGTCACGGGCACCACAACGGTTCATCCCCGCTGGCGCGGGGAACACCTGTAATAGGTGACGCCATTGCGGCTGTCTTTCGGTTCATCCCCGCTGGCGCGGGGAACACCAATAC
>Ga0208788_1001119_pt1 | contig 13094 bp, 38 predicted proteins | sample Wag4_2014_7_11_3_FD_187363 | JGI IMG/M metagenome (GOLD analysis project Ga0208788, IMG submission 187363) | Fresh water mixed with fracking chemicals microbial communities from Ohio, USA - Utica-2 Time Series FC 2014_7_11 (SPAdes) (version 2) ... | reverse complement strand
GAATAGTATAATAGTTTATATACTTAGTTCCAAATACTCTAAATGTTGGCAAGTAGTTCCCTCATTTCCCACTCTGCATATGTACGGACAATAAAGTCCTTACCTAAATTATAACAATATTGGACTGCTTCTGTCAAGGACTCTGTCTCATATATTGGGATAGACATAGTATCATCATCTAATCTATCATAGATCTCAAACATGTCTATACCTCCAGGTGAGCATGAGTAATTAACTTCCAGGATTTCTAAGCTTGGCTCATAATGAGTCATTTGTTCCCTCCCGCTCCGCCATTCGATCTTTAATTAATTTGGCAATCAAGTTATGGGCTTCAATGTTTTCAGTTTCAGATCCGCCCCATAGTAAGCGCTGCGCTTCCGCTAGCACCGTATCTACATATGCATCAGTTGTCTTCATCTTCATCCTCCTCATCATCCTCAAACATTGTGTCCACAATGTAGTCCCGATTCATCATCCACTCCAGTACATCGTCCTGATGTTGTTCCGCCCCGTACTCTAGAGAGAACCCGTGGCCAGCCTCCACAGCCTCGCAGAGGTGCTCCCACATTTGGTCTTGGGTAACCTTAGCCTTGTACGTCTCATCGTCTAAGATGTTAGTAATTGTGGACCATGTCCACAGCCATACCATGGAGAGACCTAGGTCCGTTGTATCTAGAATCTTTAAACATTCGTTTAGTTTATCTTTGTCTTCAGGTTTCATAGGTGCCCGTCCTTTCGGTTCTCTGTACGAAGGCCAATCGCAAATGATAGGTCGTATGTTAAAGCATATAATGAAACTAAGGTATCTAAGGCACCCTCACATCTTGTGCGTTCCATTGAATCCATTGCTTCTTCTGTTTCGTCTTCGATTGCCTGTGCCTCTGTTAGATTCTGCTCAGCAATTAGCATTAGGTTCTTTAGTTCCCCGTGCATAATGTCGAGCCCATTTATATCTGCGTCAACCATACGTTGCAAATGGGACGGGAGTTCAGAGTGTTTGATTTCCATTATTCATACCTTTCGTTAGTAGAGTTCATTATATCAGTAGCCACTGACAACAAATGCCTGGTTGCTACAATTTGTCCGTCAAGATGTATCTTAGTTTCAGGGTTGTCATGTGACTCTAAATCCTGATTAAGACTAATTAGATGTAACTTCATATACTCTAGAAATGCTGATGATTTAGTCATGATCGAAATACCCTTCTGCCCATAGACCTTCAAGGAAGTCTTGTGCTTTATTTAAGTTAACTCTTTCTTCATCTGTTAATTTTGGGTGGGGACCTAAAGCAACAGCAATAGAACTAATCATATTATCTAAATCTTCTTTAGTATAACCTAGCATTATGCTTCCTCATTCCACTCTATGTAGTATTGGTCCCCTGGTTTCAAATCATAAAATTGATTGAACCTGCCTTTAAGATAATTGCTCTCTGCCATATCTGCAAAACACCAATCAGCATACATTTGGCCTTCATCTAAATTGGAGTTAACCCAGTCTTCGACTAATTGTTCTCCTATATAAGAGTACTCTGCGTCTATAACCATTTGGTTTTCATTCTCTAAGAAACTCATACTTCCGCCTTTTCTGTAGTTTCTAATAGTACCATGTGGGTCTGACATTTTGCCATTGCCTCTTCATCCTGCCAAGAACCCTGATTACATTCTGAGCAGAATTCACCACAGTCATCTTCGCAATATGATAATGTATCAAAAGATTGGCAAGCATAGCAACGATTCTCATAATCTAGAATCTCTTTAACTTCACCACGGACAATCTCTAACTCTCCACCCCAGCCTGTTTCTTCTTCATACTCTAATGTGAGCAGGCAGTTAGGAACAAGATTAGATAGTTTAGTTAAGATAGTTACAGCAGGCGACCAAGCAGTCTCATACTTATAAATAACCCAGTTGTCATCACCTTCTGATTTATATTCAAGCAACTCTGTGTTTGGATATTCATCACCGTCACGAACGGCCACATCCCATTTAGTTCCCCAATTAGAATTGTTCCATGAATACCAATCCTTCTGAGTCTTAGCAAACTCTACAGATTTGCGGAACCAATCAGGGTCGTTTTGAATATCTATATCACCACGGTTAGGCTGGCAGGCATATTCCTCATCAGTAATGCCGTCATCCTTATATGAGTGGATATTGTTAAAAGAAAAAATCGGGTTAGAATAAGAGACCTGTTCAATCTTAGTAGGAAATCCCATAGTAGAGATATCACCCATACCAAATGTCTCTTGTGCTAATGTAAATGGCTTATTCAGTCTATCCTTGATATAATCAACTTCTGACTTTGGTCCTTGAATTGTTAACGTGTTATAACACCAATTTGGCATTTTATTTCCTTTCGCTAATAACCCAATTATATATTAGACCACTGACATTTGTCTATGCAATATGGGTGTGTTTTACACCACATGGATCAAAGCTTAAATAAACATATGTCCAATATGTGAGATTTCCAGGAAATAAATTTGACTTCCGTAAAAAGAATATGTTACCCTCACTCGTTGCGGGCAAACAAAAAATCCCTCAGCTAAGCTGAAGGATCTTAAGATAAGCGAGGCTGCTAGCAGAACGAAAGGAATTAAGTATACGCTGCTTTACTTAGCGACTTGGGAGATTCCCTGGTAGCCGCACCCCACTTCAATGAAAAGGCCCGCTAGGACCTATTCATATTATAGCATATTACAGTTAACTAAACTGATAACGTTACGTCTGCGTACTTCTCTACGAAGTTTGACAGGTCCATGGTAAAGATTGCTTGATTGCTCATGCCGCTTACCTTGTTGTCCTTGTCATTGCGTGGCGCCTCTTCATGAAGACTGAATGTCTGTTGATTAAAGTCGATGATAGCAATCTTGTGCTCGTTATCGCCAATCTCATTTACGTACAGACCCCATCCAGTTTCTGAACCCCAGTCATTGTTAATCATCTGACTGATTGTAATGCGTGTTGCATATGAAGGGTCGGACCAGCGAGGACGTGCTTTAAACACTGCCTCTGCCAATTGTGCTAGCATATTGTGTCCAGCCCAGTGGCCGTACAATACGATTGTATTTCCGTTTGGCTGTACAAAGCCAAAGTTTGCTCTATCTCCCATTTTATTCCGCCGTTTCTAGTATAGGTACTTCTTCGATTTTATTCAATTCTATCATTTCAAAGGAGACCTTGTCAAGGGCCTCTTTGTTTTTATTGTAGTGGTGGCCACAGAAATATAGTTCACCATCTACTAGTTTAATTAGATACATAGCCTGAGCTGTGCCACATTGGTCGCAGCCGATCCATCTAGTTAAATCCTCAGAGGTCATAGTCTACCGTTCCGAATTCAAGACGGTCAGCAACATCGTCCATTACTTGCCCGTCCTCAGATGTTTCTGCCCACAGTCGGATATTAGTTACAATAACCTCTCGTGCAAATTTAACACCATCTTCAAATCCATCTTGGTAATCCATTTTATCTCCTTGTATATCCAGTCGGTTCGTAGTCTGATGTATAACTCTCTGTTAGATTATACTTATCTCGAAGGCGACTTACCTTCTCAATGTTACCAGTTCCAATGTTGAATGTCAACGGTGTTAACGCAACAGGGTCAAGTCCTAAGACTTGTGCATCCCAATAGGCCCTCTCCATGGAGAGCCTATCAGGAGCAGTCAACTCGAAATACATTAGCACTCCCTAGCGCTAGTTACTTCGGTATCGACAATTTCAATTTGTCCATTCTGTGAATCAACATAAAGATTGTCATACAGTTCTGATTCAACATCATATTCCTGAAGAATATCTAGTTCAATAGTTCCGCTAACTTCGATAGTCGCAGTCCACTCAACTGTTTTAGTTAATTCAATACCAAGTGCTTCAGCAATATCACGAAGAGTTTCTTGGTCATCTGAATCAGCAAAAGATTCTGTAATGATATTTTTTACGGAATCAATCTTGTCGTGTAAGATTGCATTAGACTTCTGTGTCTGACGGGCATTGTGTAGGTCCCATTCAATTGATGCAACTTTATCTGTTGCATATTCAGGGTCAGAGTAACCCTTGATTACTTTATAGGTAACCAAAAGATTAGGGTTGTATGTATCGGGAACTGCAGGTGTTACTGTTGCTCCATATGTGTCTGTTGTTTCCATTGTGTTCCTTTCGTTTGTAGGTTGTATTGTAGCATCAGACACTGACAATAACGCCGTGCTTCCGCCACATGTGCATGTGATGTTACTCACAGGCTGAAATGAATCAAGTACTGTTGCCTCAATCAATGCATCACAATGTGTGCAAAGATAATCATACTTACTCCATGTCTGTGTCATGCGAGTATTGTACACCTGGCCACTGACATTTACAATAGGATTCAGGGCTTTTTTTATGTGATCCGTAACACAGAAATCCCGCCTTCAAGCTTGCGGGCGTCTCACATATTAAGATTGAAATCTCATTAGCGATTCGTACGGGACTTGAACCCGTGATCTCCACCGTGACAGGGTGGCGCTTTATCCAACTAAGCTAACGAACCAAATGGAAACGGGGGAGATTTCTCTCCCCCGTTAGTTAATCGTTAATTAAAACGATTTTACCAACTTGAGAAGTTTATTTTTCTCGGCGGTAAGAATTGGGTCAAAGCCTGAAGCACCAGCCATTAGTGATTCAGAATTGCCACGACCTGAACGATAATAATCAAGGCGTTCAGTAAGAGCATTAAACGCACCCCACTTAGTTCCCTTAATATTAGCGTTAGTTGGTGAGTTATGATAAAGGTCATCTATTAGGACAACTTTATTCTCCCACTTCTTTAGCGCACCCTTAGAATCCTTTTCAGGCTTAGGGTAGATTGAAGTAATCAACTTAGAGAATTCGGCGTTAGTAATCTCTTGCTTAAAGAGTTCCTGCGCTTCTTTCTCGAATTCATCAAAGTATCCAAGAGCAAGACCAAGAGTCTCACGAGCAACTTGAATTCGACCTTCGACAGATTGAGTATGGCGAATCTTGAAAGATTGCTTAGCATTACGCATTGCAAGATTCAATGTATTTTGGCACACAACACGAACAGGTGTAATCGCTGCCTGAACAGCAACAGAGCCATCGTGTGAAGTCCAGACAATGAGATAAAGTTTTGTCTCATCATTAGCACCTTGTGGGTCAAGAACCATTGTGCGTGGAATATCAACAGTTCCAAATACAACTCTGCCATTCTTAAGAGAGCCAGCAGATTCCCAACGGCAGTTAGGGTCTGCGTCATGAATATTATCTGCGAAAGCAAATAACTCTTCATTCTGAACAGGCTTGTAACGCTTACCAACAGTAGCAAGAACATCAGTTCCGCTATTAAATGGGTTAGTGCGAATAACTAATTGAGCATTAGATACATCATTCCAAGATTCTGAAATGTGGTCAGTTAGTGGAGATAAGCGAACATTCCAGTTGGATAGTTTTGCTTCCTCAAGCATTGTAGCGGTAGTAACTTCTTCATCTTGTGAGAAGATACGATTTGCAAGGTTGTGCCAAGCAGGTTTGCCACGAAGCGCAAATGCGACTTCGCCGTTTTCCATTTCTAGATTATGAGCCATGGATTTTTCCTTTCGATTAGTTGAGTTCTCATTATAGCAGGGGGGTCTGACATTGTCTAGATTAGTTAGTCATTTGTCCGAATTGTCTAATGTGATCAATCTCACAAATTTTGGGGGATTGTGGATAACTGTCGTAAGGCTGTGGATAACCCCGCAGCTATTGCGGGCCAGCTTGGGAAATGGGGCGGGGATCTAGATGATTACACGTTACAAACCCGCCCCAAGATTATTAGCCAAGCAATTTAGTTAGTTCAGTTTTTGGTGGAAGCGATTCACGATTTAGAATTAGAGCAGTTGTCTTTTTCTTTTTTAGATTATCAAAAACATAAGCACGAATAGTTCCGTCAAACTTACGCAAATTAGAAAACACTAACTCAGTTAGGTATTCTTTATCAACACCTTGCTCTGAATAGATAGTCAAATCATTTGCCTTGTTTTCGTCATAGATTTCTACACGATAACGATTTTTCATTTTGTTCCTTTGTTAGTAGGGATAACTATTTTAACATGGGGGGCTAGGTTTTGTCTAGCCCCCACCTGTAATTACTTACCGATTTTTACCATAGCATAACGCATACCTGTGCCTGTATCTAATCTTAGTTTAGTTAGATTAGGGCGGATAGCGATTATCTCGGTTATAGTCCCAGTAATACCTGATTTGCCAGTTGTAAATACATCGCCTCTGCGATAGAAGCGACCTCTAGCGGTATCTAGAATTGGAGACATTTTATTTCCTTTCGTTAGTAGGTGGGTTGAGCAGTTTATAGTCATACTCAGGACTTTGCTCATCTCTTAGAGATAACGAGCAATAGCGTTGTAAGTAGAAGTAGAAACCATTTCCTCATCTGTCATTTTCAGAATACGGATAGCGTTCTCTAGTTCCTCTTTCATCTCATTGTAAGTGTGGCGGTGGATTTGCTCAAAATCACGCTCAGGTTGCTTAGGGAAATCTTTTTCCTCAACGATTAAATCAAAATCAACATTAAGAGTGTTGTTCCAATTACGATAGTTGGTGCGGAGATTTTGTGCCTTAGCAATTTGGGCAACGGCAAACTTAGCAATTTCTTTGTTCCATTTCTCAACGGACTTCTGATACTTTGCTTCGTATTCGTCTTGCTTTGAGTAATCAGCATTTACTTGTGCCAATTTAGTTTCTAAGGCTTTGATAACCTTAGCAGTTGCGATTTTTACATTTATCGCTTTACCTCTAGCCATTTGTTTTTCCTTTCGTTTGGTTGGTTGATTATTATAGCAGGTGGGTCTGACATTTCACCCGAAGGTGGAGAGTTCTTACTTACGACATTGGACTAGAACACTCTCTAAACTGTCCCTGTTTCGTTTAGTTTGTTAGACTTCTACTGAAGTCCAACGCTCTGAGCCATCTACATCTAGTAGCACTCTAGCAATTCCGCTAGGGTGGTTATCTACCGCCTTGATAACTCCGACTACTCCTGACTTAGCAGTTGTAATCGTCTGTCCGATTTCTAGTGTTGTCATTTTGTTTCCTTTCGTTAGGTGATTATTATAGCAAAGGGGTCTGACATTTATCTACCCCAATCTTATTATTTGAGATACCAAGAGTGTGAGTTGCCTCACACCCCTGGTTTTGATCCCGCTAGTAAGCTTCGGGAAGCCACGCCTCTAAGTGGTGGGCATTTACAATGGCGGAAGCGGGAGAGGTATCTTGACCTTTCCAAAATACGCCTTGTGGTAATTTAATTAGTCGCTCATAGTCCTCATCGTAGTAAGCGTCAATAGCGTCAATACATGGCTCTACCATGCTACTAGGAACGGGTGGATAGTGATTACTAGTCAAGTGGATTTTAATTTGTGTTTCCAAGTCCAAGTCTAGTAAATCATTACTAGCCAAGTCATATGCCATATTGCTTCCCATTATTCGTTCTCCTCTAGGATAGTTTCGGATAGGTTTTCCATTTCGTCAATACTATCACATAGGGCTGACATTTCTTCTTTAGTTAGCAGGATTTTAGTAATGCTATCCGCTACCTTTGCTGATAGTGCCGATGAATACATAAATAAGTATTTAGCAAAAATCTCATCGGGAAGTTCATTTCTGCGTGTGTGTAGTTCGCCTGCGAGATACATAATATCATCGTCAAACATACTATCTTTAGTTGCGTCTAAGATTTCAAGAGCGGTTGATAGCATTAGTTAGCCACCTTTAGAATTGCGTATGAACCATTTGCGTTAATTTCGTCAATGGTTGGCTTTAGAGCAGGCGCAATAAGTTCTTTTAGCATAGTTTCTAGCATAGCAATTTGGTCATGCTTAGTTAGTGATAGGAAGCGTTGCGCTACTGGATGAGTTTCGTCAAACTCGGTTACGAATTTTAGAGAGTGTTCTACTTTTATCATTTGTTGCCTTTCGTTGGTTGGATAATGGTATTTTACACTAAGCCACCGACATTTACCAATCTATCCTCGGCGTGTCGCATACTTTGTGAGGCTTATCACATTTCAGGGTTATCCACAATCAATCCGTAAGCCTGTGGATAACCCCGCAGTACTGCGGGCCTAAGCCTGGAGCTCTTCGCTCCAGATCTCAGGGTCCACCTCTGCTAAATATTCTTTAGCAGCTTTTCTTTCTTCATCGTTACCAACCACGGAATTTATTAATGCATTAAAGTACTTTAGTTCCGCCATTTTATTTCTCCTTATTTTTTAGTTGCGCTAAATCTGATATCCGCTTTACCATAAACACACAATCCGCATGACACGCATGCAGAACCGTTAGTTGAAATTAGCGGAATGCTTTTATTATTTTCAGGACACTTAGCACCAGGCTTGCCCGTTAATTCTTTCATGACACTTTCAGTCATTGCGAATGTCTTACCTAGGTATGCAAGGCGAATTCCGTTATCACGTTTTAATTCATGGCCCGTTTCCTTATTCTCATCATCCGTTGAATAGTAAAGAGATAGATTAGATACATCCTTAAGAATAAGCGCTGCAGACTTTACACGTGTGTAAACCCAAAACTGCACGTCGGTGTTGTTATCGATAACGGTCTTCCACGCATATGCGTAGGTATCGTTAAAGAAATCGCCGTCCCAGTGGATACGAAATAGCATTTTAGCATTGCGCTTGACACAATCTTTTTTAAAGTCTGCAATCATATCTTCAATTAAGTTAACCATAGTAGGTTGGTCCGCATTGCGTAGCAATTCCCAATTATGTAATAGAACGGCCCTTACGCCTTTGTATACCTTTTCGAGTTTTCCTGCATAGCAGACGCTTTCACAAATACTAGTGGCACCAGGGCACGAGAAATTCTTTCCAGCAGGCAATCCAAAAGTGTTGGCAATTGTTGGGGTTTTTCCATTAGGGGAGACGGCATTAGCAACCTTTCGATCATTTGAACGTTTTAACATAGGGGTAATTATAGCGGTTGGGTCTGACATTATAAATCACCCATTTCTGCATCGGCCATGCGAGACTGCATGCGGAATTCATCTCTTTCAAATAAGTCAAAGAATTTCATTTCGGAGCGTTCTAGGTCGCAAGTCCAGCAAATTATTCCGTCTAGCAATTCCGTTTCATCACGGCAATCTGCACAATTAGCAATAATTACAGGTTCGGTTGTGGCATAAAATTCGTCATAGAATTCGTCGTTTTCGTAGTTCATGAGTTGACCTTTCGTTCGGTGAGGTTGAAATTATAGCAGACTAGACTGACATTTTCTATGACACGCATCAGAATTCAGGGTGTTTTTAATCACACCCGTAACGACACGCCCGACTCCGCAGCTCTGCGGGCTTTGTCGACAATTTACTGATCCATTTTATTTTTATGTTTTATTTTGCGTGTGTATTTTTTTTTATTGCGAATAGGTTGCGCCGCATTACTACGGCGCAACTCTTGAATTCGTTTTACTTTATCTTGAAGAGAAGTTAGGAACATGATACCCACTCGCTTCGTGAAATCGTTTTACATCAAATCGCTCATTATCTTTAGCAAACATCTCTGCAAAATCATTTACTATTTTAGAAAATACAGCAGGGTGAGTTTTATTGCTTGCATACTTTAGAATTTCTGCGGTAGCAATATAATCTTTGCGTGTCATCATTTTGTAATTACCTTTCGTCCTTCACGATAAAAAACTCTTGTGTAGCATTTGCCTGTTGGCGTGTAGATATTAACTGTTGAGTATTCATCAGCAAAACCCCAATCGGTGAAAAGGAAAAAGTTTTCCCATGCACCTAATTCGCTTTCGTATTCAGCAGACCAATGCGGAGCGTTGCTATCATAAGCGCAAGTTAGTTTATACATTAGATACCCCAACTTTCTAGAGCGCAATCGCAACTCTCTACATCATAGTTATTTTCGTTGCCCCAAAATAAGAAGCCAGCACCGCCACACTCATCACAAGCAACGGCAATAATTTCAGTAAGATTTCCCATTATTAGTTTTCCTTTCGTGTTTGGTTTTCGGTAATTGTAGCAGAGAGCACCGACAAGGCTTCTGCCTTGCTTGCCTCACGGGTGGCGATTACATGCGCCTTAAATTGTTCTAAGTTCATTAGTTTTCCTTTCGTTTGTTGTTGGTTAGATTGTAGCACCCACCACCGACATTTAGTCGGCTTCGGGGTTATTGAATAGAGCACCCTCATAGAGTAGCCCTAATTCAAGGTCTAGCAATTCAGCGGTAGAGGCTTCGGATAAATCAACCCAGCCAGCACCATTTTCGTTCATGCGAAAAATTTCAATGTATCCCATTATTATTCACCTACCTTAACTGCGATTGTCGCAAACTTATTGCGTAGCCCGCCAGTTCTAACTTCGATTAAATAGGCTTCGGTATTTTCTCCATACCAAATTGCTGGGCGGTGTTCAGCAGAAATAATCTCACCTGAAAAGTGGCGATTAGTTGAGCGATAGTTTTTTCCTACAAGTAGGTTTTCGATTGTGTATAGTTTGGTAGCCATTGGCAGACCTTCTTTCGTTTGTTGTTATAGCACCATTATAGCCGAAGCCACCGACATTTTTCTACTTACTAGCCAGTAATTCCAAATACTGAGACGCTCAAGTCATGTGATACTAATCACACCGAAATGTCCGATTTGTCTGTCAAATCGACACGCCGCAGAATTCAGGGATTTTTATAACGAATCCGTAACGACACGCCCGACGCCGCAGATCTGCGGGCTGTCAAGTCGACACGCCGTTAGATACGTGTGAATTTACTCACAGGCTTTTGTGAATTTTTCACGATTGAAATTTGGATTATCTCCCGCAAAATAATTAGCAAAATCATTTACTAAATCTTCCCACCAGTAATTATCTATCATGGCATTTTGATAGCCTGAAAGAATTTCAGCTATTGCTACGTAGTCTTTTCGTGTTGTCATTAGTTGTAACTTCCTTTGCATTCTGAACACAAGTAATTTAATTTGCAATAGCAACCTGCATATACAGGTTCTGGATTTTCATAGTAGTCATCATAGTAATTCATGAATTAACCCCAACATTCTTGGCATGTAGCCGTTAGTAATTTTGCATCTGCAAGAGCAACTTCTACAGTTGGCTCCTCGCAAATTTGACATGAAAGCATTATCATTGTGTTATTCATTTATTTATCCTTTCACACAACATGAGCAATAAGTAGGGAGAGAGAAAAGGTGTTTTAGCAACGCCTTTCTTTCATGTGTAGTTAATTCAGGGTGATTATTTTTAACACCACCATGTTGATATTCATAAACAATTTTATCTAAAGTTTTTTGGGTTAACATATTTACATCACCCAACTTTCTTGAGTGTAAGATAACCACTCACCAAGAGTCATTAAACCCTTGTATTCATTACAACTTCCGCAAAACATTTCGCTTGCGTAGTCTGAGCAAAAAGCGCAGACAATTAGATTTGCTTCATCAGCACTTACATTTGAGAGAGTAATCTCTCTGATTAGTGTAGTCATTTAAGACCACCTTTCTTTTAACGATTAAAACCTTATTTAATCTTGATACTAGTATCCTACCACCTACCACTGACATTTTGACCCGTTTTTCGGGCGTGTCGGGAAACTATTTTTGTGATTTAGCTCATGTGGATAACTTACGCTCAGAATTCGGGGGATTTCCACACCTGTTCATAAACCTGTGGATAACGCCCCCAAGTACTTGCGGGCCGATCTGACATTGTCAAATCGACACGCCGACTATAGCCCGTTTTCTTTTATGTCCTTTATCACAAGGCGGAGCATGTATAGCGTAGGTATCCCGATACCTAATTGCACAAGGGTAGTTAGTAGGCGATTAGTAGTCATTACTTATTCTTCTTTCTCTTATAAATCTTATAGGCGATTAGTAGGGCGGTAGTAATTAGGATAGTGTGCCAAGGTAAATAAATAGACCCTAGAAAACTATCAAACTCTATTCCATATTCGTTAGATATAATTAACTCAAATCCGTTTATAGTCATTAGTTATCACCGAACATCTTTCCGATTTCATCTAACTGCTCATCTGTAAGATGGTCAATCTCTACAGCCTTAGCGAATCCGAATACATCTTCTTCGTCTTCATTATCTAGCGCATTGTTATACGCCTCTTCTTCATCTAAGTATGTGTAGGCGTCTGCTACATCTGCTTGGATAGTATCCCATTTAGTCATCATTACTTGACCTCTACCTTTCTTACATTGTAGGTAAAACCTTTACCTAGTTTTTCTAACTCTTTCATTACTGCTAAGATTTCTTCGCTATTCTTAGCGGTGTTATCTACTGATAGTAATTGGCTACCTTGCCATAGTGAGTATGTGATTGTCATTTTATTTTCTATTCCTTTTCGTTAGTTTGTATGTCTGTAAGACTACACTAAGGGGCTGACATTTACAACCTTAGCGGGGGGTGTGTCGGTGTGAGTTACCTCACATTGACTAGGGCGTGTGTGGCGTATTCGCCTCCACACATTACACATAGTGTCCAAGCGGTAACCCTACCGCAACCATTAGAGCAAGCCACATAGTGGGCGGGGGTGTGATAGTCATTAAGACTTTCCCATATACGATTAGTCATATTAGTTATCCTTTCTATTAGACATAACCCACTTACTCTCATTAGGTGAGAGATAGCGGTGAGATAGTAAGCCCTTATCGGCTACCATATAGACATACGCCATACGGCTAATGTAATTACCATTAGCAAGGCGAAAGATATTCTTATCCTTAGTATTACTAGAGGACATAGGGTGAGTAGGTTCTACTACTACTGATACTGAGTGAGACATTGTGTGTCTCCTTTCTTTTTAGATAAACTTAGGTAATTTATTTGCTAGGCTCACCTTTCGGATTATTTGCTAGGCTCATTTACCCTTATTTAATTTTTCTTATACTATAAGTGTATATGAGGGGACTGACAAATATCAAGTCTCAAATCGGACATGTCGGACAATTTGAAAAAAAAGTCTGTGAGTTAAGTCACATTTAGCCTAGATATGGGCGCACTATATAGACAAAACGGACATTTATAAACTCTGGATCATACAAAATAAATCTCTATTAACA
>Ga0208788_1001118_pt1 | contig 13117 bp, 6 predicted proteins | sample Wag4_2014_7_11_3_FD_187363 | JGI IMG/M metagenome (GOLD analysis project Ga0208788, IMG submission 187363) | Fresh water mixed with fracking chemicals microbial communities from Ohio, USA - Utica-2 Time Series FC 2014_7_11 (SPAdes) (version 2) ... | reverse complement strand
AGTTAGTTGTAATTTATATATCTAATATGCCATTGATCCACTCTGGATCGAGGTTGGCTTTGTATTTTTTATAAAAGTTAATGGCAGGCTCATTCCATTCGAGTACTTGCCATACCATTCTTGAAAAACCTTTGTCTTTTGTTTCCTGTACAATCCTGTCAAATAGTAATTTGCCAATGCCTTTGCCACGCATTTTTTCGGTTACAATAAAATCTTCGAGATACAAGCATTGTCCTTTCCAAGTACTGTATCTAATATAATACAATGCAAAGCCTACAATAGTGTTATCGGTTTCTGCTACAAAGGCCCACCATACCGGGTTTTCACCAAAACCACTTTGTTCAAAGTGTGAAAGTGTAACGGTTACTTCGTCTGGTGCTTTTTCATAAACGGCTAGTTCCTGAATAAGGCCAAGCATGCTTGGACAATCTTCTATTGTAGCGCGTCTTATTGTTGTTTGCATGTTTCTTTTTTCTGAAAATAAAATTATCCTAGGGCTTGTGTTAAATCGGCAAGTAGGTCTTCGATATTTTCGATACCTACACTCATTCTGATAAGGCCATCTGTAATGCCGTATTTAGCTCTTTCTTCGGGGCTTACACCGTAATGGCTCATACTTGCTGGATGCGACACGAGTGTGTCTACAGTGCCTAATGAAATAGCACGTACGCAAACTTGTAAAGCGTCAATAAATTTTTTACCTGCCTCAATACCACCTTTTAATTCAAAGCTCATAACGGCACCCGGATGTTTCATTTGCTTTTTAGCAATTTTATAATCGGGGTGAGACTTAAGTCCATTATAATTTACTTTTAAAATGGAAGGATGTTTTTCTAAAAAGTCTGCAATGGTTTGTGCGTTGCTACAATGCCTGTCCATGCGCAGTTCAAGCGTTTTCATGCCTTGACCTAATAAAAAAGCATCAAACGGATTTGCATTTCCGCCTAGTAGTACATGCCATTTCCAAACAGTGGAATTCATTTTTTCTACGTCGCTTCCCAGAAGTACACCGCCAATAGCAGAGCCATGACCGTTTAAAAATTTTGTGGTAGAATGAAAAACATAATCTACACCATATTTAAATGGTTGTTGTAAATAAGGGCTTGCAAAAGTATTGTCTACACTTACGAGGCGCTTGTGTTTTTTAGCAATAGTAGTAACTGCTTCAATATCTACGCACTGGATGGTAGGGTTAGCAGGGGTTTCAATATGTACTAGTTTAATATGGCTATTGTTTGCAAGTGCATTTTCTACTGCTGCAGTATCACGCATGTCAACAATAAGTATAGTAACGCCCATCGCAGCTACTACTTTATGTAAGAGTTCATAAGTGCCACCATATAAAGAGTAATGTGAAAGAACGGCATCGCCCGTTTTTAACTCGCTCATAAAAAGCGTTGTCATTGCGGCTTGTCCACTTGCGTGTAAAAGGGCACGAAGTTCAAGTGGTTCTCCGTTTTTATTTTTTAAACCAAAAGCTTCTAATGCTTCAATTGTTTTTTCTGCGGCAGTAAATGTAGGGTTCCCCCAACGGCTATATACCCTTGTTTTATCCTTACCAGCAAAGCGGTTCATGCCTTCTTCGGTATTATCAAAAGTAAAGGTTGAAGTAGCAAAAATGGGTGTTAGGTGTGCATCTTCTGCATTGTGATGTCCTGCAGCGTGCATGGCCACCGAGCTAATACCAGTTAAAGGAACTTTGTTTTTCATGTATTATTTTTTTGAATCGTAACCCCAAGTTAATAGTGTTGCTCCCCAAGTAAATCCACCACCAAAAGCGGCTAGTACAATGTTGTCGCCTTTTTTTAATTGTGATTCCCAATCCCATAAACAAAGGGGTAATGTGGCAGCTGTTGTGTTGCCATATTTTTGGATATTGATCATCACTTTTTCTTTGTCGAGTCCCATGCGGTTTGCAGTTGCATCAATGATGCGTAGGTTTGCTTGGTGTGGCACGAGCCATGCAATATCGTCACCAGTCAGTTGATTGCGTTCTAATAATTCGGCACTAACATCAGCCATGCCTTTTACAGCAAACTTGAAAACAGCCTGTCCTTCTTGATAAGCAAAATGTTCTTTGTTTAAAACGGTTTCGGCAGATGCAGGTTTTAAAGAACCACCTGCTTTCATGTGTAAATAATGTCTACCGCTGCCATCGCTTTTTAAAATACTGTCTTTAACACCGATGCTTTCATCTTCTGTGGCTTCTAATAAAACAGCACCAGCGCCATCTCCAAAAATGATACAGGTTGCTCTGTCGGTGTAATCTACAATAGCGCTCATTTTATCTACACCTACAACAATTACTTTTTTGAATCGACCACTCTCTATGTACATTGCACCTGTGGTAAGCGCAAATAAAAAGCCACTACAAGCGGCGCTCATATCATAACCCCAGGCGTTTGTTGCACCAATTTTATCGCAAATGATATTCGCAGTAGCTGGAAACACCATATCGGGGGTCACTGTCGCGCAAATAAGACAGTCTATTTCGGTAGGATCTAGGTTCTTTTTTCTTAATATTTCTTGAACTGCAGGAACAGCCATATCGGAACTGCCCTTGCCTTCTCCTTTTAAAATTCTTCGTTCTTCGATACCAGTTCTGGATCTGATCCATTCATCATTGGTTTCCACCATTTTTTCGAGGTCAAAATTGGTCAATTTGTCTTCTGGAACGTAGCCTCCTACGGCTGTAATTGTTGCTCTTTTTTGCTGCATATTGGATTTTCTTAAAATCTGCTAATTTTTAGCGTAAAGATAGGCCCAATTGTATCGTTTTTTACGCCTATTTTTACAGTTCTATTATGATCGCATTTGTAAGAGGAAAATACGCAATTAAGACACCCGCCAGAGTGGTTGTAGACGTTAATGGGGTAGGTTACGACCTTCAAATTAGCTTGAACACCTTTAGTGCCATTGGAGATGCTGCTGAGGGTCAATTGTATACCTATTTGCATATCACAGAAAACGCGCAAACCTTGTTTGGTTTTGCCGATGGAGCCGAAAAAGAACTCTTTTTGCAACTTATCAGCGTTTCTGGGGTAGGTGCTTCTACCGCACGTATGATGCTTTCAGGCCTTCGCCCTGATGAAATTACCAGAGCCATTGTACAGGGTAATACCAAGCAATTGGAGGCTATTAAGGGCATTGGTAAGAAGTCCGCAGAGCGTTTGGTGCTCGAATTAAGGGATAAATTAGGAAAACAGCATCAAGACGCTCCTTTTGGAGGGGGTTTTGTATCTTCGCCAGATAACGATGCCGTTCAGGCTTTAGTGGCCCTAGGGATAGGAAAACCACTTGCAGAACAGGCCGTTAAAAAAACAACAGTAGCATTGGGTGCCGACGCACCACTTGAAGATGTTATTAAAACTGCTTTAAAAAACCTATAGACTATCGATCAAAACGCTACTTTATTAATCTTACTTTTTTGAGTCGGTATTGTCAATATTTATTTGGCTATTTTTTGTTGTTCAACTTACTGTTCTGCTCGGTTCAGTATTTGCATGCACAAACAAAAACGGGTCTTCGATATCCTATTAAGGATCGAAGGGCTGCCGCAATTGTAGCACCTAGTAAAAATCCATATGATATCAGGGATACCACACTTATTAAAAAGTCGGTGGTTTTTGATCCAATTACCAGACAGTATAAAGTAGTTGAAACCATCAACGGAAAATTATACCGTACGCCTAGTTATATCGATTTTGATACCTATGTTAAACTGCAAGCAAAAGAAGATGAAAAAGAGTATTTTAAAAAGCGGGCAGATGCTTTAACTGCGCTCAATAAAAAAGTAGCACGCCCGCCCATGCAGGTCTACGATAAATTGTTTGATCGAATTTTTGGCGTGAGTGATATGTTGGGTAGCGCAGGTGGTCAAATAAAACAAATTACGGATCAAGCCAAACAAATAGGGGATCAGCTTGGTAATTTAAAGGATCAATTAAAAAATACGGCAGATGGACTCGCTGCCAATAAATTAAATGTCGACATTAAGCCTACCGGCGATGTAACCATTATGGCTGGCTATCAAGGGCAAAATATAAAAAACCCAACACTTCCGGAAAGAGCCAGAAAAAATGGCGGCTTTGATTTTGACATGAACACCAATTTGAGTGTGAATGCAAATATTGGCGATAAATTAAAATTCCCCATAAACTATAACACCCTTGCTAATTTAAATTTTGACAATCAGATTAAGCTCGATTATAAGGGTATGGATGATGAGCTTTTAAAAAGTATTGAGGCAGGAAATATTTCATTTCAATCGAGAGGTACTTTAATTCCGTCGGCTCAAAATTTATTTGGTGTTAAAACGCAGTTGCAATTTGGAAAATTATTTGTTACTGCGGCGCTCGCTAACCAACGATCTACCAGACAATCAGTAGCTTTGCAAGGAGGTGCATCTATGTTAACTTTTGAAAAAAAGTTAGATGACTACGAAGAAAACAGACACTTTTTATTGGGCCAATATTTCAAAAATAATTTTAACAAGGCCATGAAAAATTTACCTGTTGTAAATACGCAGGTACAAATTCAGCGCATTGAAGTTTGGGTTACCAACCGAACTGGTGCAACTACCGAAGCGAGGGACATTGTTGGTCTTATGGACTTAGGCGAGCCTAAGCCATATAATACTGGGGCAATAGCAGCTACAGCGGGTGGCGCACTTCCGTTTAATGGCGCCAATAATTTATACACTGGACTTGTAAGCAATCCAAGTAGCAGGAACCCTGCAGTTATTAATAGTTTACTATTATCTAAAGGACTTAGACCCGTTGATGATTATGAAAAAACGTTTGCCCGTAAATTAAATACCACCGAATATACTTTCAATCCTCAAATTGGATTTTTATCCATCAATACGCAGTTGCAAGCAGATGAAGTGCTCGCCGTAGCATATCAATACACCTACAATGGTCGTGTGTATCAAGTGGGTGAATTTTCTCAAGACGTAGCACTTGATTCTAGCAAGGGCGTGCAAAAAGTTTTGTTTTTAAAATTATTAAAAGCAACTTCTCAACGAATTGAACTTCCTATTTGGGATTGGATGATGAAAAACGTTTACTCACTTGACGTTTTTGGCGGTATCCAGCGCGAAGATTTTAAACTTAATATTTTATACGAAGAGCCAAGCGGTGGTCTTAAAAGATATTTACCAGAAACATCAAAAGCTGCAGAAGGATTTCCATTACTTAAAATTTTAAATCTCGATAGGCTCAACAACCGAAACGATCCGCAGCCGGATGGTGTATTTGATTTTGTGGATGGATTTACGGTACTGCAGCAAACGGGTAAAATTATATTTCCGGTACTAGAACCATTTGGTAATGACCTTGACACCCTTGCATTTACGGGTATGCCTACGGCGGTCAAGCAAAAATATATTTATTATCAACTCTACGATTCTATTAAGGCGATTGCACAAACCTATGCAAACCTAAACCGCTTTGTAATGCAAGGGCAAGTAAAAAGTGGTGGCGGTGGGTCCGAGATTCAACTCAATACTTTTAATATTCCGCCAGGTTCGGTGCGCGTTACGGCGGGCGGCCAACAATTAAGAGAAGGCCTCGATTATAGTGTGGATTATAATTTAGGAAGCATTAAAATTTTAAATGCTGCCATATTAAGTTCCAATGTTCCAGTAAGTGTTTCTTTTGAAAACAATACAGGTTTTGGTATGCAAACAAGAGGCTTTAGTGGACTTCGTTTAGATTATATTGCCAATAAAAAATTTAGTGTAAGTGCAACATCGGTTAGATTAGGTGAGCGTCCATTTTTTACTAAAATGAATTATGGTGATGATCCTATTCGGAACACGATGTACGGATTGGATTTTAGTTATAAATCGGAACTACCATCTGTAACAAGGCTTTTAAATAGACTACCTTTTTATTCTACCAAAGCTAAGTCTACCATTAATGCTTATGGCGAAGGCGCGTTTTTAAAGCCCGGGCATCCACCGCAAATTGGTTCTGGAGGACAAGGACTTATTTTTATTGATGACTTTGAAGGTACAAGAACCAATATTGATTTAAGATTTCCATTTGTGGCATGGACACTTGCTTCTACCCCGCAAGGCAATCCTAAATTTCCTGAAGCAGGATTAACAGATTCTATCGATTATAATTTCAATCGTGCCAAATTAGCTTGGTATAATATTGAACCTAATTTACAAGATAAAAACAGCAGCAACAATCCGCTTAGGCGAAATGTAGCGGAGCTCAGTGATCCAAGGGTACGTCAAGTATTTACCAATGAATTATTTCCGCAACGTACCACTAATATTACCGATGTTCAAACGGCAACATTAGACCTTGCGTATTATCCCAAAGAAAAAGGTCCTTATAATTATGAAACAAAAACTGCGCAAATAGGAGCCGACGGTAAATTTAGAAACCCTGCAGCTAAGTGGGGTGGTATAATGCGAGCCATTGATCAAACAGATTTTGAAACGGGTAATATCGAATACTTTGAAATTTGGATGCAAGATCCTTTTATCATGACGCCCAATAGTAGAGGCGGAAAAATATTACTCAACCTTGGTAATATTAGTGAAGACATTTTAAAAGATGGAAAACGTTTTTATGAAAATGGCATGAACACGCCTAAAGTGCCTGCTCAAGTAGATAGCAGTAACACTTGGGGTAAAACGCCCGTGAATCCCATTCAAATTACGCAGGCGTTTAGTAACGATCCTGATGATAGGCCATACCAAGATGTGGGTTTTGATGGACTCGATGACAATGCAGAAAAGGTTAAGAAGAATTATATATTACAAAAGTTAGCCAACAATTTTGGAACATCATCTTTGGTGTACCAAAAAGCACTCGTTGATCCTGCAGGTGATAATTATAAGTGGTACCGCGATAATAGTTTTGACGCGGCAGGTACGGGTATATTAGGCAGGTATAAAAATCATAACAATCCACAAGGCAATTCACCCATTGCATCTGCAAGTGTATTTACACCGGCTGCAACACTCTATCCCGATAATGAAGACTTAAATAGAGACAATACCCTCAATGAAACAGAAGCGTATTATGAGTACGAAGTGTCTTTGAAGCCAGGTATGGCTGTTGGTGTTACGCCATATATAACAGATAAAAGAACGCTATCTGTAAATGCAGCAGATGGAACAGTGAAAACAGAAAATTGGTTTTTGTTCCGTATCCCAATTAGAGGGTATACTAGAAAAGTGGGTAATATGTCCGATTTTAAATCGATACGTTTTGCGCGTTTATACCTTACTGATTTTGAAGATTCTGTAGTAGTGCGTATGGCAAGAATGGATTTGGTACGAAACCAGTGGCGTCAGTTTAATTTTAAACTAGATACAACGGGTTCTTATCAACCCATACCAGTAAATAGTGGTGTCACTTTTAATACACTCGCTGTTAATCTGGAAGAAAATAGTAGTCGCCAACCGGTCAATTATTTAATGCCTCCTGGTGTGGAGCGTGTTCAGTTACTGAGTAATAACGGCGTAAACCTGCAACAAAATGAGCAGGCCATGAGTATGCAAATTAGAGACTTAACTTCTGGTGATTCGCGCGCTGTATTTAAAACGGTTCCTTTTGATTTTAGGCAATTTGGTAGACTCTCTATGTATTTACATGCCGAGTCGGTTCCTGGATTAAGACCTGTTTTAGACGATGAGTTATATGCAGTAGTAAGGCTTGGTCAAGACTTTTTGAATAACTATTACGAAATTAAAATTCCTTTAAAAGTAACGAGACCTGGCAATTATCCAAAAGGGCAAGAAGATAAAATATGGCCAGCCCTTAACAATCTAGATTTGTCTTTGCGTTCTTTAATTGATTTGAAACAACGAAGAAATAGTAAAGGATTATCTGTTACCAATATTTATAGGGAAACGCTTGGTAATAAAATAGTTTCGGTACAAGGAAATCCAAATTTGGGTGAAGTGCGTGGAATATTAATTGGCGTTGAAAATAAATATTTGCCGGATGGGCCTATCATTAGTGCCGAAGTATGGGCCAACGAATTAAGGTTATCCGAAATGGATGAACAAGGAGGATGGTCAGCGCTTGGTAGGGTAGATATGGTATTAGCCGATTTAGGTACTTTGTCAGTGTCCGCAAATACACACTCAGTAGGATTTGGAACAATTGAACAACGTGTAAATGAAAGGGCCAAAGAAAATATGACGCAATTTGATGTTGCCGCCAATATCGAAGCAGGTAAACTACTTCCTAAAAAGGCGAATGTATCACTACCGGTATATGCAAGTATTAATAGAACAGTTTTTACGCCAGCATTTGATCCATACGATAAAGACATTCGATTTAAAGAACAATTAAATGGTGCGGCTATAGATAAGAGAGATTCTATGAAGCAAGCTGCCATGGATCAGACAACTATTAAAACCATCAATTTTACCAATGTAAAAGTGCTGCCTAGTGAAAAAACAACACTGATTAGTCTTAGTAATTTTGATTTAAATTACTCGTACACACAAACGGCACAAAGTAGCCCTATTGTTGACGAAAATAAAGTAACCAAACAACGAGGTGGGCTTGGTTATACCTATAATGCACAGCCTTCATTTAAGTATCCATTTAAAAAAGTTATCAAAACCAATACGCCTTGGTTGTCACTGATCAAAGATTTTAACCTCAACTTAAAGCCAAGCTTACTAAGTTTTAGAGCGGATGTGCAGCGTCAGTTTGGACAATTTATTCCTCGCATCGTAAATACGCGTGATAGTAAGGTTGAAAGAGTGGATACTACTTACGATAAATATTTTACGTTTGACCGTTTTTATAATTTACGTTGGGATGTATCAAATTCAGTTAATCTTGATTTTTCTGCAACCAATAATGCGCGCATTGATGAGCCTTTTGGTAGAATAGATACGCGCGCCAAAAGAGATAGTGTTCAGCAAAACTTTTTAAAAGGGGGCAGAAACACCTTGTATCAACAAAAAGCTGCGATATCATATACGGTTCCACTCAATAAATTTCCACTCACAGATTGGATTACAGCAAGGTACACCTATGCTACCAGTTACAACTGGATTGGGGCAAGTAGGCTTGCTTACGAGCTTGGTAATACCATCGAAAACTCGCAAGAAAATAATCTAAGTATTCCTTTTAATTTTGCTAGCCTATATGCGAAATCTAAATTTTTGCGCGCACTCGATAATATTCCGCCGCCAAAAGTAAAAGGCAATACCATTTCGAGTAAAGCAACACCAGAGCAATTACTTGGAACAGTGCTACTTAGTAAAAAAGAAACACTGCAAGGTTTGGTGGGTGATAAGCGAAAAGTAGCTTTAAAAAAGTGGAAGACTTTAAAAAAAGATCAGCGTATTGCTGCTAAAATGCTTAGGGCAAATGAAATGCCAGAACTTAATGGTGCCACCAGGTTTTCGGGCAAACTATTAACGATGGTTAAAAACCTATCTGTTAATTACGCAGCCAACTACCGAAGTAGGGTGCCAGGTTTTACGGATAGCACACAGTTGTTGGGACAAAACTTTAATTCATTAGCCCCAGGACTTGATTATGCTTTTGGAAAACAACCAGACACTACTTGGCTTAATCAAAAAGCGGCACAAGGGTTGCTATCAAGAGATCCAGGGTTTAATTTTTTGTACAGACAAAGTTTTGAGCAGCGACTAAATATTACTGCACAGGTAGAACCTATAAGAGAATTACTCATTGATCTTAATCTAGAAAAAACATTTACTAAAGATTATTCGCAGTTGTTTAAAGATACACTCGGTGCAGGTAGAATGGAGCATTTAAACCCGCTTGCTACTGGTGGTTTTAGTGTGTCTTATATTTCTTTCAAAACAATTTTTGAAGGATATACGCCTAACGAAATTTCTAGCACTTTTAAAACCTTCCAAGACAACCGTTTAATTGTTTCTAAGCGTGTAGCAGCTGCAAACCCTTATTGGCAAACACTTCCAGCTTCTCAAAAGTTCACGCCTGATGGTTATGCTAGAGGGTATGGCAGGTATTCTCAAGACGTTTTAGTGCCTGCATTTTTAGCCGCCTATGCAGGAACTGATCCAAACACGGCGCCACTTATTAAACAGTCTAATGCCAAAGTAAGTTCTAATCCGTTTGCTGGCATTATACCTAGGCCAAATTGGAGGGTTACGTATACGGGGCTTACAAAAATTCCAGCTATCGCCGAGAAATTTAATAATATCTCTTTTTCACATAGCTACAAGGGTAACTTAAGCATGAATAGTTTTAATAGTGCCCTGTTGTATCAAGATCCATTTAGGCTCGGCGGTCCTTCATTTATGGATACCGTGAGTGGTAATTATATTCCATTTTTCTTAGTACCTAATATTACCATGCAAGAAAATTTTGAACCACTTATTGGTATAGACTTTACCACCAATAAGCAGTTGAATATGCACTTCGAATACCGCAAGGGCAGACAACTTAGTTTAAGCTTAGTCGATTATCAATTGAGTGAATCTAGAAGTACAGAGTGGGTGTTTGGTTTTAGCCTTCGAACACAAGGACTTAACTTGCCTTTTACCATTCCGGGCATGAAAAATGCTAAGCTGGTAAATGACCTTACTATAAAAGTTGATTTATCCATGCGTGATATTTCCAATAGCAATAGCAGGCTCGATCAAACCAATGCATATGGTACGGGTGGACAAAAAGAAATTACGATACAGCCTTCTATAGACTATGTATTAAATAGCAGGGTCAATCTTCAATTCTTCTTTGACCAGCGCCGGGTACAGCCATATATTTCAACGGCTGCGCCTTCTACAACTACAAGAGCCGGTGTTAAAGTAAGGGTATCGTTAGCGCAGTAATTAAGCTTTTAATTATTTTTAAAAGCCCATTTCCACATTTCTTTCCAGGTTACTTTTTTACCGTACATTAAAATACCTGTTCTGTAAATTTTTGCTGCTACCCATGTAGTTCCTAAAAATCCAAGTACTAGTAAAGCCATGCTAGCAATTAGTTGCACCACGGTAACTCCATCTGGAACGCCATGCGCAACCCTTGCCATCATTACAATAGGAGAGGTTAAAGGAAACAAGCTGCCAAATATAGCCAGTGTGCTATTAGGGTCATTCACTGCTTTGGTCATAATAACCATTGCAAAAATGATAGGCATCATAATAGGTAGTAATAAACTTTGTGCGTCTTGTGGGTCCTCATTAACTGCACTACCTACTGCTGCAAAAAGTGCTGCATACATGAAATAGCCGCCTAAAAAGTAAAACACAAAGCATCCGATAATAAGCGTGAAATTAATTTCGGCAAGTCCTGCCATAATACCTTGTAATGCACCTGATTCTTTAACTGCTGTTGCAGCGCCCATAGCACCTGGTTGAATAGGAGCCGATTGCATCTGTGCAGCCACATCAGGGAATAAAACTGGAATTAAAAATTGTAAACCAAACACGAGTACTATCCATATAATAAATTGGATTAAACCTACGGCGCCAATGCCAAATATTTTACCCAGCATTAATTCAAATGGTTTAACGCTGCTTACAATTACTTCGGCTATACGACTTACTTTTTCTTCCATCACGCCACGCATAACCATGGTGCCGTAAACAAATAAAATGATGTAAATTAAAAATCCAGCAATCATACCCACTGCGTAGCTAATGCCCACTTTTGTTTCATTGTCTTTTTTACCATCATTGGTAGTAAAGCTAATCGCGTTGTTTTCAAGCCTTGCACTGTCTAGTTGCCCTTTTGAAATATTAAGCGCGAGTAATTTCTTTTCTTCTAGTGCGTTATTAATTCTGTTTTCAATTTTTTCTCTGGTCATTAAACCAAGTGCCTTACTAGATCTAAAAGAGATTTGCGGTTCGCCGCTTTGTAAATTGTAGCCATTTGGAATAAATAAGTAAGCGTCGTATTCTTGATTGTTTAATTTTTTATTAAGGGCAGCGGTATCTGCATCTATAAAACTAAAAATCACTTCTGTGCTTTTTTTATCATCAATTTTTCCGTTAAATAATTTTGATTGGTCGCTAACAGCTACCTTAAAATTATCGGTTGTTTTAACCTGGAAATAAATCATGAGGGCGTAGAAGCCAAAAATCAAAATAGGAAGTCCAATGGTACTCAAAAGAAAGGTTTTCTTTTGAACCCTTGTTTTAAATTCTCTGCTCGCAACTAAATATATTTTATTCATGGGTGTGTAAATTAATTGTTTTGAAAAGCTCTGGTAGTGGCTTTGCTGCCTTCTACTAAATGGATAAATATGTCATTGAGAGAGGGTAAGATTTCATTAAAGCGTTCAATTAAAACGTCTTGCTGTAATAAATAATTAAGCACGTGGTTGCTTGTGTATCCTTCGTTGATTTTTACAATGAGCTGTTGCTTTTCTTGGTGTTCAATGGTAAAAATAGGGCTTGCAAGTTCTGTTGGTTGTCCCTTAAACTGCACGTTAAATTTATTTTCTTTGAACTGTTGTTTAACGTCCGTTACCGTACCGTCCAGTATTTTCTTACCTAAGTTCATGAGTATGATATGGTCGCAAATTTCTTCCACTTGTTCCATGCGGTGGGTCGAAAATATAATAGTGCTGCCTCTTTGCGCCAGCCCATAAATTTCATCCTTAATTAAATTGGCATTTAATGGATCTAGTCCGCTAAATGGTTCATCTAGTATAATGAGTTTAGGTTCGTGTAAAACGGTGGTTACAAATTGTAGTTTCTGACTCATCCCTTTACTTAGGTCTTCTACTTTTTTATTCCACCAGCTCTCCATTTCAAATTTCTTGAACCAGTATTTTATTTTTTCTAAAGATTCTGATTTACTGAGCCCTTTTAATTGAGCTAGGTACATCGCCTGCTCCCCAATTTTCATTTTTTTGTACAAGCCCCTTTCTTCGGGCATGTAACCAATATGCACAAAATCGTTTTGTGGGTCAAAGGGTTTGCCATCAAATAGTAAATCGCCACTATCGGGGTAAAAAATACCCGTTATCATTCGGAGTAAGGTTGTTTTACCGGCTCCATTAGGGCCAAGTAAGCCAAAAATGCTTCCTTGCTTGATAGAAAAACTTACGTCATCCACCGCTTTTTGCGTGGCGTAGTGTTTTTGAAGGTTCTTTAACTCTAAAATATTATGCATAGGGGTTAAAC
>Ga0208788_1001116_pt1 | contig 13131 bp, 12 predicted proteins | sample Wag4_2014_7_11_3_FD_187363 | JGI IMG/M metagenome (GOLD analysis project Ga0208788, IMG submission 187363) | Fresh water mixed with fracking chemicals microbial communities from Ohio, USA - Utica-2 Time Series FC 2014_7_11 (SPAdes) (version 2) ... | reverse complement strand
CGCTGATCTGATTGCACGAATCGCAGTCGGTCGCGCTGACGATCTATTAACTAATCTTATTCTCGCAATTGATGTACCAATCTTGGTAGTACCGGCTATGCATCCGCAGATGTGGCTAGATCCGGCTACCGTGGCAAATGTTGCAACTCTTCGATCACGTGGATTCAAAGTTATGGATCCTGAGGTTGGCCGACTTACTGGCGATGACATTGGACCAGGAAGATTTCCGGAGACTGCAGCGATCATCGAAAGATTTGAAGAAGCCATTGGCGCGAAGAAAGATTTCTTGGGTCGCAAGGTTTTGGTTACCGCTGGTGGAACTCGTGAGGCGATAGATCCAGTTCGCTATATCGGAAACCGTTCTAGCGGTCGCCAAGGAGCGGCGGTTGCTAGCGCAGCGCTAAATCGTGGCGCCGAAGTTACTTTGATTATGGCTAATTCACAGTTAACCGAAGAAGAGTCTCGAGCTCTACAAGGTGTACGAGTAATACCTGTTGAAACCGCTATTGAAATGCACCAATTTTTGGAAGAAGAGTTTCCCAAGACCGATGTATTGGTCATGAGCGCGGCCGTTGCAGATGCTAGACCTTCGCAGTATTCAGAAGGCAAGATAAAAAAGGGCGATCTACAACAGATTGAACTATCTGAGAATCCCGATCTTCTCAAATCTATAGCCCGCCTAAGGGATAAACAGATCGTTGTTGCCTTTGCAGCAGAGACATCAATGGATATTGAGATCGCTAAAGCAAAGTTGGTGGCCAAAGGCGCTAATATTCTCTATCTAAACGATGTTTCAGAGGGCGCCATATTTGGTGCTAAAGAAACACAAGGAATTGTTATAACGAGCAAAGGCGCTCAAATAGAAGTACCAACATCAAGCAAGGACTCGCTGGGCGAACTTCTCCTCGACCAAGCCCTTATTCAGTTAGGTTAATCCCATGTCAAAGCGTCTATTTACCTCCGAATCTGTAACTGAAGGCCATCCAGATAAGATCGCAGATCAAATCTCTGATGCGATCTTGGATTCTCTTCTCTCTCAGGATCCTTCGAGTCGCGTTGCAGTTGAAACTCTTATCACCACCGGTCAAGTACACGTTGCTGGTGAGGTAACAACAAATGGCTATGCCGATGTCATGGGCATCGTTCGCGACACTGTTATTGGTATTGGTTATGACTCTTCAGTTAAGGGTTTTGATGGCAACAGTTGCGGTGTCTCTATTTCGATCGGTCAGCAATCGCAAGATATCGCCCAGGGAGTAGATGACGCTTACGAAAATCGAGTTGCTTCTTCTGCTGATCCTTTGGATCTGCAAGGCGCAGGAGATCAAGGTTTGATGTTCGGTTACGCCTGTGATGACACTAAAGAGTTGATGCCACTTCCGATCTGGTTGGCCCACGAGCTTGCCCAGCAACTATCTAAGGTTCGTAAATCAGGAGCCCTTGGCTACCTGCGCCCTGATGGCAAGACTCAAGTAACGATCGAATACGATGGCGATAAAGCGGTTGCCCTAGACACAGTTGTTATCTCAAGTCAGCATGCTGAAGAGGTAGATGTTGCAAAGAAGTTAACCCCTGAGATCATCGAGCATGTTATCGAACCAGTACTTTCCAAGATAGATCTACCTCGCAAAGATATGCGCACACTGATCAATCCAACTGGACGTTTCGTAATTGGTGGTCCTATGGGAGATGCCGGACTAACTGGGCGTAAGATCATCGTTGATACCTATGGTGGAATGGCTCGTCATGGTGGAGGCGCTTTCTCAGGTAAAGATCCTTCGAAGGTTGACCGCTCTGCTGCATATGCAATGCGTTGGGTGGCAAAGAACGTCGTTGCCGCAGGGCTGGCACGTCGTTGCGAAGTACAGGTTGCCTATGCAATTGGTAAAGCACAACCAGTTGGCGTCTTTGTTGAAACTTTCGGAACTGAAACAGTTCCAGTACAGAAGATTCAAAATGCTGTTACAACGGTCTTTGATCTTCGTCCGGCCGCAATTATTCGCGACCTAAATCTGCTTCGCCCAATCTATTCGCAAACCGCTGCGTACGGCCACTTTGGTCGCGAACTCCCTAACTTCACATGGGAATCAACTTCGCGAGTCGATGCGCTACGCGCTGCTGTTAACTAAAGAGAAGTAACGCCGTGGCTACGGCGCGTCCACTTCGCTTAAAGCGAGAAGAAGCAAAGCGAGTAGATAGCGCACAGGCACAGCGCGATGCCTTCGTCAGAGTCTGGGTCGATACTTCGGTAAGCCATTTAGATGGCGCATATGACTATTTAGTACCTGAACGACTTTCGCAATCAGTAAAGGCTGGAATCCGCGTAGGCGTTCCATTTGGTGGCCGCGATGTTGAAGCGTTAGTTCTGGAGCGATCAGATAAGAGCGCTATTACCAATCTAAAGTTCATCTCATCTGTAATTTCAGAGGAGGTGGTTGCGAGCCAAACTTTGATAAACCTGATCTCATCGATATCGCAGCGTTGGATCTGTAATCCATACGATCTCATTAGGGGCGCGATTCCGGCGCGGGTGGCTAGCGTCGATAAAGCCTTCGCTGCCGAATCTGGACCTTCAGGGGCTGAACGCGTCGTAACTAAGTCAAAAGGTGAAGTGACCTATCTCCATCTTTCTCCTCATGAAGATCCCTTAAAACGCTTAAGTGAATTTGCTTTGAAAGCGCAAGCCAAGGGTTCTGTGCTGATTGTCGTTCCAGAAGATCGTGAGCTTGAGCTTCTTAAGTTGGATCTGCCAGACGCTCTTGTTCTGACATCGTCGCTAACGCGCTCTCAACGTTATTCAAATTACTTAACTGCGATTAAAGAATCTCGCAAGATAATTATTGGAACCCGAAGTGCGATCTTTTTGACTCCGCCCGATTTGTCTACCTTGATTGTCTATCGTGAGAATTCACAGAGCCACTATGAGCCACGTCATCCAGGCTGGAATGTGCGAGATATAGCCCTTCTGCGTCAGCGCGAAGAGGATCTGAACCTTTATTTTGTGGGCTACTCACCATCGCTGGAGATGGCGCGCTCTATCGAGTCGGGTGCAGTTAAAGTCTTGAGTAAGAAAGCACGGCTTCAGGTATCTACATTCCCACAGACTGGTTCAGAACTGCTTCCAGAACGAATCTTTTCTCCCATCCGAGCTGCTTTAAAGTCGGGGTCAGTACTTTTCTTAGTTCCAAAGAAGGGCTATGCAAGCGCATTGATGTGCAAGAAGTGTCGCAATTTAGCGATCTGCTCTTGTGGTGGAAAACTCTCGCGCTCGAACCAGAGCGCTCCTCCTGCCTGCGTTCATTGTTCAACGGCCTTCACATCATGGAAATGCAAATGGTGCAACGAGGATAAGTTGGTTTTGCTTGGTAGGGGAGCGATCCGTCATGCTGAAGAAATCGGAAGAGCTTTTCCAGGATTCCCCGTAATAAACTCGGATGCAGATGCACCGGTTAAAGAAGTCACTGGCAAAAGTTCGTTAGTGATTGCAACGCAGGGAATGGCGCCAAGGTGTGACGGTGGATATTCGGCGGCAGTCCTTCTTGAGGGAGGTTCTTTCTTCTCTTACTCTGATCTGCGAGGTCAGGAACGCTCGCGTGAAGCTTTCTTTGAAGCGGCGGGGCAGGTAAAACCAGGAGCACCAGTTTTAGTTGCCATCGACAGTAGCCACCCAATAAACGCAGCCATAGCCAGTTGGAATCCAGCGCATATGTATAAACGTGAACTTGCCGATCTTCAATCTTTAGATCTTCCGCCATTTACGCGATCTTTAACTGTGGATTTACTGACGACTGAGGCAAGCACGGTTGCTGAAGGATTTAAGAAGGCTCTTCTAGACTCGCGCATACCTGCGTCAACAAAAGTTTTGGGGCCATCGATACGAGGCGGAGATAAGGCGAGAATTATTCTGACTGCGTCAGAAAGTGACTTCTCTGATTTAACGCAATTTGTAGCCGAGTTTGTGAAACATCGCGCGATCGCCAAGAAAGAGGCGATACAAGTGCGAATCGACCCATATTCACTCTCTTAACAATGCCTGCTAGGCGCTAATAAGTTCTTTCACTACTTCGCTGAGATAGACTTCGCACATGTCTATTCAACCGATCCGCCTTTTTGGCGATCCAGTGCTGACCACTCCGGCAGCCGCGGTTATCGACTTTGATAAAGAACTCCGAACTCTGGTTGAAGATTTAACCGACACCATGCTGGAAGCACCGGGAGCAGGTCTAGCAGCGCCACAAATAGGTGTCCCACTACGAGTATTTGTTTGGGATGTAGATGAAGCCATCGGTCATCTGATTAATCCGACGCTTGATTTGAGTGCGGAACTGCAAGATGGTGAAGAAGGTTGCCTATCTTTCCCAGCGTTGAGTTATGAGACACCGCGTGCTTTTCGCGCAGTTGCTAAGGGATTTAATATGTATGGGGAGCCAATTACCGTTGAAGGAACAGAGCTATTGGCTCGCGCCCTGCAGCATGAGACCGATCATTTAGATGGAATCGTCTTTATCGATCGTCTCTCAGCTCAAGATCGCAAATTGGCGATGAAAGAGATTCGTGAATCAGAATGGTTTGGCACCGCTTTAGATGGCGGGAATAGCCCAGTTATTAAAACTTCACCGCACAACATGTTTGGGAAGAGCATTTAGTGCAGATCGCAGTTGCCGCAACACCAGAAGTCGCTCTACCCACCCTTGAAGCTCTCTTAAAGAGCGAACACGATCTTGTCTCAGTGATCACACAGCCTGACAGGCCAGCAGGTCGTGGGCTTTCACTAAAGGAATCACCAGTTGCGATATGGGCAAAAGATCGTGGAATCAGCGTTCGAAAACCAATCGACCAGGAAGAACTCAAACTAGCAGTGGCAGGTGTAGATCTAGTCATCACAATTGGTTTCGGCGTGATTATTAAAGAGGAAATTCTCAATCTACCCACTCATGGATTTATAAATCTGCATTTCTCGCTTCTTCCAAAGTGGCGGGGTGCAGCTCCGGTGCAACGCGCTATTGAAGCCGGCGATGAGGTCACGGGGGTTACAGTCTTCAAACTCGATAAGGGAATGGATACCGGTCCGATCTTTCGCCAAAAAGAGATAGCTATGCCGCATCAAGCAACTACTGATTCACTTCTAAATGATCTTGCGATAGTCGGAGCGCCAGTTGTGTTGGATGCGATCAGCGCTATTGAAGCCAAAGAACTTCCTGTTATCCAATCTTCAGTTGGCGCATCACGCGCGGAGAAATTGTCAAAGGATGAAGCCCGTATCGATTGGCAAGATGCATCATTGAATATCGAGCGAAAAATTCGCGCTTTCTATCCAGCACCTGGAGCATGGACAACTTTTAGAGATGAAGCGATCAAAATTGAATCCGCTACGGCAGGCGAAACAAAGGCAGGCCTGCCAGGTGAAATCTCCTTGGAAGGTAAAGATTTATATATCTCTACCTCTGAAGGCTCTTTGCAAATCTTGAAAGTTAAGCCGGCAGGTAAGGCGAGCATGGATGCTATTTCTTGGATTAACGGCGCCCGCATCGAGCAACACGAGCGATTTATATGAGCGATAAGGCGACGCCGGCTCGCCGCAATACCTTTAAGTCGCCAAAACCGGACCCAATTCGCTTATTAGTCTTCGATATCTTGCAAGAAGTTAACCAGCGCGGAGGATATTCAAATTTATTGCTTCCAAGTGCGCTAACTGATTCTAAATTTGAGCAGCGAGATAAGGGCTTTGCGACAGAGCTCCTCTACGGAACTCTGCGCATGCAAGGTCGCCATGATTACATCGCCGCACAGATTTCAGATAGACCTTGGAGCGAGGTAGATAACGGAATCGTTGATGTAATCCGTCTTGGCGCACACCAACTCTTCGAGATGCGAGTCGCAACTCACGCAGCAGTCTCTGAGACAGTAGAACTCGCCCGTAAAGTTTTGGGGGAGTCGAAGGCTTCCTTCGTTAATGCGATGCTGCGCAAGATGAGCGCGCAAACGCTAGATCAGTGGATGGAGCCAGTAAATCTAATTAAGGATGACGTTGAACGTTTGGCGATCATCCATTCGCACCCGGAATGGATAGTTTCGGCCTACTTCGACCTACTAAAGGATTTCTCTGAAGTTGAATCTGCGTTAATTGCTAACAATATTCCGGCTTCGCCGACGCTAGTTTGGTGGCCGGGGCGTTCATCGCAAGAAGAGTTAGTAGATCTCGGCGGAGTTCCTACTGAGTTTTCACAATATGGAATTAAATTCGACGGAATTCCGAATACTTTGGAGCCGGTGCGACGCAGAAGGGCTGGCGTGCAGGATGAAGGTTCGCAACTTGTTGCGCAAATCTTCTCCAACGCTGCGGCCTCATCACAACGCTGGTTGGATTTATGTGCCGGCCCTGGCGGGAAAGCCGCACTACTTTCGGCAATCGCAAAAGAGAACGAAAAGGAATTTACGGCTAACGAAGTAAGTCAGCCGAGAGCAGAGTTAGTTAGACAAGTAGTTGGAAGCGCGAGAGTTTGGGTAGGCGATGGGCGCGAAATCGCTTCACACGGTGAACTCTTCGATGCCATTCTGGCCGACGTTCCTTGCACTGGGCTTGGTGCACTACGCCGTCGCCCAGAAGTTCGCTGGCGCAGAACTGTTACCGATCTGCGTGCGCTAACAGCGCTACAACGTGAGTTATCCGATAGCGCAGTTTCAGTGTTGGCAGATGGTGGACTCTTTGCCTACGCAACCTGTTCTCCGCACTTCGCCGAAACCACTGTCGCGGTTGCCGATATTTTGAAAGCCCATCCTGAGTTAGAACAGATTGATTTGGGGCCATTTCTCCCAGACGGGCTAAACGACGCGATGCGCGGTAAGTCGCTCTCGCTTTGGACCCATAGACATCAGAGCGACTCCATGTTTATGGCGGCATTTCGTAAGAAAGGCAAATAAGGTATTTCTATGAGCGATCAACATATTCGAATAACGCCAAGTATTCTCAGCGCTGATCGCGAAAATATCGTGAATGAAATTGCCAAGATTGCTGAAGTTTCGGATCTAATCCATCTCGACATCATGGATAATCGTTTTGTACCAAATCAAACTTGGAACTTGGCTGAGGCGCAAGCGATCATCTCTGCGTCACCAACGCCGATCGATGCTCACTTAATGGTTGAGGACGTTGACACCTTAGCGATTGAGTATGCGATTGCTGGCTCCGGAAGCGTCACGATCCATGCTGAAGCAGCGCTGGATATCAATAAAACTTTGCGAGGTATCAGATCACATGGCGCAAGAGCTGGCCTTGCAGTGAAACCCGGAACTCCAATTGAAAACTACTTCGAATTCTCTGATCTAGTAGATATGTTTTTGATCATGACGGTAGAGCCAGGATTTGGTGGCCAGAAGTTCATGTCAGAGATGATGGAGAAGGTGCGCCTGACCCGTAAATCGATAGGAGATCGACCAATCTGGCTGCAAGTAGATGGTGGTATCTCGATCGATACCATCGCTATCGCACGTGAGGCGGGCGCAGATACCTTTGTCGCCGGATCTGCGGTCTTTAACTCTCCAGAACCTTCGGTCATGGTTGAAATGCTCCGTCATCGCGCAAGCGCCGTCTAGTAAACTCTGACAATGAAATCTTTCGATCAATTATTTGATGAACTCACTGCGAAATTAGCGAACCGCGAACCAGGTTCAGGAACAGTTGCTGCGATCGATGCGGGAGTTCACTCAATCGGAAAGAAGATTCTCGAAGAGGCAGGCGAAGTCTGGCTTGCTGCAGAGCACGAGAGCGATGAAGCTCTGGCCGAGGAGATCAGTCAACTTATCTACCATTTACAAGTTTTGATGTTAGCGCGCGGTTTGCAACCAGCAGATATCTATAAGTTCCTCTAGAGATTGGTAGTAAATGTTAAAGATTGCAATTCCGAATAAGGGCTCACTCGCTGATTCGTCTATCGAGATCCTCAAAGAGGCGGGCTATCGCCAGAGAAGCGATTCCCGTGATCTAGTTTTGGTTGATACCGAGAATAACGTCGAGTTTTATTACCTACGTCCGCGAGATATCGCCTTATATGTCGGATCTGGCGAACTCGAAGCCGGCGTTACCGGACGTGATTTACTCATCGATTCCGGGGCGGCTGCCACTGAAGTTTTAGCGTTGGGCTTTGGTGGATCAACATTTAGATTCGCAGGTCCTGCAGCGGAGAAACTATCCATTTCAGATCTCAACGGAAAGAGAATCGCCACCGCTTATCCAGGCTTAGTACAGAACTTTCTGTCACAGAAATCGATCAAGGCCGAGGTAGTACGCTTAGACGGCGCAGTTGAAAGCAGCGTGCGTCTAGGCGTTGCCGATGTAATCGCTGATGTTGTCAGTACGGGCAACACACTTCGCCAAGCGGGTCTTGCAATATTCGGCGATGCGATCTTGGTTAGTGAAGCAGTATTAATCACTCGCAGCGGTGCAGCTGTGCCAGCCGGACTTGAAGTTCTACAGCGCCGTTTACAGGGTGTTGTAACCGCTCGCGAGTACGTGCTTCTTGACTATGACATTCCGAAGTCAAGCGTTGATAAAGCGTGTGCAATTACACCTGGACTCGAATCTCCAACAATCTCACCTTTGCAGAAAGAGGATTGGGTAGCGGTGCGCGCGATGGTGCTTCGAAAAGATACAAATCGTTTGATGGATGAACTCTGGTCGCTAGGGGCACGTGGCATCTTGGTAACAGATATCCACGCCTGCCGACTTTAAATTAAGCCTCATCAACCTCTTCGCGAGAGATTCCCATTAGATAGAGAACAGAGTCTAGATATGGAGCTGACACGGAACTGTCGGCAGCGGCCTTGACGGCAGGTTTGGCATTAAAGGCAATCCCCATACCTGCAATAGCGATCATATCTAGATCATTTGCTCCATCACCGATTGCAATTGTTTGATCTAAATCAACGTTATGTTCTGCAGCGAAATCACGTAGAGCGGTGGCTTTCCCTGCGCGATCAATAACTGGACCAACAAGTTCTCCGGTTAACTTTCCATCACTAATCTTAAGATTATTTGCACGTATATGGTCGATACCTAATTCGGTTGCTAGAGGCGCGATAACCGGTTCAAAACCACCTGAGACGAGGGCGATATGGTGACCGAGTCTCTTTAAAGTTCTAACCAAAGTGCGCGCACCTGGAGTCAGAGTTATTTCAGATAGGACATCTTCTAGAACGCTGACAGGAAGACCTTTCAATAAGGCAACACGCGCACGAAGGCTCGCTTCAAAGTCGAGTTCGCCTCTCATAGCCGACTCAGTGATTTTTGCGATCTCGCTCTCCACACCTGCCTTAGCGCCAAGAAGTTCAATTACTTCTTGCTGAATGAGCGTTGAATCAACATCCATTACGACCAACTTCGTAGCAAAACGCATCAGACCACCGGGGGAGACTGCGATATCAACCCCGAGTTCGCTACCAGTTTTCGCAAGAGCGCTTCGCAGCGTTGCTAAATCGGCGCCAGAGACCGTCAACTCAATAGCGGTAACGGGATAACTCGCGGTGCGGTTGATCCGTTCAATATTTCCGCCGTCTTCAGAAATCACTGCGGCAATAGCATTTATCGCAGCAGGCTTTAGTGACTGCGAAAGTACAACTACATGAAGAAGAGATTTCTTGGGCGCAATTGTCTTCTGGTCGCTGCTTTCAAATGCAGTTGCGATATCTACACCCAGCTTGGTGGCACACTCTTCAAGGTCTGCCTCAATAGATTTAGCATGCGCGGGTGAAAGCGAGATTAAAACCGTCAAAATCAAACGACCACGGATGACGACTTGTTGAATATCGAGAATTGTAACGGCGAATGGAGAGAGCGCTTCGAAGAGCGCTTCGGTTATTCCAGGGCTATCAACGCCGGAGACCAAGATAAGGCCGGTGAACTGTTGCTCAGAAACACCGTTTTTTGACTCCATAATGGAGAAGATTATCGTGAATCACATCAGCGCATGGCGCAATTGCAAGTGATTCATCACCTTTACCGCTATCTTTTTCATCTATGAACGCCGCACCGAGCCAAGTTGTCCTTGCTATGCAAGGTGTCAGCGTTACCCGCGGCGCTAAACGTATTCTCGGACCGATAGATTTCCGTATCCAAAGTGGTGAACGCTGGGTCATTCTCGGACCAAATGGCGCCGGTAAATCCACACTGCTCAATATCTTAGCCACGCGCATCTTTCCGACTTCTGGAACTGTTTCAATACTCGATAAACAGATGGGGAAAGTAGATCTCTCTGAACTGCGAACCCGTATCGGAATCTGTGCATCGTTACTTGCTGAAGATATTCCTGATGATGAGTTCGTTCGTGATGTTGTCTTGACTGCCGCATATGCCGTGATTGGTAGATGGAACGAAGTTTATGATCTCTGGGATGAGTCTCGAGCGGTGGCGCTATTGACGACCTTCGGAGTTCGCGAGTTCGCCGATCGACGTTATTACACACTTAGTGATGGAGAAAAGAAGAGAGTACAGATCGCCCGCGCATTGATGGCCGACCCTGAACTACTCCTTCTAGATGAACCTACTGCGGGTCTTGATCTCGGGGGCCGTGAAGATTTGCTTCGTCGCTTCTCAGAATTTTCATTAGACCCGCTAGCTCCATCTAGCATCATCGTTACTCATCATATTGAAGAAATTCCAGCAGGCACGACGCATGCTCTGATTATCAAGGATGGCGTTATTGCGATATCAGGCCCGATAGCGGAAGTAATTACATCAGAGCATATGAGTGCTGTTTTCGGAATCAGTATCGATGTAACAACAGATGGTTCACGCTTTTTCGCTAGAAGTAGATGACTAGTTTTAGAGATCAGTTACACCCTGGATGGCGGGATCTACTAAAGGGATCACTTGATCTACTAGATCAGATTGAGCTTGAACTTAAAGAAACTTCCTTTCTGCCTCAACATCAAGATGTGATGAAGTGCTTATCCTTTAATCCGTCTGAGGCTAGGGTTTTAATCCTTGGGCAAGACCCTTATCCAAGCGCGATTGATGCGATGGGCCTGGCCTTCTCAACAGCGCGAAGAGACGGAAAATTGCCCGCTTCACTAAAGAACATATATCGCGAATTAGTTGATGACTTAGATATTCCTCACCCAAGTTCAGGAGATCTTTCTCCTTGGTGCAAACAAGGTGTTGTTCTTTTAAATCGAACCCTCACATGTGCAGAAGGCGAGAGCAATTCTCACAAAGATATTGGCTGGAGAGTTTTTACGGATCAGGTTGTGTTTGTCCCAACAAGGCGTAGTCGCAATTCTCTGGGGCGCTAACGCTCAAGAGGTTGAACACCACTTTCCTCAATCGGATTGCATTTCATCCGTTCATCCCAGTCCGCTATCGGCCTACCGTGGATTCTTCGGTTCCAAACCATTTACTAGGGTGAATCAGATACTGATCGCTAAAGGGGGGAGGGCGATCGACTGGCGAATTTGAGTGAGCGAGATTTTTCCTCTGTTAGTGCCGGCTTCTTCCCGACTACTACATGGGTAAGAGTGGTTAATACTTTTATCTGGCCCTATTGCACAATGTTCGATTTGACTAGGCTTTATTCATGAGGAACCGCCTAATCGCTCTATTGGTTATCACGCCGGTGCTGTTCTCATCGCAGATACCCACATCTCAAGCCGCAGCTAAGGCTGGTGCCAAGTGCACAAAGGTGGGAAGTAAGTCTTATGTAGGCACAAAGACCTTCACCTGCATAAAGTCTGGAAAGAAGTTGGTTTGGAACAAGGGTATTACGGCTTTGCAGACCGTTAAGAATGATGATGCGCCAGTTAAGAATGAAATGCAGCCTGTTAAAGAAGACATTTACCAACGTTGGGAAAGAACAGGATCCAACGCTACAAAATTCCTCAATGTCTGGAGAGCTAGTCTTGCAACGGGCAAGCCAGAGACTCAAATTACTTTCTGGTTTGGGGCAACAGTTCCACCTGAGATAAAGGCTGAGGCGGAACGTCGTTTTAATAATACGGTTTTACAGTGGGAACGCTTTTACAAAGTATCAAGATCTAAAGTTTATTTCGATCTTGGAATGCTGGAAGATCACTCAGCGAGATGCGAAGTACTCTCAAAGAGATCCGTGCATTTTCCAGTGGACTGGTGTCTCCAAGATGACCCAAGAAAACGTAACCTCATATATTGGGCTTCAGCTTTTAATAGTGAGGGTGGTTTTCGGCCGACTATAGAGCCAATGCTTTCTAAAGATGCATCGGTTTCCCACTCATATACTCTTTTTGAGCCTGCTGTCATGTATCTCGATGCCTTTATTCCGCGAATAGAGCATGAATGGTTCCACCAAGTTCAATATGACCTGGCCGGTAACGACTATATGCATGAGAACCCAATGTGGTTTCAGGAAGGAGCGGCAGAGTATTTCGGTTTGCTATCTGGTTCGGCATCAGATCCAAATTACTTTATTCAGCACCGTGCGCAAAATTGGTTTTCGCATAATGCAAATCATTCAGTTGACTTCTTTAAAGATTGGATCATCCGACATGATCTACCTAGATTAGCTGGAGGGAAGAACGGAGAGCGATTACAAACACGAGCGGGGGAGAATACAATGTATTCCTATGGTGCGTTTTTGACTGAGTGGATGGTGGGAAAAATTGGTTTGCCTGGCTTGCTAAAGCTCATGAAAGATACCGAAAGTATCGGTTGGCAGAAAGCCTTTACAAATAACATGGGGAGAAGTTCTAGTGATTTACTGACGGAAATGGCGAATTACCTTTACACCGAAAATAAAATAATTAGCGATAATAAGTGGATTTTCTTGCCGATGTGTAAAAGTTACGCGACCGATAAAATCGTCGAATTTAATAAGGGAGTGTGTAACTCTAACGGAAGCAACCTTACTTAAGACCTATCACTTTCTTGATTTACTTCTAACGATGAGTTCGGCCCCAGTTAATGTCAACCGGGGCCGAACTCATTCTCGATTATTTACTTATCCAACCCAGGTATTAATTGGTGAAGATAAGAAGTAGATCATAAATAAGCCAGATACCAAGAGAAGTAGTGGATGTACTTCCTTGCGACGGCCTTGGATGTAGCGAATAACTACGTGAGTTACAAAGCCAGCACCGATACCAACTGAGATGTTGTAGGTAAATGGC
>Ga0208788_1001115_pt1 | contig 13136 bp, 13 predicted proteins | sample Wag4_2014_7_11_3_FD_187363 | JGI IMG/M metagenome (GOLD analysis project Ga0208788, IMG submission 187363) | Fresh water mixed with fracking chemicals microbial communities from Ohio, USA - Utica-2 Time Series FC 2014_7_11 (SPAdes) (version 2) ... | reverse complement strand
GAACATGCTCCAGACGGGAAGCGCGGTCTTTATACGAGCTGGATACAAACCACAGCGACTTTGGGATTGTTTCTCTCGTTATCGGTGATCCTAGGCTGCCGTTGGCTTTTTGGTGATGCATTTGATGTCTGGGGCTGGCGGGTGCCTTTCCTGCTGTCGACAATTCTGTTGGCAATTTCGGTCTATATTCGCCTTCAGCTCGAAGAGTCACCGGTATTCACACAAATTCGAGCTGAAGGAAAGTTAGCGACTCGGCCACTTCGTGAGACGTTCGGCGATCAACAAAATCTGAAACTGGTGTTTCTGGCCCTCGTTGGTGCAACAGCTGGGCAAGCGGTCATTTGGTACAGTGGACAGTTCTACGCGCTTTTTTTCCTGGAGAAGACGCTACAAGTCGAACCGAGTGCAGCTAATCTCATCATCGTTGCTGCGCTGTTAATCGCCACTCCTTTTTTCGTGGTATTCGGCGCGCTCTCTGATCGCATCGGCCGTAAGCCGATCATCATGGGTGGTTGCTTGCTAGCTGCCCTCACCTATTTTCCTAGCTTCCAGGCGCTCACACATTTTGCAAACCCCGCGCTTGAGCGGGCAGTGGCAGAATCACCCGTGCGGGTTTACGTTGATCCAGCGTCCTGTAGCTTTCAGTTTGATCCAATCGGCAAGCAGAGCTTTCGTCAATCCTGTGATGTAGCAAGAGGAGCGCTGACTAAAGCCGGTATTCCTTACACGGAAGTCGCCGTTCCAGCTGGGACAGTCGCGACCGTTGAGATCGGCGGTAAGTCACCCGTCACGCTTGCAGCCTTCAAGGGCGTTGGTATGGAGGCCAAAGCGTTCAAAGAAAAGTCTGATCAATACACGCAATCGCTTCGTCTCGCCCTATCAGAAGCCGGGTATCCCGAGAAGGCTGATATGCATGCCGTGAACTATCCCGCCTTGATCGCAATCTGCACGTGGTTAGTACTTCTGGTGACTATGGTTTATGGGCCCATCGCGGCATGGCTGGTCGAACTATTCCCCGCACGTATACGCTACACGTCAATGTCATTCCCCTATCATCTCGGGAATGGGTGGTTTGGCGGCTTTTTACCCGTGACAGCATTTGCGATTGTCACGGCAACTGGGAATATTTATGCGGGCCTCTGGTATCCCATCGGTATCGCGCTTTTAACACTCGTCGTCGGCAGCATTTTCTTACCAGAAACGTTCCGAAGAAAAGCATGACCCCTTTCCCACAAAAATGAACCGCCAACCCGTTCTTCAAGACGACCGAGTCATTCTTGCTCCCCTGAAGCCAGACGAGTTCGAGGAGCTGCTAACCGTCGCTTCGGATCCATTGATATGGGAGCAACACCCCAACCCCGATCGATGGCGTCGCGACGTCTTTCGAACGTATTTTGATGGTGCGCTAGCATCAGGCGGCGCTTTCATCATCCGCGACAAATCAACTGGCAAGGCGATCGGCAGCACGCGCTTCTATGATCACGACCCAGACGCTAACGAAGTCAAAATCGGCTACACGTTCTTTTCTCGTGACCAATGGGGAAATGGCACTAACCAGCGCGTCAAGCGATTGATGCTCGATCACGCCTTGCACGACGTTCGGCATGTGATTTTTCACGTCGGCGCACAGAACATACGTTCGCAAATCGCCATGAGTCGATTAGGCGCAGAACGGATCGGCGAAATAGATGTCGCCTACTATGGTGAAGCGCCAAAGACAAATGTGATCTTTCGAATCTCAGCGCCTAACATCTGCTAAGTTCACTGTGGCAACTCGGTGTAAATAGCGCTTAAACGGCAACAGTCCTCACGATGAGAAGTATGGACATTACAACGAGCAAGATAACCGTACCGAGTGATCCATAAAACCGACCAGTCGATCGACCCGTCGTACTCGACATGCCCTGCGCGTGAGCGAGACGGGCTGCAATAAATAATGCACCGAGCGCATGCACATACATTGACCCTAATCCGGTCTGCTCAATCAGGTATAGAAGAATGAGAGCAAACGGCGCCGCTTCGACGAGGTTGCCGTGGGCTCTGACTCTTTGCTCGAGCTCTGCGTCGCCGCCCGAACCAACGCCGATTTTCGTCGTCAGTCGACGCTGACTGATTCGGACGTACAGCACGACAAGTAACAGCCCACAAATTCCGGCGTAGATTCCCGTAATCATGATTTTCCCCAGGCTCCAAAATTAGTTGAGCGTAGTGCTCGATCCGAACTGGCGGATTAAGCCTTGCTGACGTCGACGACTGACCGGTACCTCAAGATCATTGTCCATCGTCAGAACATACTGCGTTCCTTTACGTCGTAACGTACGAACGTGCCGGTTCGATACCCACCAGGTACGGTGCACGAGTTGCCCCTCGGTCTCACGCTGTTCAGCCACATCTTTGAGAGCCCCTAGCACGAGAGCATCTCCTAGCGTCGTATAGATCCGAACATATTGAAGCTCTGACTGCGCCGCGATGAGATCAGTTCCGAGTGCCGGCGGGAGACGCTGCAAACAAGATCGAGTCGCCGTTGGCTCGGCACTCGCGCAATCCCTCACGATCGGTACCTCGACCTCACGGCTCATCTCTGAAACATTAGGAGATGGCGTCGATTGCCGACGAACCCACCAAGCTGGCAGAGCGAGCATCACCGCGACCAACACCGTTGGCCCGACGACGTGAGTCCATTCCTCTACTACGCCAAACAATACCTTTAGCCCCGTTGCGCTTGAGCCAATGAGCAGTTTGTCGTCGGCATCAACGCCGAGTGTCAATAAACCCTGATCGATCACGAAGGACACCGGCGCGAGAACAAGCGATGCAGCGCGGATATACAAGACTGCGCCCGCTCGGCACGTAAGGTTTTCCGGGTCACAGCGACTGTAGGAGCCAAACCAGGAGGCTCCATGTTCCGGATCGTCTTCATCTATGTTGGCGCGTTCATTCTATTCACCGCCACCGATATCGGCACGACACTCTGGGCATCCTCCATAGGCGCGGGGCAGGAGTTCAATCACGTCGTCGCTACGCCCGAGGGACTGCTTGCCGTAGAGCGCATGCTGTTGATCAACGGCGCGATGCTGATCTTTACGGCAGGCATGCTCGTCTGGGCGTTGCGCAACGCCGACCGGATCGACCCACGCTACCTCGCCCGACCCGAACGCGCGGTGTTCAACTATCTCTACGTGAATCCATTTTCACAGAGGAACATGCCGAGGTCCGTGCTGCACTATCTAGCTCTTCCGCTCGTCATGTTGATATTCAAAGTATTCGCTTCGGTGAACAATACGTTGATCGGCTTTAACGTGCCGGACTTGGCGACGCCGTTGGCGATAGAGGTACAACGCCATGTCGGAGAGGGTCCGGCGGCTTTCTGGGTGGTCATCTTCATCCTTTTCCACCCGATGTGGTGGATCGCCCTGCGGGTCACGGCAGCTGCGGTAAGGCGCGGGCGTATCGCAGTCGAGCCCACCCGTCCCGCCGCTGGATAGGTAATCAACTGTGACCGAACGCGTTTTCGACACGATTCTCGATGAACACACCGGTCTGATCTCGCGGATCGTCGCGACGTTCGAAACGAATTCGGCAATTTGCGACGACCTAAAGCAGGAAGTGGCGCTGGCGCTGTGGCGCGCAGCGCCGTCCTGGCGCGGTGACTGCACGCTCAGGACCTTCGTCGCACGCGTGACCCATAACGTGTGCGTGAGTCACGTGCGCCGGGCCGTGCGAGAACCTAAGCGCTCTGAGCTCAGCGACACCCTGCCCTCGGATCGCGAAGGCCCCGAAGATTCCGTCGAACGCGCAGACCTGAGCCGCCGGCTGACAACAGCGGTCGCAACCTTACCGGCCGGATTGCGCGAAGTCGCGATGCTGATGCTCGAGGGATTCTCCACGCAGGAGATCGCCCAGACACTCGGAATTAACGAAGGTGCAGTTTCCACACGCGCGACCCGCGCAAGAGCGGCTCTGCGCGAAGCGATGGTGACGTAATGAGCAACGACCTGAACGACTGGACGAATCTGCAAGGACTCTGGCGCGAGCGGTCAGACGAGCGCGAAACGCTGGAGCATTTTCGCACTCTGGCTGCACGCGAGAAGAAACGCTTGCACTACGAGATCGTCGCAGAGGCCGTACTCTCGATCGTCAGTGCTGCCATCTTTGTATGGTGGGCTATGGATGCGCGAGGCTTTGGCCGAGTCGCGTTGCTCGCGTTGTCGGCGCTCGCCATCACGATGCCGGCCGTAACAGCTCTAGTGCGTCGAAGCGTCTGGCGCGCCCAGGCCGACACCGCAGATTCCTACCGGAATTTTCTGCGCCGACGTGCGCGAGTCGGGTTGCTGTTTGCGCGCCTGGGCTATGTCGGCGGACCGTTGGGCGTCGCAGCGGGCTTCATTCTTGCGGGTCCACTCGGAATTCATGTGTCGGTCCCCGGTGGTACAGCCGCCCTTGTCGTCGCGTGTCTCGCCTTTGTCGCGGCCTGCGGGTGGTCGCTGCTCGAAGCGCGTAAATGGCGACTCGTACTCGAACGACTGGATGCCTTCAGGAATGACGGCTTCGACGATGATCTTGGCCCAGGGATCAGCGACGGGACCGGGCGCAAGAAAGATGGAGTCGGAGAGTGATCCCAGAGTACGCGAGCGGCGAGAGATTGGTAATCCCAAACATAGGTATGTAGCTAGCGCGCTTTTGACATGCTTCTCAACCGTCGACCTTGTCTCGAATGAGAATCAGATTAGATCCAAAGCGCGTTCGGTTAACGCTATATGACTCGATGGCTTTTTCCATGGGGAGTGCTGCTATGTCAAATCCGCGGGTCCTACCGCCGTGAACCCCTGCTCTCCCGGTTGCGCCTCACGGACACGGAAGGCCCACGATTTGGCTAACGGATTTTCAATGACGAGTTCGGTCGTACGCGGCCAGACGCCGCGACGAAGCGCCTTGACTCGCGGATATTAGGCCGTGAGATTACTGACACTATTCATAGTCGCGTATTTGTCAGCCGACATAGGCTCAAAAGTACTTTTTTGCGTACCTAACCTAGGAGACCATCTCAGGAGACCCAAAAAGTAGTATGTTCAACACATGATCCGAGTCACCTATCTCAGTCAGGAATCCTCTCCCATGTCAGCCGATGCCCTGCTGGCGCTGGTCACCCAGTGCCACCGGAACAACACCGGCAAGGGCCTCACGGGAATGCTGTTACACGGTAACGGCACCTTCCTGCAGGTGCTCGAGGGCGAGGAAGCGGTTGTTGAGCCACTGCTTGCCGTTATCGAACGTGATCCGCGTCACACAAATATGAAAACCCTGCATCGCGAGACAATCAGTTCGCGTCAATACTCCGACTGGAGCATGGGCTTTGAGCAGGTCACCGACCGAACATTGAAGCAAATTCCCGGTTTGCGGAATTTCGGCCTACTAAACTTCACCCCGGAGTATCTCAGTCAACATAGTAGTGTGGTTGAAACATTACTGGAGCGTCACCGTGCACCGCATTGGGATCCGCTAATCCGCGAGATTGACGCACGCGATAAACTAATCGCCGAACTGCGCCGTGAACTCTCGCAAGCTCGTTACCAAAGCGAGATGACCGCTCTCGTACTTGAAACAGTCATCGAGCAAGGAAAAAAGAATGCCGGCCTAGATGAGGCGCATCTTGAGATTTGTCGCACCGCGTTGCGTGGTTTACGCTGAAGCCTGAAAGATATCAACAAAATCTTCTTGGCTCGTAATCTTTGACACGCTTCTTATTTCGACACGCACATAAATTATTATCAACAAGGCATTGAACTAGGGCGCCGAGATTATCAACTCATGCATCTAAAGTAGAGACTGATAGCTTTTAAGACCACACAATTCCGACAATCTCAAGCGAGAAGGACTCCCTCGCACCCGCTCCGCGCGCCGCGGCAAATCTGCCGATACCATGGCCGCCTAAAGACAGGATGAACTCAGCACCATTAGCCTTCAGTTACTCACGCCTTCCTAAATTCTGTGCGCAAGAGATTGTGCATGCGACAGTCGCGGTTTTGGCACTGATAGACCCATCGAGTCCGCAAACTGCAGTGGACTGCTAAGAGAGCCTCGTCATGGACAGCGTGCGGTTTCCGAAGCAACCTTGCCAGCTAATAGCAAGAAGTTTTGGAAGGGCGTCATATTCCCCATTGCCTCGACCTTAGGTCCTGCGAACTTCAGACGGCGGAACATCATCGCCTTCATGGGTCCGTATTCGCCTGCCCCCATTTCCTGCCAGTGCTGCGTAGTTGCATACATCAAGTAGTCGGCCTTGGCGCTCCGCTCTCTGGTTTCCACAGCACCGCCGTACACGCACATGGCCTTGCCGCCGCGAAGCGCCACCCGCATTTCCACGCTCGGCTCCTCGCCACAATCAGCGCGGAAAAGTTGCATCACCTTAAAACCTCGCCCTAGGTCGTTCTTGATCCACCCGCTCGCGGCGAGCTCGTCGGTCAGCACGGCGTCTGCGTTCCAGGCCTCGCAGGCCTTTTCGCCCCACGCAGCCGACATGAGCACCGGGGTTTCAGCTGCCAAAGCAGGCAAGGCGCCCAGACACAAAAGTGTGCTCAAAATTAGCTTTTTCATTTTACCCCCGACGATGCATGTTGTTGTTTTCACCGCCCCTAACCCGTAGGGGCAAGCACCCGATTATTTTAATTAGCGTATTGACTGTGCATCAAATGATCATTCAAAACAAGACTTCACGAGACTCATGCATTGCAACGATGATGGGCGCCACATGAGCGCGAACCTCCCTAAGTCTCGTCCAAAAAGCTTTCAAGCAAGTGCGTGAACTCTGCTGTCATCTGATCAATGAAACCGTGCGCACGGCCCGGTAGCTCATAGATGCGCCCGTGCTTGAGCAAGCGAGGTGCTCGCCTCGTCTCGTTTACGAGGTCATCCTCCGGATTGATGATGAGGACCGGTTGCTCGACCTGCGGTAATCTCTCAGCGAGTGGATAAGAAAACGCCGCGGCATGCCCCCAGTGGGACATCGGCCCACCGCGCAAGCCTGTCACGAAATTTCGCCCGATGAGCGATCGTGGCACATCCGACGTGTAATACTTCTGCATGTTGCGCCACGCCTCCACGAGGTGTGTCCCGTCGGATTTCAACTCGCGCGGGCGATACTGCAGGCGAGCCGCGTCCTGCTCTTCGGCGGTGAAGACAGGCGAAGAAATCTGTACCACGCGACGAACGCGTTCAGGCGCGATCAACGCCATCTCGATCGCCGTCATGGCACCCGTGTGATACCCGAGCACGTCCACTTCCTGAAAGCCTAACGCCTCGATCAACTGCAAGTTTGCAGCGGCGAACTGCTCGATACCAATGGGGCGTGGCGGCGCTTCGGATTCACCAAAGCCTGGGGTATCGATAGCGAGCACGGGCCGGCTTGTCGCAAGACTCGACACCAACGCATCGAAAACCCGACTCGAATTCGGACTCATGTGCAGCAGTACGATCGGCCGGCGGGTAAGCGTCTCAGAGTCAATCGCGTTGACGGGCCCGTGTGCCAAACGATAGTGCAACGGCCCGTAGGGCCCAGCATGGAATCCGCGCTGGATCGACGGTGACGATAAGCCTGCAGTCACAGTCGGCGCCAGTGTTGGTGCCGACGGAGCGACTAGCGCATGTGTCTCGCGACCTCGATCATCCGCTTCGCCATCGAGAAACTCCCGCAATAGGGCTGCGCACTCCGAGGTGTGGACATCCAAAAATCCATGTGACCAATTCATCCGCTCGACAAACACTCCATTGCGGATCAACGATTTCGCACGGAGTGTGGGCGTCATCAAGTCATCGGCAGGACAAATCAACAGCAACGGATGCTCGATCAGGGGTAACTGTTTGGCGTGCTGCACGGCAAACGCCGCTGAATAAGCGATCGGCGCTTGCTCCAAGTTGACGAGACCTTCGGCCACCTCGCGCTGTACAAACCACTCGCCCGCTGAGGGATCACGCCAGCGCCAGTGTTCCTGCCAACGACGCGCTAACGGCTCACCGTCCGCAGGCCAAGGATCTGCTAAGGGCGTGGCGAGCGATCGCTGCTGGGCGGCAAGTTCCTCATCGGTATAAACCGGCGCGGATACAAGGACCAAACGACGCACGAATACTGGCTGCTGTCGCGCCAGTATCAACGCAATTTTTGATCCGGTGTGATAACCGAAAAGATCCACTTGTTCGAAACCGAATTCTTTTGCGAGTTCGACAATGAAATCGCCCATGCAAGCCGAGTAATCCTCAATACCGGGCTTAATCGGCGGTGGGTCGGAAAGACCAAAACCCGGCGTATCCACCGCGATCGTCAGACGATCACGACCCATCTCTGCTAGCAGACGGTTATAGATGCGACTCGAGTTCGGGGTGAGGTGAAAGCAAAGCAAAGGTGGCTTACTCGGAGCCTCTCCAGCTGACCACTGCGGCGGCACAGCAAGGCGATAATGCAGCTGACCAAAGCGGCCCTGACGATAATGACGCGTCACGCCCGCAGGGGTGCGCCAGAAACCATCATCAGCGAGCCGCGCGGGTTCGGCTGGCACCTGCGCTGGAGCGGTTTTCATCATGACGGGGATGGCGGGCAGGCCGACGAGGGTCGCCCCAAGAACTTCGCGTCGAGTCAATGTATCAGTGGTCATGCGCCCTATTTTGCGCGGAACGCGCATGGCTGTCGCGACGTAAGGAAGATTTGGTGTTCCGACCAATCGGAGATTACTCCTACACTACTCGCGATCCGCTCCTTCGCAGACGCACGTTACGAACACAAGGGACGCTGAGGCGTGCACTCGCCCTAGCCGAGCGTCAGCGCACTTCCGAACAGTACGCCACTAAATGAACTGGGACCGCTCGGCTTCACACCTGCGGACCAAGGGATTATGAGAACACAGGACTAACTCAGCACCATTGGCCATCAATTACTTATGCATTCTTACATTCCGTGTGCAAGAGAATTTGCATGTAACTATCTTTTTTGACCCTTTTCGATCTTGCGAAGAACATCATTACATCTACTACGCAGTGCCAGATAAACCGTTTTCTTTGTGCATAAGGAAAGCGAGCACCCAGGCCGTACATGGTCTTCACCCGACGCAACGCGTAGACTCGTTACAGCCTTAGGTATGCGATAGGTCGACTGAGCGAACGATGTTCATCAACTCTGACTACAGCGAACGAATCGTCCTGCGACATCAGGACCTGCCGTGGACCGCGAGTCCGGAGGCAGGCGTCGATCGGCGCATGCTCGATCGGACAGGCGGCGAGGTCGCCCGCGCGACTTCCGTCGTCCGCTACCAGCCGGGCGCCAGGTTCAGCGCCCACACGCATGACCTCGGCGAGGAAATCCTGGTCCTCGAGGGCATCTTCAGCGATGAGACAGGCGACTATCCGGCGGGGTCATACCTCATGAATCCACCGGGGTCGACGCATGCGCCGTTCAGCACCGTCGGGTGCACGTTGTTCGTCAAATTGCGCCATCTCGGCCCCGACCAAACAGCGCGCGAGGTCGTCGATACCAACAGAGCACCCTGGCATCAGGGCATGGTCCCCGGTCTCAGCGTGATGCCGTTGATGCGCCAAGGTGCCGGATCGACCTTGGTGCGATGGGCGCCGAAGACCCGCTTCAGTACCCATCGCCACTACGGCGGCGAAGAGATTTTCGTCGTGCGCGGTGTGTTCGCGGACGAGCACGGCACGTACCCTGAAGGGACGTGGATAAGAAGCCCACACATGAGCGAACACACTCCGTTCAGCGAGGTGGGCTGTACGATCTTTGTGAAGACCGGTCACTTGTTAGCGGATTGAGCGCGGAGCAGTCGCTGTTCAAACTCAGCGCACTCGACCCAGCGACTAAAAGACCGGACCAACTCAGTCCCGTTGGCCATCAATCACTTATTCGTTCCTGAATTCCGTGTGCACGAGAATGTGTATGTAACTATCGGATTTTTGAAACTTGCAATAGTTATCGGATGCCGATAACCTAGTAACGTGATCGAGTCCTTCGGAAATCGCCTGGCAGAAGATCTCTTTTTCGACCGGCGATCCAAGGTAACAAAAGCTTTTCCGCCAGATCTGCTCAGAGTGGCTAGACGTAAGCTGTTGTATCTCCATGACGCAGCAGATCTCGGAGACTTGAGGGTACCTCCGGGAAACCGCCTCGAGGCTCTTAAAGGCCGACTGAGTGGATTCCACTCGATACGGGTCAACGACCAGTGGCGCGTAGTTTTTCGTTGGCAAGCCGGACAAGCATTTGATGTCTCAGTCGTTGACTACCATTAGGACGTAACAACATGAGCAAGCACTTGCGAAAGCAACCAACAAATCCGTTCCATCCAGGCGAGATCCTTCTCGAAGAGTTTCTGTCACCGAGCGGAATCACTCAGGTGGCGTTTGCAGAAAAGGTGGGCTGGACCAAGGCGCGTCTGAACGAACTGATCAAGGGCAAGCGTGGCATTACCGCCGAGGCAGCTCTTGATCTCGCCGAGGCCCTAGGCACGTCAGCTCGTCTCTGGATGAACCTTCAGACAACCTTTGATTTGGCGCAGGCCGAGAAAAGGCGACGCGCTGCCTGAATGTAAGACTGGGCCCGCTTGGATTCGAACCAAGGACCAAGGGATTATGAGAAGACAGGACTAACTCGATCCCATTGGCCATCAATCACTTACATGCTCGTAAATTCTGTGTGCAAGAGAATGTGTATGTAACTATCGCGTTTTTGACGTGTTTATAAACGAACTCGACATCGTTGATCCTCAAAACATATTCCCATGCGATACCCCATGCTAGGAGGGATTTTTTAGTCTAGAACAATACATGGTCGTCATAATCGCATTCGATAACGACTAAATATCTTCGCTCGATAAAGAGCCTTGACCGCTCTGAGGTCCTTCAATTCTCAACAAAAGAGGCGACTCGCCCTACGAGAGCCGAGCCTCCCCGATACGCACACGCAACCCTCTAACTCGCTGCGATGGCAGCTGAAGCTGTGTGGCCAAACACTTGAAGAGAAGTGCGTTTCCAAGTTCTGTAAGAAACTCCACACTTATTAGCCGCAGAGAGTGTTACAAGAATGGGTGACCCAATCCGTAGAAGCGCTGAATCGCCATAGATCTATTAACGCGATAACACGGCGGATTTCCGTTGATGACTGGTCAAAATGGGAACCGCTTTCCTCTCTTATCCGCTTCGAATCGAAGCGTTCAGAAGCGATACCTCATCTTTACGTAAATAGGATCATTTTCCCAACAACATCAATATTTTCGCTATCAAGCGAATCGCGATCCGGCGGACTTGCTGAGTCGACTTTGATTGGGAGTGAAGGATTGGTCGGCTTGGATGGCCTGACGAGAACATCAAAAGTAGCCATGAAGTACACGTTACAAACAGCGGGCTTCGGGATCGTAGTATCAGCGGACTTTATTCAGAGAGAGCTCGAAGTATCATCGAGTTTCAGGCGATGTATTCTGGATTATTCGAGTGCGATAGTTCGATACGCTTCGCAAACCTGTTTTTGCTATCGCCACCACTCCGTTGAACAGCAAGTGGTAAAGATGATCCTTCTCACGCTTCGTCGTACCGGCAGCGATAAAATCGACATAACCCACGAAAGAGTTGGACTAATTCTTGGGATTCGTAGAGAAGCTGTCTCCACAGCAATTGGGCATCTTTCAGATAGAAAACTTGTTGAGCAGAGCAGGAGTCGAATTACCGTTCCAGATGTAATAAGACTCGAGGGCGAGGCGTGCGAATGCTACAACGCGATCTGCAAGTTTCTGGGATACTCGTAACTCCAAGCTAACGATATGGGCTACTAGTCATGTCCTCTGAGATCGCAGACATCAAGGAAGAAGTTCGTCTTCTTCGGGAGGAATTTTCTCAGCTCCGAGATCGACATCTGATGGTCGATAAGAAATATTCGGAGACGCTTGAGTCACTCAAGCTACTTACGCAGCATTCAGCGGATGCCGCAAAACGTGCGTGTCGTGCCGCTGAGATGGCCGCCGACTCGGCCACGAGATCGGCGGAAGTGGCGCGGCTCTCGCTCGCGTCACATGTTGTTATCGCTGCAGAACATGCAGCCGAAGCTGCGGCGGCTGCCGCGCAAGCCGCCGTAGAAGCTGCTGCTGCTGCCTCTGCAGCATGTGCAGCCGCAGCAGAGGCTGCCGCAAGACAGGCGGAAGAAGTGGCATTACAGGCGGCCGCAGAGGCGGCGCAAGCGACGCGACGAGCTACGCAAGCGGCCTCCGAGGCGGTAAAAATGGCAGCTCTCGCAGCTGAGTCAATACAGGCCGCACGCAGTGAACAATCTAAGTAGCCCTCAAGGCTGACGTTGTTACGTTTAAGAGCCCCCAGTCTTTAAATCAGTCGAATGACAGGAAGATCTGTTTGGAAAATCTCGGGGTTATTACTCGCCTCACAACGCTGTTACCCGAGCGTACCGGTCGGTACTCGGCAAAATAGACTGGGCCCGCTTGGATTCGAACCAAGGACCAAGGGATTATGAGTCCCCTGCACTAACCGCTGTGCTACGGGCCCGCCGGGTGGCGTAGTTTACCAATCTCGTTGACCCTGCGAGGCGTCGCGATACGATGGCTTCCTTGCCCAGACATACCCGAAGGAAGTTCGATGAAACTCTATTTCTCGCCCGGTGCTTGTTCTCTGGCCTCGCACATCGCCTTGCTGGAAGTCGGCATACCGTTCGAACTCGTCAAGGTTGAGGGACGTGGTCAGAAGACGGCGGGTGGTGAGGATTATTCGAATATCACCGCCAAGGGATATGTGCCGGCCTTGAAGCTGGATACTGGGGATGTTCTGACCGAGGGCACCGCCATCCTGCCCTATATCGCTGATCTGTTACCTGAGAGGCATTTGGCGCCTGCTGCTTCGACGCTCGCACGCTACCGTTTGCATGAGTGGCTCGGCTACATCAACTCAGAAGTCCACAAGAACTTCAGCCCATTCTTTACGCCGGGCGCTACCGATGAACAAAAAGCAGCGGCTCGTGCGCAGCTCGAGAGACGCGTGAAATTCATCGAAGCGCACTTGGCCGACAAACTATTTCTGCTCGGCGAGCATTTCTCTGTTGCCGACTGCTACCTCTTCACCGTACTCAGCTGGTGCGCCTACGTAAAAAT
>Ga0208788_1001114_pt1 | contig 13140 bp, 4 predicted proteins | sample Wag4_2014_7_11_3_FD_187363 | JGI IMG/M metagenome (GOLD analysis project Ga0208788, IMG submission 187363) | Fresh water mixed with fracking chemicals microbial communities from Ohio, USA - Utica-2 Time Series FC 2014_7_11 (SPAdes) (version 2) ... | reverse complement strand
GCCCGAAGCATGATCGAGCATGTCGCACAAGAAGCGCGGCGAAGCGCGCACCGGATCGCGCTCAATCAACGCCTCCAACACCAGGGGAGCCGCTGCCAGCGGTAGGTCGCCGCGCAAACGCTCGACCACCAAGTCCGCGTCATTGTCTTTGGGCGCCACCAACAAGGCGCGCGCCGACACGACCACCAAAGGCGCATGCGGGTCGAGCAAGGTCGAACGCGCCAGCAAACGACCGGCTTCACCCGCGGCCACCAACTCTTCCACGGCCTTGCCTAGAGACGGGTCGTCGACTTTTTTGACTAAGCGCACACGCGCCACCACCGGCGTTGCTGTCTCCGGCCCGGCTTGCGCCGGTGCTGCGACCGGTGCAGTGACCGGTGTGGGGGCGGGTGCCACAGGCAACGCCGGCGCCACCGGCTCCGCCGAGGCCTTGGGCCTGCGCCCGATGACCAGATTGCCGCCATCGCTCTCGCGCTTGGACTTGTTCAGGCCAGGCCCGGACTCCTGCGCAGAACCCACCTGAGGCGTGTCACGCCGGCAGGACTCACAATACGCATACGGCCGCCCGGCCTCATCCGTCTTGCCGGTCGGCGCATAGAGCGTGTTCTTCCAACCGCAGGTGCCGCAGTACGTCGCGGCCGCCAGGTCTCCCTTGGGCTGGGCCGGCGCGGGCCGATTGCCCGGCAACACGATCTGGGCAGAGGCATGGTGGCCGAGGCATCCAACGGCGCCCAGCAGGGCAAGCAATGTGGCGGTTCGCATGGTGATCTGGCTCGGTGTGAGGATAGCGATCGCGGACCCCGAAGGCGCGGGATCCCTCCGGAAGCTGTGCAAGGCATCTGCTAGAACGCGTCCATGGAACCGCGTATTGCCAGCCTCTTGCCTTGCGCCACAGAGATGGTGGCCTTGGTGGGCGCCCAAGACCTGTTGGTGGGAGTGTCGCACGAGTGCGACTACCCGCCGAGCGTGACCCAGTTGCCCAAGCTGACGCGCACGCGGGTGCACCATCCGGGTAAGGGTGTCGACATCGACCGCGAGGTGCGCCGCTTGTTGGAGCAGGCGCTGGCGGTGTTCGAAGTCGATACCGAGGCCTTGGCCGCGGCGCGACCGACGGTGGTGTTGACCCAGGACCTGTGCGAAGTCTGCGCTGTGTCCAAGGCGGCCGTCGAGCGCGCGGCGCGCGAGGTGCTCGGGACGCAGGCGCACATCGTCAGCATGTCGCCCATGCGCTTGGGCGAGGTGTGGCAAGCGGTGCGGGCGGTCGGCGCCGCCGTGGGACGCGCTGCCGAGGGGGAAGCCGCAGCCTCAGCGTTGGAGGCCCGCGTGCAGGCGTTAGCGCAACGCGTGGCCCTAGCAACCGGCGCGCGAACCAAGCCGCGCGTGCTGACGGTCGAGTGGCTCGCTCCCACGATGATCGGCGGCACATGGATGCCCGAGCTGGTCGAGTTGGCCGGTGGGATCGCCGTGGCGGCCACGGCGGGCGAGTACGCACCGACCTTGACACCGGCCGAGCTGGCACGCGTGGAGGTCGACTGTGTGTTGATCAAACCGTGCGGCTTCACCCTGGAGCACACCTTGGCGGACTTCGCCGCAGTCGATGAGCTGTTGCGCTCGGTACGCGTCGCTCCAGAGGCGGTTTGGATCGCGGATGGCAATGCGTACTTCAATCGTCCCGGGCCGCGCTTGGTGGAGAGTCTTGAAATCCTGTGCGCCATCGTGCATCCACATGACTTCGCAGACCTGCGCCGCAAGCATGCGGCGAGCGTCCTCGACCTAGCCACAGCACGCCTACTCGCCAGCCCCCGCACCTGACCATGCACATCCTCGCGTTCGTGAATCAAAAAGGCGGCTGCGGCAAGACCACCACGGCGGTCAACCTTGCGGGAGCGTTGGCCGCGCGCGGCGAGCGCGTGCTGTTGGTCGACTTGGATCCGCAAGCTCACGCGACGATGGCCTTGGGCTGCGCGGTGGAACGCGAGCCCACGATGATCGAGGTGCTGGCGGATGAGCTGCCGCTGGAGCGCGTGCTGCGTACCGCACCCGGCGGTGTGACGCTGGCGCCGGCGACGGCGCGTTTGGGCGAATACGAAGAGATCGCCATGCGCACCCTGCGCCCACAGGAGCGCCTGTCCAAAGCACTGGACAGTGTGCGCGCGGACTATGACTACTGTGTACTCGATTGCCCGCCGCGCACGGAAGGTGTTTTGGCACTCTCGGCCTTGCGCGCGGCCGACACCGCCGTACTGGTGATCGAAACAGGCGCCTTCGCGTTGCAGGGCGCGCTCAAGGCGCGCACCTTGCTGGCGGAGACGGCGGCCCACTTGGATCGCCCCTTCAGCCTGCGCGCCGTGGCAACTTTATTTGACAAGCGCTCGCGCATTGCACGCGAGCTCTTGGTTGGCATCCACGCCCAGTTCGGCGAGCTGCTGTTCGACACCGCCATCTCGACCAGCGTGCGCCTGCGCGAAGCCGCCGCGTTGGGCGTACCGGTTCAGGCGTTGGATACGCGCTCGCGCGCCGCGATCGACTTCCGCGCCTTGGCGGAAGAGGTCACGCAGCACGCGCACACGTTGGCCGCGCTCAGTTCCACAGCACCCCAACCGCGTTCGTGAATCCGACCGCGCCGGGATTGCAGAAGCCATACGGCTGGCGGTACGCCAACTGGTAGTAGCGCCAGCCCGGCTGCGTCACGCCAAAGCGCGCCGTAAGGTTGTAGCCGGGAGCCGGGGGCACCATCGCGAAGCCGTTGTAGGCCATGGTGGTCGCCACACGGCGCATCGAGGTGCCGAGGCACAAGAGACCATTGCCGAAGGGACGACCTTGTAGGGTTGCCGTGTCCGCCTGCAGCAAGATGACGGGGCCATCCCCCACGAAGTCCGCCAAGATGCGAGCGAAGTCCGAGCCACCGACTTGGCCGAAGCGCGTTTGGCCAAACACCTCCAAACGCGGATTCCGTTCGCCGAGACCCGGACAGCCGCCGCGGCCCCAATCAGCGGTGGTGCTGTTGCCACATGGGCAGGCACCGGCGGTGTCGTTGCTGAAGCAGAAGGCAACGGCGCTCGTCTGCAGCTCGTAGTAGCGCCAGCTCGGGATCCCCATCAGGTGTTGCGTGGTGGCTACGGGGCCGTAGCCATTCTGCACATGGTCGAGCAAGTCCCCGTCTTGGGCTGAAGCCCGTTGGGCACCGGCCGTGGCGAGAGCGAGCAGAGCGAGGAAAAGGTGGGCGAGCTTCATGGGGGTCTAGTTTCTTCAGGGGCAAGCGCCGCAGCCTTTGCTGCGACACTCCCTAAAGGCCCCAATCGCACGATTCTCGCCAACATCCCGGCGAATCTTGGATCGCACGACTTACGGCTCAATCACCCACGGTGTCCATGCACTCGTTGCCCCGGCGTTGCGTGCGCGCACCCTGTACCTGTAGGTACTAGCGCCGTGGTTGTCGATGTATTGCACTTGATTGGCCTCGGCCCAGAACGGAGTGGTGTTGCTCCACTGGCCATTCCCGACGAGTCGCTGGCGTTGAATCTCGAAGCTCGTCTCGTTCGTGGAGTTGTCTTGCCAAGTCAAGGTCGCTGTGTTGCCCAGCGCGCTGACGGACAGATTGCTGGGCGCAGTAGGCGCCGCAGCCAAAAGGATGCGCACCGTACGCGATGCAGTCACCACCCGGCCAAAGCCGCCGTCCTCCACAGCCGAGGCGCCAATGACATGCACGCCGGGCGCCAAATTCGCCGTGGTGAAGGTGTAGGTGTCCACGGCAAGCAAGCCACCGAGCAGCGTCGAAGTCCAGAAGGTGTCCATGGCAGGGATGACACCTGTGTCTGGATCCGTCGCGGACATGGTGAACACAATCGGCTCGCCGACTAGGCGTTGCACCTCTGGGCTACCCGGGTCGTTGAGAGGCTGCTCAATGGTGACCTGTGCAGGTTGGTTGGCAGCGACCTGCAAAGCGGCGTTGACATCAAGGATGCCACCCGAAGTGCAGCGCGTGGCAAAGGAGTTGTTCGAAGGCGTACGCACGCTGGACAACAAGCGTGTGCGGACATTGCTGTAGTTCCACGGCCCTGCTGTCGTGGCCATCTGAGCCCACACCAAGGCGGCTGCTCCCGCAACATGCGGAGCAGCGAAGGAAGTGCCGTCCTTGGAGGGACTGTACACACCATAGTTAGGGTCCAACTGGGACACACCTGGAGCAAGACTCCAGATGGCTCGGCCAGGTGCATACAGATGCACAAAAGTGGCGCTGTAGTTGGATCCACTAGGAATGAAAGTCCCAACCGTCGCCGGTGGGCGCGGCTCTAACCATGGCTGGTCTTGGAAGTCGCTGGCCCCAACGACAAGCAAATTGGACAGACCTTCGAAGCAGGCCGGGTAGATGCGCGCGTTCGCTGGAAGCGCACTGAGATCCAAATTCTCGTTACCAGCAGCCGCAATCACCAGCTGCCCGCGAGGTGCGGCTTGTGTAGTGGCCTGCATGGAGACAAGCTCCGCGCGCAGCACGCTGACCGAGTCCGGTGCCACTGCAGGCGTGTGCCAGCTGCAGTTAACAAGCTCAAAGCCCTTTCTGCGGCAATACTCGAGGGCAGTGATCGCAAAGCTCGAGGTACCGATCCCTGCATCCGTGAACGCGCGCAGAGGCACGATCTGGCACTTCCAAGCAACGCCGGAAATCCCACGACCCGAGTTGCCACGCGCACCGATGATGCCGGCGACCTTTGTGCCGTGAATCTCGCCGGTGAAGGGGTTGTTCGACGCATAGGTGGCATCCGGAATGTAGTTCCAGCCCCGGACATCGTCGATGTATCCGTTGCCATCATCGTCTTGATTGGCAGTGCCAGTCAGCTCTTGCTGGTTCACCCAAAGGTTGCTGCTGGTAGCAAGTTTGCCACCCGTAACCGGATCGACATCGTAGAAGTCCACATGGTCATACAAGCCAGAGTCGATGACAGCGATGCGAATACTCTGAGCATCATTGCGCAGGGACCACGCTTGTGGCGCGTTGATATCGGCATTGGTGTAGGTGTCATGCCATTGCAGTCCTTCGCCCTGCATCAAACCACCGGGCGCGTGCAGCCCGTACTGGAGAGCAAAGAGCGGATCGTTAGGTAGCGCCGGTCCTTGCGCCTGCGGAGCACAGAGGGTGAGCCGCAAATCAGGGTCAATGTCCTCTACGAACGGAGCCAATCGTTCAGCGGCGACATGAGGAGGCACACGCAACGCCAGCATCTCGATGTCCAGTTCTTCGGACAACTCAAGGTGGGCACCGTCCCCGACCATGGCGCGCACAGTATGCCGGTAGGTCTGTGGGTCCCCAGCGCGCCAACGCACGATCAAGGTCGATGGCGAGCGTGTCAAACCGGCATGACGCGTGAAGGCCGCCAGTGCGAACTCACGCGCTGCCACCGCCGTGCTGTCCTGCATCGCTAGCGCAGGATCACGGCGCTGCGAGGCTGTTTCATGATCTGTAACGCCTGTTCCATCGCCCGTAGTGCCGTCGTCCTTGGGTTGCCGATCGGCTTGCGCAATCGGCAGGTCCTCTACCGGCTCGGGGTCTACCGGCACAGGCAAGACCCGGCGTGGCGCCGTCAGCAGTGCGCGCCAGGCTGGCTGCTCCAGCTCCTGGGCGGCGCGTTCCCGTAGGGACACCTGCTCGACCGGTGCGATTGCAATGCTGCGCTCGTAGTTCAGCGGCATACCCACCAGCATCTCCAGCGGCGCAAGCACACCATGCTCGCTTTGGATACGCACCCTGAGCACAGCCGCACCCTCCTGCGCCGATTCGGGGGCTAGCGGACGCTGGCCTGTCAAGATCACTGGACAGCCAGTGCGAGCCCGCCACTGTTCCGCAGGAGCGAGCCACTCACCAAAATCAAACTGACGCAACGGCTGGCTACCTTGCTCAATCACCGCGCTAACTGCTCGGCACATGCGCTCACTCGGGACGAAGCCATAGACCAAGTGCCGCACCCCCGACAAGGGCTGGAAGTCACCCGTGGCGTACTCGCTCAACGCGCCGTCCACTGGCTCCACCACCACATGCGCTTGTGGCAACCAGAGGTTGATCAGCTGACCTGCTTGCGTGGCTACATGCCCCCACACTTGGCGTCCAGCGGGATTCCGACCCGCAGCAGGTTCGCTCAGGATCGAGATCCCCCACAGTGCGTCTTGGCCTTGGAACGCCTGCGCGATGCGTTGCAACGCTCGGTAGTACTCAGCGCGCCAGGTCTGCTCACGGAACATGCGCATCAACCCGCGTTCGTTGCCAGACAGGTAATGTCCGCCGGGCGGATTGCAGAGCTCTACCAGCAAACTCCTCGAGTCCAAGCCCAGAGGTTCCATCGAACCAACTAGGTGCGCTAACTCGCGGTTCAACCACAGCGCGTACTCCTCGGCCGACTGCTGCTCTGCATCCGCGTTGACGAGAGAGACAATCCGAGTGGGGCCCGACTCGGATGTTGGCTGGGCCACGGCGGGAACCGCTGTGGTTTGCAGCACCATGAAGGAGAGCAGGAACACTGCCCGACACCACGCAGGGGCGTACTTCAGTGGGGTCATGATCGCTGCACTCATGCTGAAACGGTGGGAATGGCTCATGGGATCGTGACCCGGATGTAAGCAGGATCGCCGAGAGTTGCACCATTGCGTGGCCGTACTCGGAACCATTGGAATGTGCCCGATGTGAGAGGAGAGCCGGGAGTGATGTTCCAAGTCGCCTGTGTTGAGTTGGCAGGTGCGACAGTCGCGTTGCCACTCCAAGTGCCGGCTGCTAGCTGCGCAGGCGTCGGATTGGCGACACCGGCGTAGGTGAGTGAGCGCTGGACTTGATAGTCCGTCTCAAAGCTCGAGTTATCGACCCAACGAATGGTCACCGCCGAATTGGATGCCGACACCACAGCTAGCCCCGTGGGCGCACACAAGCACAGTGTTGCGCCGAAAGCGAAGCTGGCAAAGGTTGCGGGTCCCGTTTGCGAGTGCACGACTGGACCAGTCCCAGCTAGCGAGAGAGTCTGATCAATCGCGCGGATGCGCCACCAGTAGGGACGCAACGGCGTCAGCCCTGTCACCGTAACCGACATCGTGCCTGAGCCAGCAGCGGTCTGCGCATACGGTCCATTCCAGTTCGCATCCAACGCTAGATCTGTCAGCGTGGGATTATCCGGTCCGATGTAGATCGCGATGTTGTAAGCCGTTTCGGACGCAGCGACATCCACCCACTCCAGCTGCATTGAGTCGAGTGTTGCGCTGCCTGGCACCATGCGGAAACCAGTAGGAGCAACTGGCGCAGTACGAGACACAACTGCAGCACTCAACGCCGACTCCACAGGCGGAGTCACCGCCGCATGCACTGCACGCACCTTGAACTCCCAAGTCTGTCCGGGCACCAAACCGGTCATGGTGTAGTTGCGCACACCCGACGGTAGATCGGCCTCTGCTCCCAACACATTCACGAACGCCGCGTCGTTGGGACCCTTAGCCAAGAGTCTGTAGTTCGAAGCACCGGCAACAGCACTCCACGAGATGTCCATGCTGGTCTGCAACGGATTGACCGTGATCGTAGTCGGAGGATCCAACGGGTCCGCCAGATCCACATCCAACACCTCGCTATAACCACCGGCCACATCGATGACCGTATCGGTATCGCTCCTATCCCAGAACACCTGTACACGGAAGCGCTTGCGCGTGTCCGAGGTACCCGTCACGGACATGACCGCAGCATGATCCGGATTGAGGCTGCCATCAAAGATCTGATTGTTGTCATTCGTCAGAGGATTGATGTGACCAACCACCCAAGGGCCGGTCGCAGTCCAAACACCGTTAACCAACACGAGGTCACGGACCTCGGCGCGGTAGCGCACGAACCCTTCACCTAGGCTCGCTAGGTCCCACGCCAGCGTTGCCGAAGGACATAGTCCAGCACTGGGGCTGCAAGTGAGACGCCTGCTGGTAACCCGCAAGTTCGTCGGCAGCGGCAAGGGAGCCGTACCTGCGACAAAGGCTCCTAGCGCTTCGTTCGAAGCTAGTTGACCAGTAGCAATGGTCTTCACGGCACGCACTTGGATGTCATAGTTCGTGCCTGGCCAAGTCGTGCCATCGGCCGGGAACACATAGGAAAGTTGGGTGCCTGTACCAGCCGCTCCAGCGACAGGGATCCATGGCGTCCACGGGCCACTAGGCAACTGGTAGCGACGCACTTCATAACCGGTCTCCACTTGCGAGCGGTCCACCCACTGCACGCGGAAGCCACTTGCACCAACCGGCACATGACTGAAAGTGTCCGGAGCTACGAGAGGCGTGTAGTCGCTCACCACCACACTGTCCAAAGTGTTGTAGGTCGGCACGACTGCTAGGTTGAAGGCGCGTACTTTCAACCAGTACTGCGTTCCTTCGCTCAAACCGGTGATGGTCGTGCTTTGAGTTGCACCACCAAGCGGTGCTAGATAACCGTTGGCACCAGAGATGTTGGTGAAGCCCGTAGTCGCGGATGTGCTGCTGAGGAAGACTCGATAGTCCGTTGCACCCGGCACAGACGGCCACTGCACACGCAAGCTGGTGGGAGTGCTTTGTGCTGCAACGACACTGGGCGTGGGTCCGGCGGCTGATTCATCGCAGTCGCACAGATCCACAGCCATCTCGGTCGTGAACGAGGCAGGGTCATTGCCGGCAACATCGATGGGCAAGCCACCTGTAGGTTCACGATCCCAGCAGGTCTGCACACGAATGTACTTGCGTGTGTTCGGCTGCATCGCAGCCAGATGCGGGTTGGCGATGCCCTGTACGAGTGCATCACGAGTGAAGACTTGCGTTACATCAGGTGCCGCAGGTGTACCAACCCACCCCAAGGCACTCTCCCAACCTGGGTACCAAGTCGTGCTGCCTTCGCTACGGATCCACGCCTTGTAACGGCAGTAGAACCCTGCGTAGGCACCAACGCCGTCCCACTGCACAGCGATCGTGGACGCGGTCCTGGTCGTCAACCGCAGGTTCGTCGGGGCGGGCAATGGTTGCGTAGAGCCCAAGACCGCATTGGTTGCATTCGGCGCGGGCCAGTTGCTTTCCGGAACTTGCGCGAGTGGTACCGATGCAGCAAGCACAGTGCCGTTGGTGTCGGTAAGCACAGCGATAACTCGCAGGCGGTACTGGCTATTGGGCCAGAGATCGTCACCGCTTGGATAGTCGAACGACGCAGTCCCGTTCGTGGCCAGACTAGTAGCGCTTGTCACCACCGATGCAGCCGAACTCCAAGTAGCTAGGTCACCTCCATTGGTCCGACGCACACGGAACTGGGTCTCCCCTCGCGACATGTCGGTCCAACTCACACGCAAACCCGTCAAACCAAGCGGCGCAACCGAGACAGCTGCCGGTGCCGACAGATAGGTGTACCCGCGCACAATGCTGCTCAACGGTGACAGCACCGAAGGCTCCACATTGTCGCGATAGGCGCGCAATTGGAAGTCGTAACCCACTCCTTCGACGAGTCCTGTGGCCGTGTAGTTCGTCGGCGTTGCAGGCAGGAAGGTGTCCACGCCCGTGATGTTGACCAAGCCCAAGCCGTCTTTGCGGTCGATGAAGAGACGGTACTTGGTGGCTTGAGGCACCGCAGCCCATTGCACTGAGATCGAAGTGGTCGTCAGCGGTGTGCTGGTGATCACTGGTGTTGCCAGCGGATCGCACAGATCCACGATCAACTCAGGATCACTGACCGGTCCGATGATGGTCGGAACGGCAAGTTCCGGGTCGGCTCCTGAGGTCGTGTCTGCCCAGAGTGCACGCACGCGGAAGTGCTGGCGACTATTGGCGGCAAGACCATCACCTACGTCCGTGGTGTAGTTCGAGTCTCCTGTGGTCGATGGCGCGTAGATGTCACGCATTGTCGTCCAGGTCACACCTGCGTCAGCACTGCGCTGAACACGAATGTGCGTGGCGCGAGTCGATGTTGGAGTCCATCGCAAGCTAACTTCGGTCGCACTGCGAGACACAAGCGCCAGATTCACTGGAGGTGTCGGGCGAGTGCGTTGTGCATGCGAAGCCGACCACTCCGAGAGGATCGGACTTGAGGTGCTGTTGTTCGAACCTCTCACTTGGAACTCATAGAGTTCCGCATCCAGCAACCCACCCACGCTCTGCACGGTCGTATCCACCGGCAGATAGGTCGTGCTGCTCGGAAGCACCGTCCACGCTGTCGTACCTGCTCTACGCCAGCGAACTTGGTATCCATTGGCGTAGGTGTTCCGATCCCACGCAACAGTGATGGCATCGGTCGTAAAGGATGATGTGCGCAGGTTGACGGGAGTGGTGACCGGTGTCGCGGTCTGCACAGTCACCGCATTGCTGCGCAACGAGTAGAAACGCACCTGTTGAGCCGGTGCAGCCATAGTGAGGAGCACCGTTGCTCCCGCTCCCGTGCCACCGGAAACTGGGAGTGTGCGCGCTGCGTTGTCTGCGTACTGTCCACCGCTAACGAGTGCCACGGTGACAAGTCCGCCTTGAGCGTTGACCTGAGTCACGCGGACACGAGCCGATGTGGAAGCTTGTCCCACGCATGTGAGCTCTTGATTCAACGCATAGCCAGTCCCCGACGATGCAACCTGCGCTGTGCTCACCGCCCATGGCCCGAGTCGACGCGCTACCACTCGGAACTTATAGGTGGTCGAGGGCAGCAGTCCTGTGACCAGCTGCGTAGCTGGAGCTTGGTTGATTTGGCCATCAGTACCGATACGACCGACCACATTCCAAGCCGCAGCGTCATTAGGGTCCTCGCCAGGATCCAAGCGCTCGATTTCGAAACCGTGCTCTTGGTTCACAACACTCGACTGGTCCGCCCATACAAGGCGCACGCTTGTCAAGTTGACGTCCTCAGGCAAGGCCCACAACGCCGACGGAGCAGCAGGGATGTTGTCGACGAGCGGTAGACCGTCGAAGAGGAACGGAATCCCCTCCACAGGATCACCGTCGATGGCCGAGGGTGTTTGGCTGTCCGGTGCTCTCAGCGTTTGTCCGGGCCCAACAGTGCGCATGCGCATGCGAGGACCGCTGCCTGTGACGCCAGTCAGCGAAGTCAAGGGCACGGTCACCTTAACCTTGGTGCTATCACGGCCACCTGACTCGCCTACCCACCAGTGCGTGCCGCCTACATTGTATTGAGTCTCATAGCCCGCCTCTTCGATGTTCGTATCGGTCCAAGTCCAAGTGAAACCATCTGCGGCGATGCTCTCGTACGAACCGCCTGCCGGTGGGAACATTCGCACTGGGGTTTGTGCCGACACTTCGAAGAGTGCACTAGCCGACACATGCAACGCTGAGGAAACCGCGGTACCGGGTGCCGTGACTGCCTCGGTTTGAACTGGACGCAAGCGTACATGCAGTGAGCCGTTCACCTCACTGGTAGGCACGAGGACTCCAGTGACCTCGCCGCGCAGCCGCGGCGCATTCTGAATCTGGATAGGTGTGGTGTCTAGACGGTTGCGCACGACCCAGTTCACACCATCGGTTGAAGTCTGCGCTTCATACGCAGTTTCGTACGCATTGGTGTCGCGGAACTGAATCATCGCAACCCCAGGCCCCACGCCATAGAACTCCACATGCGTGGGTGGAACCAAGCTGTTGGAGGAAACCGTATACGCCGTGGAGTGCACCAGAGCTTGCGAAGTCGCCTCCATTGGCAATGTGCGCACGCGGACCTTGACCGTCTCGAGATCCCCGATACCTGGCAAGCTGAGCCCTTGCATGCGTGCAGTTCGTACATCTGCACCGACTTCAGCGTTCACGGCCCAAGTCACTCCATCGTCATAGGAGACTTGGGTTTCATAGCCAGACTCATAGATGTTGGTGTCACTCCAAGTCAGTACAAGCTCGCCTGCGGTTGTCGACTGCGGTGACAGTACGACCTCCAACACGGCTAGATCGGTCGCTGGCAGGAGCGAATCGAAAGTCACCGACACCGATGGTGATACCGTGAGAGGATCAGTGGGTTGCGGATTCACCGCCACGGAGCGCACGCGCAGAGCCAACGACTGTCCCTGTGCGAGATCGGGCATGGTGAGGCCTGTGACTTGACCGCTTGTCGCGTTTGCTGGGACGGTGGACTTGAGCATCCATGCTCCGCCGTCAACACTTGCCTGCAGTTCATAGCCTGCTTCACCGGAGTTGGTGTCCGTCCACGCAAGCTCAAGGACACTAGAGCCAGGGACGAAGCTTAGGACACGCAGCGTCAAGTTCTGCACCGGGACAAGATCGACTCGACCGCATCCATAGCCACCAGGTGCCGTCTTCAGCGGATCGTTCGGGCAGCCATCGGCACAATCGGGCAGTGCATCCCCGTCGGCGTTAGCCGCACTCACCTCCACAACGGTAGTGCATTGAGTGGTGTTGCCGGCTTGGTCATGTAGCGTCAGTAGAACGGAATGCGAACCTGCACCGACTAAGGTCTCTGCAGCCGGATCTTGCGAGCGCTCGACGATGCCGCAGCTATCTGATGCGCTCACCAGATTTCGCAAGTCAGGCAGTGCGATTTGGCAATTCGTGCTGTTCGACGCAGTGATGATGAGAGTCGAGGTAGGTGCGCAGCTAGTGACAACGGGAGCATCGGTGTCAGCGACAGTGACTCTTGCCTCGCAGGTTGAGCTGTTGCCGAATGCATCGGTCGCAGTGATCGTCACCGTGTGCACACCGATTGTCACCACTGATCCGGCTAGTGGTGACTGAGTCACCGTCACAACGCAGGCGTCGCTGGTCGCAACCGCCGCCGTTAGGCTGGGGATCAAGGCTGTACAGGCAGCGCCTGCACTCACCGTCTGTGCCGAAGCACAGCTCGTGAAGGTTGGAGCGGTCGTGTCCGATACCGTGAAGGTCGCCGTGCATGTCGCCGTGTTGCCAGCATCATCCGTGGCAGTCAGTGTGACCGTAGTCACACCGGTCGTCACAGCTGTACCAGCAGCCGGAGACTGCGTGATAACGATCGACGAGTCGCAGTTGTCGGCTGCAATCGCACTCGCGCTAAAATCAGGTAGCAGGGCACCGCAAGCTAAGGTTGCCGGAGCTGATTGATTCTGTGCACAAGTGGTAAACGTTGGATCCGTGCTATCGAGCACCGTCAAGCCAACCGGACAGCTGCTGGTATTGCCTGCATCGTCCGCCACCGTAATGGTG
>Ga0208788_1001113_pt1 | contig 13144 bp, 12 predicted proteins | sample Wag4_2014_7_11_3_FD_187363 | JGI IMG/M metagenome (GOLD analysis project Ga0208788, IMG submission 187363) | Fresh water mixed with fracking chemicals microbial communities from Ohio, USA - Utica-2 Time Series FC 2014_7_11 (SPAdes) (version 2) ... | reverse complement strand
ATCACGCTCTACCGCCATTGCTCGCACAATATTGGCAATCTGTGCCGGGGTATTGAGCGCACCTCGGTGCGGAGTTGGTGCTAAAAATGGAGAATCAGTTTCTACCAGAAGTTGATCATGTGGAACTAACTTCACCGCTTCCCGCAGCGCCGGGGCGTTCTTAAATGTCATGGTGCCGGCAAATGACAAGATATATCCGCGTTCAATACAGATCTTGGCCATTGCAACATCTCCAGAGAAGCAGTGAAAGACAGTTTTTTCCGGGGCACCGACTTCTAGTAAAACCGAGAGCACATCTTCATGCGAATCACGGTCATGAATCACAAGTGCTTTCTTAGTCTTCTTAGCTAACTCAATATGCCACTTAAATGACTCTTGTTGCCGCTTTTGAAGTTCTGGCGGAGTACGAAAATAATCGAGTCCGGTCTCACCGATTGCGCGAACCCGCGACTCTTGCGCCAACTTTTCGATGATGGCCCAGTCGTGTTCTAAATCTTCAACAACTGGTGCTTCATTTGGATGTAGCGCAACAGCTGCCAAAACTCTCCCTGGATAGTGATTCGCAAGATCAACGCACCATTGTGATTGTTCGGCGGAATATCCCACCTGCACAATGCGATCAACGTTTGCAGATTTTGCTTCATCTAAAATTGCGCGCACAGCATCTGAATCTGGTGCATCATTGGTGACAATCTCTAGATGTGCATGAGCATCAACAGTGGGCACAGGTAGTGGCTCTGGAAGTGGAGCTTGTTCGCGCTCAATATCTCGATTGTGGCGATCTGCCATAAAAAATTACTCTTTAACTTCTAACCGAGGGAATAGAACAGGAGTCTTCGTCACGATTGCTCCCTGTGGAAGTTGCCCCCATGTTGCAACCTTTGAAATTTCTTGCTTCCCAATTTCACCAAGCACCGCTTCTGCACCGAGTGACTCCCACAATATTTGTGTTGTCGCAGGCATTACCGGGTGTAGCAGAACAGCAAGTGCTCGCAAAGACTCGGCGGTGTTATAAAGAACTGCTTCCAGTTCAGCTTGATTTGCCGGATCCTTGGCGAGAATCCATGGCTCTTTCTCTGTTACAAAACCATTGACGCGCTTGCAGTAATCCATCACTGCATTGATTCCACCTTGAAAATCAAGTGCCACCATTGCAGCATCCGCTTTTGCAACTGTCTCTGTGAGGGCTTGGGATAACGCCGCATCTTGTGCGATTGCAGGTACCGTCCCACCACAATACTTTTCAATCATCGCAGCTAATCTGGAAGCGAGATTTCCGAAGTCGTTAGCTAGCTCAGATGTATAGCGCGCGCTCATATCTTCCCAAGAGAAGGAGCCATCACTGCCAAAAGGAATTGCGCGCAGGAAGTAATAGCGAAATGCATCGACACCAAAATGGTCGGTGATATCTGATGGCGCAATTCCAGTGAGCTTTGACTTACTCATCTTCTCGCCACCGACAAGCAACCAACCATGAGCGAATACTTTCTTAGGAATATCAATTCCGGCTGCCATCAGCATTGCTGGCCAAATCACAGCATGGAAACGCAAAATATCTTTTCCAACTAAATGCACATCAGCCGGCCACGTTGCAGCAAACTTCTTGCCACCTTCTGACTCTGGTGCATCAGTCAGGCCTACCGCTGTTGCGTAGTTAAGGAGCGCGTCGAACCACACATAGACAACTTGGTCTGTATCCCACGGGACCGGAATACCCCAGTCGAATGTGGAACGGGAGATGGAAAGATCTGAAACGCCACCCTCTAAAAATGCAACGACTTCATTGCGTGCGCTCTCAGGTTGGCATGCTTCGGGGTTGTTCTTATAGTGATCAAGAAGTGGCTGCGCGAAATCAGATAGTTTAAAGAACCAGTTATTCTCATTGACTAACTCAATTGGCTTGCTATGAATTGGGCAGAGTTTTTCGCCATCGGCATCTATGAGATCGCCAGGTAACTTAAATTCTTCACAACCAACGCAATACGGGCCTTCATACTTTCCGGCGTAGATATGGCCTGAATCTTTAAGTGACTGAAGAAACTTCTGCACTCGCTCTGTATGGCGTGGTTCGGTCGTGCGAATGAAATCATCATTAGCAATATTGAGCGCTTCCCAATTTGGTTTCCACGCTTCGGCAACTAACTTATCTACCCATGCTTGGGGCGCTACATTGTTCTGCTCTGCGGTGCGCATGACTTTCTGTCCGTGTTCATCTGTTCCAGTCAAGAACCAGACTGACTCACCACGTTGACGGTGCCAACGAGTAAGGACATCACCGGCAACTGTTGTATATGCGTGGCCAATATGCGGCGCATCATTTACGTAGTAAATCGGGGTAGTCAGGTAGAAAGACTTCATCTGCTCATCTTATTCGCATCGACTACCGCTGCATAAACGATCTTCTTCGGAATCGAGAATTCCTCGGCAACTGTGGCAATAGCGCCTTTGCGATCCATGCCTGCTGCTTCATATTCACGAACTCTGGCGACGGCATCATCTGCAGTGCGCACCTCTGAACCTGCTTCAACTCCAGCAATCACGAGAGTGATTTCGCCCAATACTTCTCGTCCTGCCGCCCAATCAATAAGTTCTGAGAGCGGTCCTCTTACAGTTTCTTCATATGTCTTCGTCATTTCACGACAGATTGCGGCAGCCCTATCTGAACCCAAGATGGCGGCGGCATTCACAAGTGATTCATGTAAACGATGTGGAGCTTCAAAAATCACCATTGTGCGTTCTTCAAAACGCAATGATTCGTAGAATGCGGTTCGCGCACCTTCGGCACGCGGTGCAAATCCTTCAAAGGTGAACCGGTCGGTAGGAAGACCAGAGAGTGCAATCGCCATGGTTGGCGCACTTGGACCAGGAATGACAACGGTCGGTAATTTCTCTGCAATCGCATCGCGCATCAACCGAAAACCTGGATCACTAATAGTCGGCATCCCGGCATCAGTGAGTACTAACACCTCTTGACCTTGACGTAGCAGAGTAAGAATTTCTTGCGTGCGATCAGTTTCATTGCCTTCGAAGAAGGAGATGACTCGCGCAGTAAACACAACTCCAAGATCTGAAGCTAATCTATGAAATCTGCGGGAATCTTCAGCGGCAATAACTTGTGCTGATTCAATAGCCATCTTCAGGCGTGCGCTTGCATCGAGCGGGTTTCCCAGCGGAGTTGCAGCAAGTACTAGTGCCATACGCGAATACTCCCATATTCTCTCCTCATGATTGCAGCGATTGCTCCCGTAGTAATTGCGCTGATATCCCTTGTACTTCGAGTGTTTAATCTCGACTCCATCAAAAGCTTTATCTTTGATGAGGTGTACTACGTCGATGGTGCTCGAGATTTACTGAAGTACGGGGTAGAAGTTTCTGGCTCTCAACCAGAATTTATCGTCCATCCACCACTTGGAAAATGGATGATTGCCGCTGGAATCCAAATATTTGGTGACAATCCTTTTGGTTGGAGAATTGCTACTGCTGTAGTTGGCTCACTCCTTATTCTCGTAGTCGCACTTGTTGCACATAAACTATTCCGGAATCCACTTCTTACTGCCCTCGCTAGTGCGCTCATGGCACTTGATGGTTTAGCACTCGTTCTTTCTCGGACCTCGCTGCTCGACAATTTCTTGACCTTCTTCATTCTGTTAGCCACTTACTGCTTTGTTATTAAGAAGTACTGGTGGACCGGGGTTGTGCTCGGACTTGCCCTGGCCACAAAGTGGAGCGCGCTCTATTTCGTATTTATATTTGCGCTCATCGCCTTATACCGAGCCTTCTCACATCACACTGGAAAAGATTTAATTAAACCTACGCTCCAACGGATTCTGCAATTTGGAGTAATTCCGGTGAGTGTTTATCTAGCTTCGTGGTCTGGTTGGTTTGTTAGCACTCGTGGATGGGCTAGAGATCACTCCACAAATGTTTTCAATTCATTTATCTACTACCACCAACAGATGTTGAACTTTCACACTGGACTTACCGAAAAACATACCTACGAAGCTAACCCATGGAGTTGGCTGATTATGGGGCGCCCAACCTCATTTTTCTATGAGTCACCCAAAGGTTGTGCTGCACCGTCGTGTTCACAAGAAGTGATTGCACTTGGTACACCATTACTTTGGTGGCTGGGAGTTGCTGCACTTTCACTTGTAATTGGACTCTGGATACGTTCGTTCTTTACCCACCTCTTCGATCCAGCGGTAACAATTATTGTGGCTGGAATTGCCGCTGGTTATCTGCCTTGGTTCTTTTTTCAAGAACGAACTGTCTTTACTTTCTACGCAATCATCTTCGAGCCATTTGTGATTCTGGCTCTGGTATTCGCAGCCCGTTCAATTCTTAGTAACTATAAGAAGTGGGGCGAAGTACTTGTTGCGGCCTTGTTTATCCTGATCTTTCTTAACTTTGTCTACTTCCTACCAATATTTATTGGGGACGTTATTACTTACGATGCATGGCAGAGCAGGATGTGGTTCCCTAGCTGGATCTAAGTGGGTTATTCGTTTGCAGCGCGAATATCGCGTAATTTCTGCACTGCTTCATCGGCAAGTTGCTGATCAAAAATCTCATCGCGAGAAGGCGCAGCTGCCGCTAAAGCTTCGCGCTCTATCCGCTCTTGCTCATCAGTCCACTTGCCAGGTTCAGTCAGATCAATAATGCGCTTCGGGGTAATAGCTTTGGGAGCATTTACATATGTAGGGACCGGAATCTCATTGGGTTGCCATTCAGAACGCGATTGCGCAGTTCCCTTCGGCAAAATTGTTACGCCGGTGAGTTCGCGCTCGGCAAATGGAATCCAATGATCTTTTGAGACATGAGCTTCTGTGCTTTTGTGTGTCAGTACATCAGCAAGATTTGTATGTGAGACGCCTTCGGTGCGCTTATGTAATTGGTCAACACGGCGTCGTTGCATCTGATCTCTACTCGTTTGACGTCGCACATGTGCGATGAATAAGACCAACGCAGTAATCGGAATTGCAATTGCGATGTATGCGAATGTTTGCATGATTGCTCCTACCGTCGTCAGAATTAAAGTGAGAAAAATTATTGCGAAAACGATTCGGCGTCTCATGAGTTGCTGTGCAACTCTTCCAGCGCGATCAACATCGGTGTAGATAGCCCCGGTACCAATCTGGGCGCCGGGTGTGTTACTTGCTACGACTCGAAGCGCACTCTTGTAACGCTCAACGCTTTTGCCAGAAAATTCATTCTTATTGTGGACCCACCGTGGCAGAAAATAGGCAACCCACATACCGATGATTGCCAAATAGATAATTCCTGAAGCCATGATGGATAAAGATTAGAGGGGCACCCCCAAAACTCTGTGGATTTCGAGGGGGGTTTAGCGAATTAATTCGTTAGTTCTCACGAAGCATTTGTGATCGCGCCAAGCCCCATCAATATGCAAATAAGCCTTTTTAAATCCTTCGAATTCAAACCCTGCTTTTTCTGCGACTCTGCATGAGGCGCCATTTTCCGGCCGCACATTGATTTCAATCCGATGTAACCCAAGTTCAGTGAAACCGAATTCAGTTACGAGCTTGACTGCTTGAGTAGTAAATCCACGATTAGCAAAGTTTTTATCAATCCAATAGCCAATGTGTGCCCCACGCATGGCGCCGTAGGTAATGCCGCCCATAGTTATCTGACCGACCAGATTCTGGTTCCACCAGATAAGAAATGAATAAGAGCGACCATTACTCGCCTCGCGCCTGTGCAAATTCACCATCTGGAAAAAGGAGGGGCGCACACTGGAGTCTTCATAGGCCGGGCTGTCGGCAGGAATTTTCGGCAAAGTGGCTTCCCATGGATCGAGCCACTCACGATTTTCCGCGCGTACTTGGTTCCACTGCCTTTTATCTCGGTATCGAATCGGACGCAGTGTCACTTCGCTTCCAAAAAGCTGCGCTGAATGCATTATCTGCTCTTAGAGGTAACGACGTTCAAGCACAACTACGGTGACAGAAGCACCGGCGGCGAGATTGGTCTCATTCTCACTGATTGCAATAAGTGAGTTTGCATCTGAAAGTGTTGCTTGTTCATCTTGCGAACTCAGCGGTGTGACAGATTTTCCATCTTCGCTCAGCACAGCGCGTACGTAGGAACGCACACCACTTGTAGAGCTAATTGCCTTTTCAAGTTTCGCCTTGAGCGATGGGCGGTGAATTGTTGCTGTTCCCAGCATGGTGCGAATCATTGGACGTACCAAGAGTTCAAAGGAGATGTATGCGGCAATCGGATCTCCTGGCAGGGTTACAACTGGAGTCTTATCTGGACCAATTGTGCCAAAGTTGTGACGACCGCTTGATTCAATAGAGAGTTCTACCGTAGTAATTTCACCAATTTTTTCCAGCGTTCTTGTGATGAGATCAAATGAATCGTCGTGGCGCTCACCGCTAATAATGATGAGGTCGGCACGGACTAGTTGGTCTTCAATTACATGTTGAAGTTGTGATTCGTCGTCGGGAATCGAATGCACACGGTAAGCAACTGCGCCGACTTCACGAACTGCGGTTGTCAGTAACCACGAATTAGTTTCGTACTCTTCATCTGCCTTAAGTGGAACTCCTGGTTCCACAAGGTCGGGACCGGCCGAGATAACTACAACGCGTGGGTGTGGTCGAGTCGGAAGATGGTCAAGACCTATGGAGGCGGCTAATCCAATTTGTGTGGATCGAATACGGCTTCCGGCTTTCATCACTAGTCGCTCACCTGCATACACATCTTCAGCAAGAGTTGCATCGTGGGCGTCAAGAAGCGGCATATCAAATGGCTCAAGTGGACGGCAGAGTTCTAAGAGTGAAGCAAGAACTTCATCTACACGCGCGCGTTCTGACATAATCACTAACCTTACTTGCACCGCACTAATTTCTAGGGGATTTCCATGGGTAACAGCGAAGAAAAGATCAGCCTTCGCACTCGGTACCGTCACGAACGAAGTGAACGTTATCTAGAACACTCTTTTGAACATCTCGCTGAGACTGCTGAGTTTCAACGGGCGAAAATTATTGCGAGCTACATCTCTTACGCAGATGAACCAGATACATCAGCGCTCAATCTCGCTCTGATTAAAAATGGAAAAATGCTGCTCCTTCCTCGAATCAATGGGCGCGAACTTGAATGGGTGCCATGGGATGGCACACCAGATCAACTCAGTACGCAGAAGAAGATTGCTGAACCGACCGGAGTTGCATATGTAGATCTTGAAAATGTAGATCTCATCGTTGTACCTGCGCTTCGAATCGATCGAAGTGGTTACCGCCTCGGACAAGGTGGAGGGTATTACGACAGAGCGCTACCCAATTTTTCCGCATTTTCAATCGGACTTATACATCCCGATGAAATATCGAGTGAAGATCTGCCTCGAGATGATTGGGATATCCCATTGCATGCCGCCGCTACTCCGGATTTAGTGATTCGCTTTCAAAGATAGTTAGGGGAGATTTCGCGCAATCACAATGCGCTGAATCTGATTGGTGCCTTCGTAAATTTGAGTGAGCTTGGCATCACGCATCATTCGCTCAACTGGATAGTCAGAGACGTATCCATATCCTCCGAGTACCTGCACCGCATCTGTCGTTACCTTCATAGCGATATCGGTTGCGTAGGTTTTGCTAGCGGCAGAGAAGAATCGTAAATCCGAATCACCTCGTTCACTTTTTGCAGCTGCAGCGTAAGTCAGAGCTCTAGCGGATTCAATACTGATAGCCATATCGGCTAACATAAATTGCACGCCTTGAAAATCAAAAATTTCCTTGCCAAATTGTTTTCTTTCATGTGAATATTTCTTGGCAACATCAAAAGCCCCCTGGGCTAAACCAAGTGCTTGAGCTGCAATAGTGATTCGAGTGTGATCTAGGGTATCCATTGCAAGTGAGAATCCTTTGCCCACTTCACTAATACGTCGGTCATCGCCAATTTCAACGTTGTCGAAATAAACTTCGCGCGTTGGTGAACCACGAAATCCCATCTTCTTCTCAGGTGCACCGAAAGAGACCCCAGGATCGGACTTCTCAATTACAAAAGCTGTAATGCCCTTGGAGCCAAGTGACGAATCTGTTTGGGCAATAACTGTATAAAACTCTGATTCCCCCGCATTTGATATCCACTTCTTACTTCCATTAATTACCCAACCATCGCCTTTGCGTTCAGCTTTTGTCTTAAGCGCTGATGCATCTGATCCGGCTTCGGATTCAGAGAGGCAGTATGAAAAACCTTTTCCCTTAGCTAGTGGTCGCAACCAGCGCTCTTTCTGCTCTTTATTACCGCCAAGAATAAGTGGCAGCGAACCTAGCTTGTTTACAGCAGGGATAAGAGATGCTGAACCACATACTCTGGCAACTTCTTCAATAATGATGCAGGTAGCTAGCGCATCTGCGCCATCGCCGCCGAACTCAGTGGGAACGTGCGCTGCAAAGAGCCCTGCTTTAACAAGTGCGTTATGTGCTTCCTGCGGGTATCTATGGTCTTCATCAACGGCTTGCGCATGAGGCGCAATTTCATTCTCAGAAAGAGCGCGCAGACTTTCACGAAGGTCGTTGTATTCAGAAGGAAGCGTAAAGAGATTCTCTAAACTCATCACTGACCTTCTTTCTCGCTGCGGCGCTGCAACTGGCTGAGATAATTATTGTAATGCGCTAGTTCATCGGGTTCACCCATTGCTGCCATGCGGGCTTCATTTCGATCGATACGTTTTGCTTCACGTGAGTCATCGCGCATCCACTGGATAAAGGTGGCGGCAATTGCAAAAATGACTGGTATTTCTCCCATCGCCCAAGCCACAGATCCAGCTGCATGCTGACTTGCGAGCAGATCCGTTACCCATGGAGTCGCGATTGATTTGTAATACCCACCATCAATCAACGTGGTTGTTGCCAGAAGCGAAATAGCGAAAAATGCGTGAATGCTCATGGCGGCAAATAAGATCACTATTCGCACGATATGTGGAACCTTGCGAGGATTGGGATCAATTCCGATGATGACATGGAAGAAAAGATAGCCAGCGAGTAAGAAATGAATATTCATAAAGAAGTGACCGGCATGGTTCTGCATTAAATTACCGAATAAATCGGTGAAGTAAAGAACGAAAAGTGAACCGTCAAATAGCGCAAGTGCCACAACTGGATTTGTAATCACCACTGAATATCTAGAATGTAACGCAGCGAGCAGTGAACCTCTCACTCCGCGCTCATCAGGTGTTCGACCCTGTGGGAGGGTGCGCAGTGCAAGAGTGAGTGGAGCCCCGAGTACGAGACCAATAGGTGCAAGCATTCCCAAAACCATATGCGCAATCATGTGATACTCAAATGAAAATAGTGCATAAACACCTAAGCCGCCACTTGTTGCGAAATCAATTGCGGCAATGCCAAATGCGAATGCAATTGTTCTACCCACCGGCCACGCATCACCACGTTTTTTTAAGATAGCAACGCCCTTGATATAGAGCGCGACCAAGGTGACGAGCAACGCAATCATCAGCGCATCCGGTTCATACGCGCTTAGGATTCTAAGAAGTGTTGGTTCTGCTGGCGGTGCAAATCCAACAATGGAAATTGCTGCGCTGTAACCAATATCAGCACCCACCGGCGGTTGAGATTTAGAGAGCCAGCTACCAAGGGCAATAACTGCGCCCATGAGCAGCACCTCGTACATAAGTATCTTAGTAAGAAGTGATCGGCTGCTATTGACTCCTTGAGCAAGTTTGCGTCTTTGACTATATGCAATTGCGATGATGACGATTGTGATTACTGCTTTTGCAATCACAACCCGTGCATATGAAGTTGACCATGCTTGCGCAAAATCTAATCGTGACCATGCGTTTGCAACACCACTAATAACAACCGCGATAGCCGTCCATAGCGCTAGCTGGCTAAATCGAGGCAAGGCGATTCTTCGATCTCCATCTGCAAGTAATGTGATTGCACAAAGTCCGCCAACCCAGAGTGCAAGTGCTACAACGTGCACCACAAGCGATCCAATTGCCAACGCGTGCGAGCCGGCAGCAGCTGAGTGGCTCTGGAAAACGGGTGCAACGAGTCCCAGCAGAGTAATACCCAGAAAGACTATTGATTGCAGTGCGGAAGAGATGAACTTAAGTCCAACCAAGACAATTGCGGCGGCGATTGATTGCGCAAAGAGAAACTTTCCTAACTCTACTTGCGTAATGAATGAGCGCAATGTGGTGGGTTCAAGTGCTGGACCAAGTGATGAACCAAGAATGTTTGCAAGCGTAAGACTAATTTCCAGCAAGCTTGTGACAAGCCATATCGCCGCTGCAATTGTGCCGAACTTTCGCAATTTCTCGGCCGAACTCTGCAACTTACCATTCTGTTCAATGAGTAAAAATCCAAAGGAGAGAAGTACACCTACTAAAACTGATGCCGAAAAAATAAGTAAAGACTTATTAACTGGCCCAGCAGAACTAATGAAAGAACTTGCCTGAGTCAGATCTCCTGACAGGACATTCATCGCTCGCGATAAATCTTTCGAGCATAACGTGCGAGCGCTAAGGTAACGACGAGCGCTGCAAGCAAGAGCCCGAGGACAAACGTTGTGGTCCCAACATTATTTCCTGAAGGCGTAGCTGCCTGTGTTGGCGTAGGTTGTGGAGTAACCGGAGCGATGACAGTTGGTTCAGCAAAGTTAAAGGTAAATTTTCCAATGAGCGGCACATCATTTTCTGCCAAGAGTGAATAGTTGACTGTGTAAATTCCGGTCTTCACAAGTTGCTTGAGACCAATGACCGCGTTTATTCCATCTACCGTGAGTGCGCCGTCATCGACGCGAGCACCGGTTGGGTCTGTCACAACAATGTCGTTTCCGATATCCATCAGAGCTATCTCAGTTGTAATCGTGACCGCACTTGGCGCGCTGTCGAGCGATGCACCAGCTACCGGGGTTGTTGAAACCAGAGTGTTTGCAAATGCTGATTGCGGGTTCAGTAAAAGCGTCCCCACAATAAGTGCGATTGCTGTCATTCGCTTCATTGCTGCTATCTCCTCTTGCGCTCATCAATCCCGCGGATTCGCGCCTATCGTCTCACTTCTTTAGACTTAGGCATAGACGCCCATCTTGAGAAAGGTCTCACATTGCCTACTTATCAATACCTGTGCAACGCCTGCGACCATGCCTTTGAGGCGTTTCAGAGTTTTTCTGAAGAACCTCTCACGGAGTGCCCGGAGTGCAAGGGAGAAGTTCGCAAGGTGTATTCATCTGTCGGCGTAGTTTTTAAGGGATCTGGTTTTTATAAGACTGATTCCGCACCAAAGCCTGCAACTGCAACTACAACAGAATCAAAACCTGCAACAACCACCGAATAACCAGATATCACCAATCAGTCGTCGTGATGCGGGGGTTTATTCCCCTTAATCTCATCTTCGCGCTTGCGATTTTCATTCTGGTCCTCACGTGGATCGCGTTCATCATCGGTTGTTACCGGAAACACATCACTCATGTGAGAGAACACCTGTGACCAAATTCGAAATTCATAATCGAATCCTACATACTTATCACTATGTTTGAACGCCTTGGACACTTGCTCGTACGCAGAAAGAAAGCAGCGCTAGCCCTCTTTATCATCGGAATTATTCTTTCCGGTGTCTTTGGTTCGCTGATATTTAGTCGTCTTGATTCAGGTGGTTATTCAAATCCAAAGAGCGATTCCTACAAAGTATATGAATACCTTCGCGATGATCTTAAGATCAATGATCCCTCTGTAATTGTGGTCGTTGATGCCGGAACCAGAGATATTGATACCCCTGAAGTTGCCCAAGAAGCTCGAGTGCTTGAGGCAGCTATGGGCCGCGAAGAAGGTGTGACGAGAACTCTTTCTTATTGGGGCTCCGGTGGAGAAGCCACTTTGAAATCTAAAGATTCGCGCGCTGCTTACATTTTGATTTACGGTGATGCCGATGCATTTTCACCAGAGAGCCAAGATCTAGGTGCAATATTCGCAAAGAAATATGATGGGGAAAATGGAAGTTTAACTCTCTATTCAGGGGGCGTCGCTGTCGTAGGCAATGCAATCTCTAAGAAAATCTCGCAAGATTTAAAGATTTCAGAAGCTGTATCAATTCCGCTGACATTCATTCTGCTTGCCTTTGTATTCGGCGCTCTGGCTGCTTCTGCGACTCCACTCATTGTCGGAGTTGCCGCAATTCTTGGCACTTTCTTCATCCTCTTTCTCATTTCACTCTTCACCAGTGTCAGTGTTTATGCCCTTAATCTCACAACCGGAATGGGCCTCGGCCTTGGTATCGACTATGCGTTATTGATGGTCAACCGCTTCCGCGAAGAAATCAAATATGGCAAGAGCGTTGAAGACTCGGTGGTTACGACCATGGCGACGGCTGGAAAAACTGTTTTCTATTCCGGGCTCACCGTTCTGGTCACAATGGTCTCACTCACCTTCTTCCCGCTTCCATTCTTAAAATCTTTTGGTTACGCAGGTGTCTCGGTGGTTGCAGTTGCAGTTGCCGGAGCTCTCTTTGGACTGCCACCAATCTTGGCGCTCTTAGGTAAGAAGATCGATAAGGGAGTGATTCGCAAGTCATCAATTACTCCAAAAGAAGATGGTCGTTGGGCACAGACTGCACGATTTGTGATGAAACGGCCGGCAGCAGTTGTCATTCTCTCGCTCGTGACATTGGGAATTCTTACCGCACCCGTACTCGACATTAAATTTGCACAAGGTGATTCACGAATGTTGCCTGCTTCAAATCCAGCAGCTGTAGCTACCGCCCTTCAGGCTGATCGATTTGCAGGTCAAACAAATAACCCAGTTGAAATCATCGTCCTAAACGGTGCTGATAAAACTCTTGAAATTGCCGAATACTCACGTGCACTCTCGCAGGTATCTGGCATTGTTGGAGTTCAACCACCTCAAGTAATTGGTCAAGATGTCCGTGTAGTTGCATTCCATTCAATGTTGCCTCGAACTCCTGAAGCACAACAACTGATTCACGACGTGCGTGATGTGAAATCACCTCAAGGAACACTTGTAGGAGGCGTTGCAGCCGACTACACCGATTCGCAAGATGGAATTGCCAACACTCTTCCCTGGGCACTGGGTTGGATTGCACTCAGCGTCTTTATCTTAATTTTTGTTTTTACTGGCTCAATTATTCTTCCGATTAAGGCCGTA